>JACCDZ010468045.1_pt1 | contig 44046 bp, 60 predicted proteins | sample 7449551 | NCBI WGS metagenome assembly JACCDZ01 (sample SAMN15323452, study PRJNA562643) | freshwater metagenome | isolation source: river surface water | place: USA:Blue River Watershed | collected 2017-08-18
GGTTCAGAATCTTACTCCCTTTTTATTCATTTTGCCCCCCCCCCCCCCCCCACCAAGGGCGATAATTTGCGATGCATTGGCCTATGACGGGAACATTTTACAGTACCTTCTCGATGATCCAACAGAAGAGGAGCAGATTGTTGCTGTAAAGCAGCATGGTTATGCTATAAGGTTTATTGAATATCCAAGTGAGAACGTCCAAATAGCTGCCATTAAGCAATATAAGTATTCTATCGATTACATAAAAAATCCTTGCGACAAAGCTAAGCGCCTTGCTTACTATATGGGAAAAGAATATCTTTAATATTGCTATAATACCATGATTTGAAGTATTATCCTTTTAACAGAAAAGGAAATACTATGCGTTTCGAAGAAACCCCACAACTTGATTATTCAGAAGTATTATTAAAACCAAAGCGTTCTACGCTATCTAGTAGAAAAGAAGTTATTCTAGAGAGAACTTACAAAACTCTTCATTCAAATAAAGAAATATCAGGTATCCCAATTTTTTCGGCGAATATGGACACCGTGGGAACAATGGAATCTGCCGAGGTATTAAGTTCGATGGGTTTGTTCACAGCTTTGCACAAACATTATACCCTAGAAGAATATATAGAATTCTTTTCGACCAAAGATAGCTCTAATGTTTTTTACGCTATGGGAACAAGTGCCAACGAACTTGAGCGATACTATTCTATTTGTGCTGCTGTTGGTTTTTCCCCTAATGTTTGTATAGACGTGGCCAATGGATACAGTGAAGCATTCATAAACCATTGCGCAGAATTTAGAAAAAATAATCCTAATGTAATACTAATGGCTGGTAATGTTTGCACCCCAGAAATAACCGAAGAGCTTATATTAAAAGGCGTTGATATCGTAAAAGTTGGAATTGGCGGCGGAAGCCAATGCCTTACTCGGTATGTTACTGGCGTTGGCGTCCCACAGCTTACGGCTACTATAGAGTGCGCTGATGCTGCTCATGGTCTTGGTGGTATGGTTTGTGCTGATGGTGGTATAACTTGCCCTGGTGATGTTGTTAAAGCGTTTGGGGCTGGTGCGGATTTCGTTATGATTGGTGGAGAGTTTGCTGGACATGATGAATCGGGTGGCGACGAAATTTTTGAAGATGGTGAAATTGTTGGAAAAATGACTTATGGTATGAGTTCTGGCACCGCCATGATGAAACACAATGGAAAAATTAATTCCTATCGCTCAAGCGAGGGCCGAACCTCGATTGTTCCTTATCGTGGCCCATTGGTCGATACGATTAGATATTATCTTGGTGGCTTGCGCTCTGGTATGACATATATCGGCGCAAAATCAGTAAAAGAAATTTCCAAACGGGCAACCTTCATAAAAGTTGGAAAAATATTGAACGATACCTATAAGGACACCACTAAATCATTTAAGTGATTCCTGATAAATATAACTATGAGAAAATGGATTAATATTATAACCGAAGGTGATGAGCCTTTCCAAGCATAAATCAGATAAAGCGATGGGTGCTTATGCTGATGCATTACAATCCGTATATGCGTCAGAGGCAGACTTTTTCAAGGAAGGCTCAAAATTCATGCCATTTGCGAAAAGTTATATCGAAAGTGGCTTTGATAGTAAAATGGCTCCTATTTTTTCGGTTGACGTTACTTTCAGGGACTATAAATTGTCGCCAGCCGCCAGAACGCTCCTGAACAGCATGAAACGACCATGGCATATCCATAGAACAAAATATGCCAAAGGTTATAAAATGGACCAACGTTCTGGTCCGTATGCATATAAGGATATCACATTCGAAGAAGCGAGAAAGATATGGGAAACTCGAAATTCTTCCGTGTATGGCGCATACCATCCAAGTCGAAGTGGATTCCGAAATTCCACCCAAGCCATCTTTGATGACAATGGTCTAGGATTTTGTTTGATGGTCGGTGGCCATGACGAAAGAAGAGGCGGTCGAGAAGAATATCATGTTATAGATGACGATAAGGATTGGTCAGAAGTGGTTAACATGATGGCCGTTATTAATCGATCGAGAATACAGAGCATTAAATAACTACATCAGGGTTAATTATATTTTAACCATTTGTGATTAGTAATGGTGGCAACGGAGATTTGTCACCATGTATATCAAAATTATCAAAGTAGCGTCAATATCAATCCCATTGCTTATCATGGCCAATTCATTGGATGCTCCAGAAAGCTTGCCGTCATTGGCAGCTAGTGTTGATATTCGTCCTCGTGGGACGCAAGACACCACGGTTGATCTGTCTGTTTTGAATCGTGATAGCGTTGGCTTTCCGTTCTCTTTGTATGTTGGCCATCGCGGAAAATTACCATCGAGCAAAAAAATCAACTTCGCTAACAATGTTCAGAAGATGTGGGACCACAAAACTGGCATTGAAAATGTGTCGCCAGCCACCAAAAAAACTGCTCAATCTATTGTTGATGATTATGCATCGTCACCGAAAGATACCAAAGATATTACTGATTTTGTCAGCAATATCGGGGAAGTTGCGAATGAATCACACGCGGCGATTGATTTTCCAAAACTATGCAAAAAGCTTAAATTGTCAGATGACAAATGCGAAGCTTTGGACGAGGTTAGTGCAACTATATCAGGAGAACATCTTGCTGCATATGGTATGACCGAAATTTTTGGCAGTTCGCATGATTTTAATTATGTTATGCTTGATACTTTGTTACAAAATGCGGGTGAGAATTATATCAATTCAATCCCTGCATTTGGTGACACTTATATGTCATTTGGTTTCTACCAATTCACTTCTATGGCTGTTCGGCACGATAATACGGTCGAGGGTGCTAGCGTAGTATCTTTGTATAGTGAACAGAAAATACCAGGTTCTGTGTCTAAGCTTCGAGGGAATGATCATCATCGAGCAGCGTATTATTTCGCTACCTACAATCTTGGTTTGTTGATTAAAAAATTGTCACCAAACGCAATAGAACATTTACGAGATGGTGATTGTGAAACGTCGCAAATAACTTCGTATATCGCGGTAGCTCATCACAATCCGGCTGGTGGCCGAAAGGGTGCCAAAAGTTGGATAGAAGGGGGGTGCAAGATAAAAATTGAATATTTTTACAAAGGCAGACTTCGAAAGTATGCCATTAATACAAATGAACACTTCAAACTTTTAACCAAAGGAAATTAACATGCGTAAATTTATTGAAACCATCAAAAAGTATTGCAAGAATAACTATGTTCTTTACGGATTTGTTATCTGCATCCTCGCCGTAATTATGTTCATCGGATTCAAGATTAATTCCGTTCTCAACAATGTTGACCGTGTTGCAGAAGTCGCTGAACAATCTCATATGGATATGGAAACGGTAATTGCCACTGGTATTGGTTCCATCAAACAACGTTCGAAATTGGTTGTGATGGAAATGAAAGCAAGTGCGTCAGCATCGTCTGAATATAGCTATGCGTTGATGACCGCAAAACGAAATGATACCGAGTATCGCGATATTCAATATCAAGTGGATTTGTCTATGCTTTCGCCACAAATGGTGATGGTGACGGATACTACTATCGTAATCAATCTTCCGAAAAAGATGATTAATTATGAGCTTGGTTCGTATGGTCGCCGAGAAACACACGACAATGGTAGTTTGTTGTTGCATTCTGGTGATGTGGTTCGAGACCTTAAGGCGAAGAATGACAAATATCTGAAAGAAGCAATTGCCAAACAAGCAACCGAAAGTATGGGGATTGCCGAGCAGTTGGCAGTCGCTGAATTGGAAAAATTGTTCAATACTGTTATCGTTATCAACGGCTACAAAATCATTGTACAATTTACTTGACAATATGAAGACATGGTGGTATTTCCGATTTTAACAGGGAGTATCACCATGTGAAGTATATATGATCGTGGAATTTCTTTCGTCAGATGTGGGTTATATCTGGAACGAAGGCGACGAGGATGACCGCAAATATGTGCGTGTTCACATGAACAATTGGGCCATTGAAGTATGCTGATTTTTCATTTGTTAGTAAAGGTTTAATCATGTTGTTAGAAATCGGAGTGGCGGATTCTTACGGAATCGCTTTTGAGTTTGTTAAAAATTATGACAAGCATAGTTTGGTCAATAACTTAACATATCAACAAAATCCGCGATATCCAGAGTTGATTCCAAGTCAATACACCGATGATACCTTGCGTTCAGTTGCGACTGCCATGGTCGTTACTGGCCAAATCGAAGGGTCTATTTTTAGCTTGGAGACTTACGCCAGAGCAATCCAGCATGTGACCAAGACCGATCACCGAAAGGGATGGTCTAAGAATTTTCAAAAATATCTCGAAGACCACGAGGAAGATACACCAGATGATTTCGTTAAAGGTATCACCACCCGAGCGAACAGCAATGGTTCTTTGATGGGGTGTTTGCCTTTGGGATACTTGGGTTCTGAGGTCGAAGTTGAATTAAGTTCTGCTGCACAAGCTCTTTCGACGCATAGCGTCGAAACGGTTCCTTATGCCCAAACTATGGCCCTGAGTGCTTACTTCTTAATCAATGGTGGTAAAGCATCTGAATTGGATGATTATATCAAAAGCAAAGGTTTTGCAGTTAGTGGCAAAACCAAACCATTTTCAATGGCGGCACGAGATACTGCATTCAATGTTTTGCATCTATTGCGCAATTCCAATTCTTTGGTTGATATCATGAAGCAAGCCGTTGATATGCAGGGCGACGTAGATTCGATTGCGGCACTAGCTGTCGGCATCGCATCGTGTAGTCCATATTATACTAATGATATTCCGGCTCATTTGATTGACCAGCTTGATGGCGGCAAGGGTGCTGAATACCTAGCAACATTCGACAAAGCACTATCTAAATGATTGTTCCTTATTGGTTGTCTATATTATATTACAATGAAACCGACCGAGATTATGCTATCCGTCTGATGACAAAACGGAAAGAAATCGGGGTTCATCATTCGGATAAAATTGACCAATGGATTGCTGGTGATACTCCAGATATAGATGGGTGTCACGTGTTGCCAGATAGCATTGGTATGAACGGGGAGATTATTGCTATAAAGCACTACGGGAAGGTGTTTTATTCGTGGCCAACATGCCCGTTCGAAATGCCGATAGATGCTGTGGCGACAACTTGTGTCGGGGCATTGTATGACATTGAAATGGAGCCGCGACTTCTTTTAACGAAAAAACCACAACATGATTTCTCTCGATTATCGATTATAGCCTTACCGTTTGGTGAAAAATTGAAATTCGTTGCCAGTAAAGAGAGCATTAAAGGTAATTATGTTATAGTTACCAAAAGAATACTTGACGACCATAATATAATGCCTGGTTCTCGAAGAGTTGAAGTTGAAAACGGATTTGTATATATTGTTGATAGGAATACCTTTGTTAAAGAACAATTGATGCATGGTGACATTTCTGTCATACCGGATGATTATGTTGTAAAGTTACCAAAGTTTGGATTCCATAAGTTAGGAGACTACATATGAGGGTTCCATCTTGGTTGAAAAAGCATACCTTCTTTACATATCGCGCTAAAACATATTTGCTCCTACGGTCTCGTCTGGATCTGGATATCCGCAAAATTCCAGAAATAGAGTTATGGATTAATGGAGAAATACCACATATCGAGGGATATATGGTATACGAAGACCGCATATGCGATGAGCATGGCGATCCGATGGTTATTAAACACTGTGGTAAGGTTTTTTACGCTTGGGACAAATTTCCTTGCAAAATGCCAATAGGAACGGTAGCTACTACCGCCAAGGGAATTTCGGCTTTGCACGACGTTCACATCAACCCATTCAAAATATTCAATTCAAGCAAATCGGAAGAGTTATCATGTTCATCGGTTCTTCACTTGATGGTACCCGACAAATTTAAATATATAGCTTCTGTGGAAAAAGCAAAAGATAAGGTTGTTGTTATCACTAAGAATCCTTTAAGTGTCATGGCTAAAACACACAACTTTGGCCAATATTTTTACAGTCTTACAAAAAGTGAATTTGTGAAACAACAACTGATACACGGTAGTTTACAGATAATAAGTGACGGCGATTATAAGGTGGAATTACCCGATGGTGGCGGAATGATGCATTGTGATGTTTCTATTAAAGACGTCCCGCCAGCAGAGGTGGCTTGGTATCTAAGTCAATTATGCTCTGATGAGGTTGTTGACACCATTAGTAGAATTAAGCATCCACCAACTAGTAGCAACGTCATCAAATTGAAGAGATGGTTTGAAACTTATGAACGATACCGATAAATTAGAAGCCATAAAATCTGCGATGGTCGCAGTTAAGGAAGCAGTGGCTGAGTGTCCAATAAACAATGGTAGCAGTAGTGCGAAGGAGTGTCCGGAATGTTCTGCTACTTGCACCCAACCTTGTTGGCGATCAACGACCGCCTATTATGAGTTTTTTGGCACTCTTGAACGAATTTGTGAGGATTAAGTGGTAACAAATCATCATTATTTTGACACTCATAGAGAGTATCCGCTTGGGCTTTATAATACGGCGCTTGATCGCATACGAGAGAGCTATGTTTCCAATTTGCCACCAAAAAAGGTAAGCCCAGAAGTTAAAAATTGGGTAGAATGCTCCCGTGACGATACCAATTGCCATAATCCCATTCCTGCAATCAAGGTTGACGGGAAGGTTTTTTATAATTGGTGGCAATCTACGGTTGCCTTTCCGGAAGGATGCATACCTTCGTCTGAGTCCAGTATACAAAACCTCATTGAGTACAAAAAATTATTATCATCTTACCAAGATACACCACGTCAGAAAAATGGACAACAGTTATTCAGGTTGATATCATTTATAATGATGCATGATTTTCCTGTTAATTCAGATCCTTACTTTTGTTCTAGTGAGATATCAAAGGTTTTGCAGGGAACGGACAAATGCATAGTTGTAAACAATCATGCTTATAGTGATATTATAAATACGAAACTTAAAAAAATTCCGAACACTACTGGGATTTACTTTGGCAAGTATTCCGATGGTATTGCAACCATCCTATCCACTCCCGACTGTCATATAATTAGTGCTAAAACAAAAATTGCTCCCCAGATTATTGACTACAGGGTGAATCTACAAGAAATAATACCATTGAAAGATTGGTATAATCATTTGCTACGAGAGCATGACATAAATCATTATATGCATTTTGCAGCAGCGAAAGAATATATTGAAGCAATTTATGGGGAAAAGAAAAATGATTGCTTCGTTCTGGAATGTATCGCTCACGAAATAAATAAACCAAATCCTGAACAACAAGTGGTAAGGAATATTCTTAATAACAATGCTGGGATTTCTTATAACAGTAAGGAATGCGATTTTTACGCCAGTCTCCCTAGTGTATTTTTTGCCAAAAAGTTTTCATCAAATTTTGTCTATAACAGAACAGACTATGGTGATGTCTTATTGGACAAAAAGTCGATAATCGTTGTGTATAGGGGAAACATGCATCAGCCACTTATCGTTAATTTAAACGAACCTATGCAGGTTTATTATCCTCCTGATTATAAGGTTAATTATAGAGATAACAGAACTTGTTATTGGAATGATGACTATTATTTCTCTGGAAAAGTTAATGAGGTATTACATCCTTTTTAGCTTGACAATAATTAATTTTTATATGATAGAAATTGTATGAAACACGCACTTTTTCCATATCAGTTCCATGTCACTCCATACAATTTGGCGGAAGTTCTTTCGCACAACGATGACATAGATGTTTCGGACATGACACGATGGGTAGAATGTGGGAAAATTTGGAGAGCAACGAAGCCAAATAATTTGGTTATTACCAAAGATACTATATCATATGGTTCTCCTGCTAGAAACAGCAATAAAATTGTGGCCATTCGTTTCGATGGGAATGTATATTATGATTGGCGAAACATGCCATTTTCTATGCCAGCATCCGCTATCCCTTTGACCGAACCGAAATGCATGCGAACCATGTATCTGCTGAGTAGGAAAAAACTATTGGTTGGCCGGAAGCATGTTCAACATAGTTTGTTAAGCGAAATAATTAATATCATTTATGATGGTTTCTATACATCTAAGATGGAAATTAAGGTAAAATTAGGGACAATAGCAGTCTCATTTCGCCAGATGATGTGCTATTTGTCTAGCCGCATTGAAGCGCAAGGAAAGGTGATGGTTCTCGGGTCATCCGAACATGCTTCCAAAACATTAAAATGTAAAATGGTATATAACAAACATACCGTTTCTGTGTTCGTGGGTTCGCTTAAAGATGCAATACACGACACATTATCGTATGCTGGGTTGGAGGTGTGCCGTTCGGAAAAATTACCAGAACCAATCGGTGGTCAAACTTATGAGCAGTTGGTTGAAGACAACCCAATTTTAGCGCTGCCTAGAAATGATTTGATACGATCTTTGATTCAATATCCGAAATGGAAAAGATTTCCGTTTGCGTTAAATAAGCTTTATCCAGCGATTAGCAATTTGTTATATTATAACTTGTTGAACGATGGGGCCATCCCATCTTCGAATATGACGGAGCGAGAGTTAGCTATAGCCAATCACGTAATGGGAGAATTACCCACTAAACACCAGATGACCATTACTCTTCGATGCGAAGATCCAATCATATATGGTTGGGCCAAAGGAAGGTATTTAAACGAAGTGACGAGAATCAATATAGAGGATTATTCACATATTCCTCATGAGGTTCCGAAGAAGCCAGATTGTTACGGTATGGTGGAGGCGTGGCTAGATGAACATCAGTGAGTATCCACATATCCTCCCCTTTATCAGACAGAGGGTACTTCCGCATAATGCCGTTTACGAAAGTTCCGCATATTATTCGGCGAACGAATACGCAGATGATTATAAAAAACCACATCCGATTCTTATGGATTTGGTGACAGATGAAGCAGTTGCGGAACAGTCATTTCGTGTCGATCAACATACCGCTGAAATAATATCGGTCCACGGCTATCAAGTGGTTTTATGCAACAATTATCCCGTTGCGATAAAAATAGGTAAGTATTTGTATTATGATTGGGACCATTGCCCGATTCGTATGCCGCAATCTGCTGTCGCCAACACCTCTTTCAAAATTTCACATATTATTGATATATTGGACCCAAATTTATCATTTGGGACTAAAATGGATATTAGGTCATCACTGGAGTGGGGTATTGCTCGTAGTTTTCAAGCGATGGTTTGTCCATTTTTAGAAGATGATGAAGTTTTGGTACGTTCAGGTAGATTTCACCCCCTTGATGTAAAATATTACTGTTTGGAAGAAATGCGCAGCGGAGGCCATCTGTATCTTTGTTCAAAATCAGTTGGTATAAAAGCCAAGTTGCAATACGAGGATGTAACGGTGTATGACAAAAAAACTATATTCAGCGATGGCAAAGCCCCAGATAATATTGTCCTACCAAGACCAAGGCGGGAAATGTCAAAGTCCGAACGTGAGAATGCGTTGTTAGAAAGTATAACAAAACACGCATATGTTCTTGTCGATAAAAATGGATATTTGGCATCGGAATCGGAAGGCTCTTTTTACGTCCTCGCTTCTGAAATTTTGGCATTGTCATGGCGACATGATATTCCTCGAATATTTGCAGACAGCTATATTGACGATTATATTTACGATTATCCTGATGTTTTTGCATTCGACCCTGATAAGTATGTTGATATCCCCCATGACGTTCAGCAAAAACCAGAGTGTTTTGGTATCGTAAAAAACTGGATAGACAATAATAGTTATGCTTAGTTCATCTTCTGAATTTATTTTGCCATACATACGACACCGGACAATACCTTCGTATGTTGACTTCAAAATTAACGATAGCATTTTTCAAGATGCTATCGACCAATATGTTGACGACTACAAAAAACCACATCCCGTGATTTCAGAGTTTGCGTCGGTTGATGTTCCGGACCAATTTTTTTATGTTGACCAGCATGAGGTAGAAATATCCACTGTTTATGGCATACAAATCATTAAATGTAATAATTTTATAGTAGCTGTAAAAATACTAGGAGTATTGTATTATGATTGGAAACAATGTTTAATAAAAATGCCAAGTAATGCCATACCCATTGCATATTTCTTTGGGACCGAAATCATTGACTTTTTTAATCCTAACGTCCCTGTTGAATTCAAGCTGAGCAAACTTTTTTTATTGACTAAATTCAGTCGATGTCTGTGCTTCAATATTGAAATCATGCTTTCCAAATTTTTGAGTGATGATGAATATTTGGTCGTGTATAAAAGAAATCTTGGTGATTATATCAATATAAATGCGAAGGCGGGCACATCATTTTTGGATATGAACGTTCTCATCTGCAATAAAATAAATGGTTTAAAAGCGAAGATGCAATATGACGAGGTTTCGGTTTATAACAATAGAACAAACGTAACAAATAAAAAAGCTACTGTTAGATCATCATCATCACAGAGAGAAAAGTTAACTAATATTCGCGCAGCGATTCTTAGTTTAGCGTCTCTGAGTAGGATTACAGATGATGAACGTTCGGCTGTCGATGCAGCTCTATCTATCTACGATCCAAAATTTAAAAACGTATCCTATCTAATGGAAGCATTGGCTAATGAAATTCATAACAGTACCAACGTCCCGCTGGTCGTGATCCCCGAACAAGGAAACGATAAATTTGAAATAATGAACGAAGAGGAAAAGAAAATATATCAATCCTTACCCGAGACAATTAAGGGCACTGTTACCATGAGAAATGATATCGATCATCACGGCGGCATTATGTTTTCACCAGCGCTCTTTCCTAAGGTCAAAAATTGCTTAACTAAAGCCAATCATACCTATGCCAAAGAAAATGTTATCGTAGTAAAGAGGGGGAATATGTGCCACCCGTTTTTTGTTCATTACAACACGCAGTTGGTGCTGCCGTTTTTTCTATTCAGTTATGTTTCGGATTATAAAAAAAATCGACATGAATACTTGCGCAAGTGGGAATACATGAGATTATTATAAATAAGCCATGAAAATTTTTGAAATATTTGATCTTGAGCGTCACCTTGATGATAGCCGAAAAGCAACACAGTTTCTCAATCTGGTGCGGAAACGAGCAAAAAATTATAATCCAAAATCAATGATGTATTTCCGAAATACGGAATTCGAAGATATTACCCTTGGATTCCCGAAACGAAAAGTGGGAGACCCACGCGCTTTAATATCAGACGAAGGTTATTTTTTCAGACTTATTTTCCCTATAGACACTGACGTTAGTGATTTCGTAAAAACTGACCGTTTTGAAAGTTCTTTGCGACATGAGTTCCAGCATTATCTGGATATAAAGAATAAAAAGTTTTCGCCATCACAAATGCATGATTACTACAAAAATAAAAATGATGACGATTATTACCATAATAGTGATGTAGAATACGAATCTTTCTTTAAGCAGCAAGCTGAGCCATTGTTAAAGATTTTGCGCGGGGAATCAACTCAAAAAATAGACCCAGATTTCGAAAGCTTCATAAGAGACGGGCAACATATTTCGTTAATATTAAAAGATATTGGCGGGGGGACCACCCAGAGATATAAAAAGTTTGACAAGTGATATCATGCGTTTCATCTTTGTCGGTTCCTTCCTACACAAAAATGATGTTCAAACATTATGAAGATACTTTATCTGCATATGATAGAAATTTCTCTCCCATAGGTTGGATGGAAGAACTTATCGCCAAATTGATACATTCCAAAAAACGACCAGCGGTTCAAATAGTCATGGTAGATATTGTTAATATGAACGCCGAGGAACAAAGGATTTACGATAGTCTACCAGAAGTGATAACAGGAACCATAACTTCTGCTGTTTCCGCAACTTCCCCAAGTCATGATGGCGGCGTGATGTTTTCTCCTGCCTTATTTCCTAAATATTCAGGAAATGTTTTGCATAATCAGAGCTATTACAAAAATGAAATAACTGTGGTTAAACGGGGCAACATGCGCCATCCTGTTTTCATAAAAACCCATATGGTCCTTAGCTTGCCCTATTTCGACCAGAAATACGAGCACAAATTCTGACCATATTGGTTAAATAAGCAATGACCTTACTAGAAATATTTGACTTAGATAATCATGTATCCGAAAGCAAACAAGCTTCCGAATTCCTCGAACTGGTGAGGTCTAGATTTTCAGGACCACAGAGGATGTATTTTAGAAATACTCCTTACGAAGATTTGACCGTTGATTTTTTTAAGCCAAAGCGGGGAGATGCAGCCGCGAATATTCATGGGGAAAATGGCTTTTTTCGTATGGAATTTGCCGTTGATGGTGATTTATCGTCTTATGTAAATTCCAAGAGATTTGAAAGCTTGCTTAGGCACGAGTTTCAACATTACTTGGATATCAAGGCGCGTTATTATGATATGGCAGATTACGCCAAAAATAATCACGATGATGAATATTACCACAACAACGATTTGGAATATGCAGCATTCTTCAAACAACAAGCCGAGCCGTTACTTAAAATACTGCGGGGTGAAGACAATACTACCAAGGTTGAACCTGATTTTTCTGAGTTCATTAGGAACGGTCAACATTATTCCATGATAAAAAGCCCTGATGGCGGCGGCACTGTGAATAGGTATGAGAAGTTTGACAAAAAATACAAGATGAGATATCTCAAAGATATGGCTATTCTCCACAAGGCAGTTGTAGCTATCGACGGTGTTTCGGGAAAATATAAGCTTGATTTTAGAGAAAAAATTTGGCATTGGGTGCTGAGAAAATTATCAAAATGATGAGATTATGTTCAAAGTCCAACGTGTATTGCCGAAACAAAAACGCTACACCGCAAGCCTCATTATTAATTGCCTTCTAGACAATTTGCCACCAGAACACCCATGTGACAAATTCGTTATGCAGTGGGTAACCGAACCCAATTATACTTTCGACAAACCAAAACGATTATTGCGCGGGGACAAAGTATTTTTATACCATAATGATGTTCCTGTTGCTATGCGATTAGGTGGTGTAATTTATGGTGATTATCTCAATAGTCGGATCAAAATTCCATCAGCCACCATGTGTTTGAATTTCCGCTTATTATACAGGTTGTATCGTTCTGAATTTTTTTATTTCATGCAATCAATGGGCGCAACCTATAATAAGTGGTATGACGATAATTTGGAACATTGGTTATCCATTTTAAAATATGACCATGCCATAGCCTTTACTTTGTCTCCGTTGCCAGATGAATATGGTTTGATTAAATTGTCTCCGGCTAATTATTTGGGTACATATAAAGACTGTATTTCAACCAGTCTTAAAATTTCTGGTATTAAGGTGTATAGGGGAACCAAAACACCACGTTCGTTTCCTCCACAAAACCGACGATTAGACGAAATCATCAATTGGGAATTGACGGACTTATATTCCCATATTATAGTTAACAAGGAAGTGCATATCAGTGCAGCAATCCAACATGGATTGTTGTCCGATGTTTCGATGGCTATGCAAAAATTTTTCCCTGATGATTTCGAAAGCCCACAATATAAGAAGAATGACTCAATCATAAATCTGTTAAGACTAGGATATATAAATGACCCAGATATTTAAAAAGAATATAATTGATGAGATAGAAATGTCGGAACACGCACGTGTGTTGCTACCTATTATCAAAACATTGATTGCTGTTAAATATGATCCAAATTATCCACAATTTGGTTTAGTTGGCGAAATACAAGAACATAAACAGCATCCCAACCAACAATCTGGGTTGAACCTCTACGTGAATGTTATCAACTTTGATACGGGGGAAACCTGCTTCAAAAAGTTGTATGAGAACACCAAAGGCTATCATTTCAAACATTCAGGGTATTCGCCAACTTATATTAGTGACATGGTGGCTGATGGTATGGTATCCCCATTTGCAATATTATTGGAGTGACAAAATGGACAAACACAAAATTCTTTGGGAATCATTGGACAGCGGCGAACGAGAGGTTTTGAATCAGCTTCTCCACACTGGTCCAGTATGGGATGGTAATATTATTTCGAAATCTAGCAGAGATACTCTCTTGGATTATGGCCTAGCAGTCCGTTGCTGTTTCATGGGAGAAGATGGCTATACTGCAGCAAGTTACGAGGGACTAAGCGTCTTCAAAGAAGGCAACGACAAACCATTCAAAACGAAGGCAGGGAGCATAGGATGACCATCATTTATAAAAATGGCGATTGCCTCAAAGGCGACGAAAAATATGTTATTCATGGTTGCAACGCCAAGGGCGTAATGGGATCTGGGATTGCAAAACAAATAAAAGAAGATTTTCCCAAAGCATTTGATGATTATTTCAACCATCACAAGAAGCACGGTTTGCATCTTGGTGAAGTAATACCATCAGAAAACGATTCTAAGACCATTTTCAACGCTATCACGCAACAAAACTATGGAAGAGACGTAGGGAAGCGCTATGTGAGCTACGATGCTATCAGAGATGGCTTAAAATGGATTAACGGCTACCTTTCCGAAATGGATGATATGCCCGAAGTTGCGATGCCACAAATTGGCGCTGGGTTAGGTGGCGGTGATTGGGACACAATAGCTACTATAATCGAAGAAGAATGCACTTCGTTTATACCCATTGTATACATATACGAGTAATATCAATCTTAGGATATCGCCATGACACCATATCGAGAGGTTGACACCATAGAATTCACCTTGGGTGGATATGATTTCGGATTTTCAAATGGGAGAGAACGAAAGCTACCCAGACGATTAATAATCCCCACTTGTGGAGCGAAACCGTTCTTGGTTGATTACAAGAATTTTGCCAATTCTGTTCCAAATTATACACCTATTCTCATTTTGTCTCCTGAACGTGTTGGTAAATTGATAGGACGATACAAAGATGGTATTATTAATCTACCAAAGAAATACACAGATACGATCAAAACAAGAAAAATGTTTTTAGTTGAAACTGACAATGTATCCATGGACCTAAGGACACATATCGAGGCATTACAAGAGAGGGGATTATTTGGTTGTATAACCACACCGATTTACAATGGATATCATGTATTTTTTCCGAATAAGGCCGAAATGATGAAGGCTATATTAAAGACAGGGACATTAGATGCGCGTTGATAACCCAATAGCTTTCCCTTACAGGAAAATGGAATATATACCTGATTTTTCTACAAGTGAAGTTCTCAAACACAGGTATATTGGTTATACGCATAATTTAGCACCAATATGCCTAGTGATACTTGATGATGTTGTCCCTTTTGTTACTATAAGGTGTTCAGCATGGTGGTCGCGACCGCAGCGGGGGGATAAAAATAGAATTTTTAATAATGAAGCAGTCATTCCTATTATGTTTTCTCCACATATCAATGATATATTATTAATGGGAAAAAAGACTGAGGAAGCATATGTGGTAAATCTAGAACACCGACCTGTTTCAGAAGAGACCATGGTGTGGTTAAAAAATAACGCAGTGGCGGTAGAATTTCGTCGAGGGTCTGTTTACTCATTTGTTGAAAAAATAGTGTTCGAAAGCGTGTCCAAAGTTGCAGAATTTAATTTGAGGATATCATGATTATAACTCAATCTGGATGTCTAGATTACCAAAAGGTAGAATACTTTAGATTTAAATGGGGTAGAAATTGGTATTCTTCGAGTGGGCGGCGATTGCCGAGGGCAACCGTAGTTGCAATGACTGGTGAGCCTTTTGTCGTTGATTATGGCAAAATGACTCTGGAACCATCTAGGCTTGCTACGATTGGTTTCTTGCGTGAAAATCGAGTAGGTAAAAAATATGGAAAATTCGATTCTGGTTTTTTCAATTTACCTGTCGATTACGAAAATAAGATAAAGACAAAACCAGCATATTTTGTTGAAGCCTATAGCATTAACATACCGGACGAATATTTGATTTCAAACGGAATAAAATTGTTTTTTTGTTACACCGCAAAAGACATAGTAGGATTGATATTTCCGTCTAAAGAGTCTATTGTGAAAACTGCTCTCACTTTTGAAACAAGGTGCTGCCTATAATGATAACCGAGGTCAGAAAAGGGAAAATCACATTAAGCAATTTACGCCGAAAAGAAAGAAAAGTAACTGTCACCCCGACAGGCGGAGAACCGTTTGACTGTAACATTAATTCTTTGAAAAAGTTTGCTTACCTGAGACTTTACAACAACAAGAAAATAACTTGCTTTTTTTCGGAAGGTTCTGGTATAAAAAATGGCAATTTATACGGTGGTTATTTTAGCGATTGTTTTTATGTCACACTTCCGAAGAATTACAACCTTCCGAAGTTTCAAATATGGTATTATACGGAAACCTCTAATGACGATATGTCGTGGGGGAAATGGCAGTATACCGTCGACAATAAAGGATATACCGTGAGGGTTAACGACAAGACTAAAATGTTTCTTCGGTCAAAGAGTGAGTTTATTAAAATGTTAATGATATTGGGGACAGAATAATGGGTAGTTGGTCAGAATCATGTGGATTTTCCGGAATAGAAATAGGAGAAGGAGAATACGCATATGTGATGCTTATGGAGCCCGCCTCATACAGAGGAACAGACTTCGGTCCTTATAACGTATATGAGCCTTCCACGACGCTTGTCAGAGGCTTTTACAACGACTACGGTATATTGAAGCTGGATGATGACCAAGGTGTAATAGACATCTTCTGTAAACAGTCTGGGTTGACACTAGAAAACGGTGGCGAATATCACGACCGTGATGAAGATGGTAAAATATTTGTAGTCAGCGGACAAAGTAGGTTTTGGATAAGAGAAGACATATTCAATCGAATCGGCGAAATTCAAGAAGACTTCGGTATGTGTTGGCAAAACGGTGAATGTTTTAAATATGAAACAGTCAAGGAAGGCGTAGACCTACGCATGAACCATCTTAGAGATGACTTGGGAGTCATAGCTGCCAAGGGTTATACCAATAACGAAACATTGCGATTTTTGGCACCAACGTATAACCTATATGAAATCAAAAATAATGAACCCACCATAGAGGCAATAAGAAGAAATCTCCTGTTGCATAGAGCGAGTGACGAGTTGAGAAAAAAACTTGTTCCATCTGAGAAAATTGGACCACAACATGGTGGTTCTTTCGTTATAAAACAATATGCAAAAATGTTGTTAGAAGTTGAGGCTGAAAGAGAAAGTAGGCTGGAATAGAATTCATAGACCAGCATCTTCTATTTCTTGCAGGTCGCAAATATCAAAATAATTGTTAATGTCTGCATTAAACACAGTTTCCACCATTCCGGTTTCTGTATTTCGCAGCACAATCAAAACCTCTAAATTGGGAATATGATTGCCGTAGGCGATAATTTTATAAATTTCACCAGTGTTTTTTGATTTCCAATATGGGAACATTATTAATACACTTTCTTGGTTCGTTCGATTAATTTTTCCGACTCTTCCAAAGGGCATACGGAGCTAGGGTCTTTTACCCATGCTACCATAGCTTCTAGTGCAACCAAAAGGTCAACAGCACCAATCTGTTTGCTATGGTCATCGAAGGCTAGTGCCAACGAACGTTGTCCAAAATGCGAAAACCCATCATTCCCACAAACGGCGTCAGCCCATTTGATTACAGACTTCATCGCTGGTAAACTGGGTTCACTCATGGCTACGCCTTTCCGATAATATCGTTTGGTGATTCGGTAAGACTATATTTCCTACCAGAAACGTGCCAGATACCAAAACGCCTTGGGACAAACTTCCCTCGAAATTCTTTCCACAAGTAACCCGTTGCATCAGGTGTGGTCCTGTCTTCAATTTTATCGATGGTAACTTTACCACCATTGCGAGTGATATAATCACCAACAGCATCGATGATGGTAGGGAGGATACTGATATTCTGGGTAAACCCGCGTCGTTTATCAGCGCGACGTTCGAGAACTTCAATCATGTTTTTGATATCTTTTTCACGATAGCGACCGCGAATAAAAGTGTCACCCTCGACTTCATCGAAGAATACATACCATCCATTTCGGTATTCGATTGAAAAATCGATTTTTTCATCATTGCCGCGCCAGAAACTCATCTTGTAGTCGGCAATTAAAATATCTGATTTGGTCATGGTATATTCTCCGATTTGAGAGTTTTATACCATAACCAAATCAATTGTCAATAGTTTTTTTACTGGATGCTAGCCCAGAATATTCCAGAAGATGTATCAGCGTGTGTTCGAACTTCTCCTCTGCGGCGAGAAACTTCGTAGGCTGCATCTTTCATCAGCATCGAAAGCTTATCCAATTGCGAATTTGATAATTCTACAGGATTCTTAATTGATTGACCCACATCGACCGTTAGAATAGCAGTCGGGTAATAATCGCTGTTCAGATGGATCTTTGCATCAATTTCCGATAGGTAGTTTTCTAGTTCTTGTAATTTTGTCATTATTCTTCTTTTTGTTATTGTTTTTGACAGTGTCGAATTGTTCCGACTTTCAAATATTATCACTGTGAACAAAATTGTTCAATATAAAAATATCTTGACAATTGTGAATACTGTGTCAAGTAAAGAGCAATTTTAAAGGAATATCTCAATGGTTTGGCGCTATCGAAATTATGAATATGAAAAGCAGAACGATCTTTTGCCGTGGGAATATCACAAACCATCGGTCGATGGTCTCGCGCCAGACAATGAGGCGGTGGTGACGGCTGTTCAGATTGGTGCGAGCCAAAGTGACTTTCTGTTTCAGGAACGCCCAAAGGGTGAACAGTTTTGGGGCAGGAGGCTGCATTTTATTCAGTGTTGGGATGGTGATTGTGAATATCGATGGTTGCCTTACAATTATCTACAAACCCTAATCGACATTGATCGTGCGTTCGTGGATGTTCCCGCCGATTTGCCTGATGATTAAGGCTATCCGCCCCGTTTAACACACAGTTCGACCCTAAACAGTTGTTTTCAGAGGAACCTATAAGGTAAATAGGTTCCTCAACAACATATAGGTTACGTTTTGATTAAAAAAATACTTGCGTTATTATTTTTTATAACACTTTCATCGCCATTGCTGGCTAGCCCGCAATGGCTTAATACTATTTCAAGCACCATAGATTCTGACGGTCACAACCCGAAAGAATTGTCGTGCCTCTCATTGACCGTTTATCACGAAGCCCGTGGTGAAAGCGAAAGAGGACAACGAATGGTTGCATCCGTGGTGATGAACCGCGTCAGAAGTCCAAAATTCCCCAACACTGTATGTGGTGTTGTGTTCCAAAAGAGCCAGTTCTCTTATTTGCGCAAATCTGATTTGACGCCAAGAGAAACAAAAAAATGGCAACAAGCTGTTCGTATCAGCAAAGAATACATCAACAAAGGCACCTCTGAATGGAGCTTTTTGTATTTTGATAGTATCGGTCGCAATGGCGGCACCAAGGTTGGTAATCACTACTTTAGGTAAGGATGCCAGCCATCTTAGTGTACACATAATCTCGTCTGGTTTCGAAGACCACGAATCCTCTCGACATATTTACGTAGAAACGATTTCGTAGGTTTTCTTCTAACCAATTGAACATACCAGAGATATTAGCTGCCTTGGAATATCTAAAGCTAGCACAAGACAATTTCAACAACCCACTGTTTTGATCGTGTTTATCCACACGATCAAACGTTGGGTAGTTGTGGGACGATATAGCTTTAAACTGCTTGTGGGTAATTCTCTTGATATATCCAGAGAAACCAAAAATCCTCTGAGAAGATTTTGCTTCATCTGGAATCCATGTCGGTACATTTGATGCGTGACGATAAGGTTCAAATATCGGAGGGCCATCGATGATAGGAGAAAACAAATAGTTGTCTCCCAACGGTAGCCACAATTGGTTAGCATCATATTTTTGTGATAGTATTTTAGGCACAATATTCCTCAATAGTGACAGCCTTACGGGCTTGTTCTCGATAGTGTGTATAAGTATGATATTCAACAGGAATTATTCCTGAAAATTTGGAATAATCAGGGTCATCCATGATCGCACCAATGATGGCTCGATGTTGGTTACCTGCAAACATGAAATTTTGAAGTGTGATTGCAGCATCCATAGCTGCCAATGTGACATTTGGCATATCGGTGCAGCGCAACCAAATCACTTTAGAAATGGCCTCTGGTGGTATATCGCCCATATATGCACAATTGCCCAAAACTGCCAAGCTGGTTTCCCATGCATCGGTTCCAACATACTGGTCCATATTGTTACGATAGATTTCGGTTCGTTGGAACATATCTCCCTGAATATTATCTTGACCACGTTGCGCTTGCTCTAGCGCATCCTCATCAGGAACCATATAAAAAGTATCCAACTTATCGGTATCGATCTCGATAATAGCACACTGTGGGCCTTTGGCTTTGGTGTTTACCTTTTCAGGAACAGAGTTGATTGCAAAATATGCAGCATATGTGTTGGTGAGATATACACAATCAGGGTGGCTCGGATTTTCCAACCAATTGGTTTTACCGCTATGATTCGAACGGGGGAGCAACCCCATTTTAATGGCTCGTTTCGCAGCAGCTACCGAAGTTCCGTGATATAGTTTCATAACAATCTCAATTATTAAAAAACCATTAATATCATCAAACTTTATATTGTCAAGACTTTTACCACTTTTTAATTGTATAGGTGGGCTTATCTGAAGGCGTGAGTTTGCATTTATATTCGTTATACAAATCCAAATATTCCGCTCTGGTTTTTCCCTGTATGACTTTAGTGCATTCCCGAGGAAGATGGTTAAGAATAGTATTCTCGAACCATATTTTGTCAGATACAAAGATGAAATCATTTCTTTTTATTTCTAAGGACCATCGGCCAGCACCAACAAAAGTTGATTCTTCATCACATCGATATATATCTCCAATTATATCGGGGGCGTCCACATCTTGGTATGTCATGGTCGATGCCAATTGCTTTACATACTCATCCGTCTTATATTTTTTCAACGCCTGTTTGAACCATGGGAGAGGAACTTGTGCTGCATCTATATCGGCCATAGACATGGAATGCACATTGGCCATTAATTCAGCAATATGTGGCTTTTTCTTTGCTTCGTATTTCAGAAGCTGAACAAGGTCTCTGTTTATCATTCAAATATTTATATTGGGTAGTGTATCAGTTAGAATTAACTTAAACACTTACTGCCCCATCGCAAAACACATGTCTTACGAGAAAGCAGTCTTGAACTCATACCTGTTTTGCCCTGAGTTCTCCATCCCAAGTGGAGATTTTTAAAAATGACATACAGGTCCACCCAAGTATCATACTCCGCACCAGCCATTTCCTTCCAGCGGTGTTCCAATGCGGTATTAGTAATCAACTTAGGGTAAAACTTATTTTTTTCGTATTGATGCGCTGCGCGCCTAGCGACTTCGGTCGCGGCTGCGCACGAATCAGGTATATCTGGGTAATTTAAATTACCAATAAAAGAACTATAAGCAGCATTCATTTCACAAAGTCGAACTTCGGATAATGCGCATATCGACACCAACTTGCTAACAAAAGCACTTCGGAGCCATTGATTATTAACTTTTCGATTAAACGCACGTCCTTTGCCGTGATCCTTAGCTTTTATATCAAGTGCTTCGATACCTATCCGATGGCAACCATAATGTTTCGCTAATTCGTATATACGTTCTGCGATGTGTGATATCTCGTTCTTTCGCTTATTTGTTTTGTTGCCTTTGCGAAGCAAAAACTCATTACTGAATCGTAATGCTTCGTAAGCAATAATTTTTTTTGTATTTCGATCATAAATTGATATACCAATCTCATTTGGATTCATATCGATGCCAAGAACCCGCCCAGCTATTTTCTTATAGGCGGGGAACCGATTTCGCCAAGCAGCTAGTTTAGTCTCGTCATAAACCAATGATGCGTATCCGTCTCCAACCGAATAAGTGATTGCTATTTCTTTCGCATTACTCATTCGGATTAGATCGCGCAAAATATTGCGGTAATTGGATTTAAGATTAGGTAATTCCATGCGGTATTCTTGATTTTTGTCTTTATAAACCAAATGTGTGTCAGTAAGGCGAAGTCTTCTATTGCCGTTACAATTGGCTCGTCCGATACTGTATAATGGCTGAAGGCGGCATCGCCGCCATTCGTCTTTCGTTATTTTATTCTTGGCTTTTTTGCTGAAGTTTTCTACTGAACCGAATAAGATTGGGGTATTATTTCCTGTTGCATTTCGTGCTTCGTTTATATCCCAACCTTTTTTACAACCGGATCGGAATATATCACCATCGATATTTGGAAAGCGGGTTATAAGTAGCAATTCGATTTGTCTTGGGGTAAGTTTTTGATTTCTTGCTATTTCGTAACTTGAACGTATGACAGCACTTTGGACTCGACGTAGGTCATCCAGTAGAGTTGTGTCAATAGGCAGTCGTAATGTTTTCACATATTTATTTAGTCTGTTGTATTGAAATGGTGTCAATTGGTTAAAATTTAAACTGATACACTACCTTATATTGACAATAATCAAATAAAAGGTATCTTTGCCTTTTAGGGGTTAGAATTATGCTTATCATTTTCACTTTTGACCAATTTTATCCCGCTGGTGGATGGAACGACAAGGTTGCAATCATCAACGATATTACCGAAATTACTTCGGATATCGTTGACAAGTTGCGTGATTTTGTTCAGATTATATCTGTAGAAGATGATGAAGCGGTATTTAAAGGTTCCAAATCAGAATTTGTAATTTGGGCCATTAATTCAAAATAATTATGCGCGTAGTCCCAAGGCATCTGCTAGGACTTTGATAGAGGCGCGATACTCATCTGGATGAGAGTTATCGTATGACGACCAATCCAGTCGAGTTCCATCACTAAGAGCAATCACTGTTTCATCTGTGTTGGTATAAAAAGCTTCGCCGTAATGCCTTCTAAGCGTCTGTGGGTCTACTCCTGAACCATGGCCTAATTTAGAATACACTTCAACCGCTTCTTCGGTGTCTATAGCTCTCCACCCATCAGGAAGAGATTGTGCCATGGCTTCGCTACGTTTTTGCAGCAAACGATTATATATCGATTTTTTTTCAAGGCGCTTAAGTCTTGTTTTCATTGAAGCCAAGAAATCATCCATGGTGTTATATGAAAAAGTGTCGCCATTATTTATGAGAGACAACGCATACTGTATATCTCTGTTATCCAAGTCGTATGGTTTTTTCAAATAGGTTGAAACCAACCACTTTAAATATACCCCATAAGGTGTCGGATCAAGATGTTTGAAATCAGATACGGTCAACCCATGCTTAGATAGCTCTTCGCCATGTATTCGGTTGACCATTTCCTGATTGGTTTCGGACGATTCGGTTATAATGTTTATAAATTTTCTCATAAATTATTTATCATAAAGACTTCATTATCGACTTAACCGCGTTGACTTCATTTTCGTAAACATCTTTTATTTTTTGTTCAGATTTTAGAATACTGGTATAGTCTTTAATGGACTCCTGAATCTCTTTCAGCTTATCGTTTATTTCAGACAGAAATTCTTTGTTCCAACGATATGTAGGCAATCCCATAGCTTTATTGATATGTTCCTCAGAACAGTCAAGCTTGGCTCCTTTGGCCATTTTTTGAATCTCGTCATACATCGCTGATTTGTTTGCAAATGTTCCCAATTTGTTGACGAACCCATTTTTGAACAATAATGCTAACAATTTCCAATACAACAGTTCATCATTTGCATTTACCAACAACAATTTAAATCGTTCTTGGTATACCCCAAGTCGGAAGGTCACGAAATCTTGTATCAAGGTACACGGATTGTCATAAGTTTGTATGGTCTTGCCGCCCCATCCAACAACAACAATGCGCTGTGTAACTTTTTGACGGAGTTTTAGAAAATTAAGGGCGCGGTCTTCGTCCCAATCTTTCAACGCTCCTCGCTTCATCCGTATCTCTATACAAATGTTGTCAGTGGAATGTTCAGTGAACTCTTCGATCTGTTCGCTGTCTTCCATTTCAATCAATTTCTTCCGAAAGTTATCGACATCCATCCCTGGTGGGATTTCAGTAATTGTCATCGTGGAAGTATTATCAATTGTTACCTTACCGGATATTTCCCATTTGTTTTCTTCCAATGGTTTTATGGTAACATCGTATTTCTCATAATGAGGGACCATGGGCTTCAATTTTTCCCCCTTGATAGCCCGTATAGTATTGTCGATAATATCCTTCAACGAGTGAGGTAATATCATTGTTGACCAGCCAACGGCAACGCCCTCAACCCCGTTAAGAAGAACCAATGGAACAAGTGGATTAAAATGCTTTGGCTGCTTCGTGGACCCATCATAGTTATCTTCCAACGGAACCACTTCTAAGTCATTATAAAGAAGCTTTTGTGCAATATTGGATCGTCTTACTTCTGTGTATCGAGGAGCGCCAATGCCATCAACTGGTGAGTTTCTACTTCCGAATTGACCAATACCATCTATCAGCGGTATGTTGTTTTTATACGGAGCAGCCAACATACCAATAGCATTGTTTGCAGAGGTTTCGCCATGGACGTATATTTTCTCAGCAGCTAGCAACCCAGATAGTGCGACCGTTTTTATCTTTTCGGCTTTATTTCGCAACAGCCAAAGTGCCATTCTCTGGCCGTTCTTGAGACCATCTTCTACTGCGGGTATCGCCCGATTAGAACACACATAAATTGAGTATTCGCGGCTGGTATTAAGTAAATAATCGCTACTAGGAGTTTGTTTTTTTATCATATGGTATTTTATATATCAAAAATCAATAAAACTCAATATAAATATCATAATGCATAAGAATACGATAGAGAAAGTAAAGGATAGTTTTGCCAAAGTTCACGGAAATCGTTATCACCATAGAATAAAATCAATGTCCGATATAAACCCAATGACAAAAAAGACATATCAAGAACATTATGACTATACTCTATGGCGGCACAACCTTATATTATCACATGGTTTCACTATAGTATTTGCATGGGAAAGAGAATGGAAAGTTTCCAAAAAATCATATACCCATGAACGCTTTACGGTCGTCAGCACGCTTATCGTTGAACAAGAGACTTAATGCTTCTTCTAATGCGCCATCATCTACAATTGGCGTTAACTTCGGTTTCTCTAGCATGTTGCGCCAATCTTCCTTGGTCAGTGCGGCCAATCCTTTACATCTCACGACTTCCCATCCTTTTACCGTGTCGCCATCGAACACATCATCCGCGAACCAATATTTTCTGGTTTTGCCTTTTTTCGCAATGATAAGAGGAGTTTCGAAAACATATAAAAATGGATTGTCGGGGTTGAACAATTCAGGCCATAGCGTATAGAAAAAGTTAACCAACAAACTTGTTATGTTCTTACCATCTTCATCAGCATCGGTAGCGATATAACACTTGCCATATCTCAACATATGACGATTTGCACGTTGGCCTATGATGAGACCGAGAGAATTGGTTATTTGTGCCAAGGCTTCATTTTCATAAATCTTTTTTAGCGGGACGCCATTAACGTTCAATACTTTACCTCTTAGTGGTAACCCGCCATGAATGGTCGAATCACGAGCTTCAACCAAGCCCGATATAGCGGAATTATGTGAAATCATCCCATTGGCTAGCACAAAACTTGAATCTTCTTCTACTGTTATGTCTATAACATTTTCCATATTTGATGGCGAAATGTCATCTATATCCACGAACTCCAAAAAACTATTGTCTGCTAAGTTTTTCATATTTTTCTTCCAATTTTTGTATTATCCTCAATTAACAGAGCATGTTGATTTGGTATAATATCTTTCGCCATAACCTTTGCAAAGGTCATGCTATTAAAATCAAACACACCATAATAATGCGTTGGTGTGCATATTTGATATTCGCGTTGACCATCAGGGTTTTGGTAAATAATAGTATGATAGCCGTCTATCAAGTCATTATGGGTTATTTCATAAAAAGACGGATTATCCGCTACTCTATTTCTGACCAGTCGATGTATTGTTTTATCGAGGCTTTCGCACTTCACCCATTTGATAGTATCATCGGTATTGTCATGAACCAGCATACGATGTGCATCAGTCATAACAATATCACCATATTTTGTTTTGAGGGTGGTGGTCTTCGATATTTTTTTAGAAGTAGCAGATACTCGACAAATTTTGTTAGACTTACCAACCACCAGTGAGCCAACTGTTAAATTTTTGATTTTTACATTTTGGCGATTACCTTTTTCGTCAAAAGATATTACTTCAGTGTCTTCGTGTAAACAATCTCCTTCCCCTAAGAACAGAACAGAACGAGAGCGATCTTTTCCGGTAGCATCTTTCAATTTTTCTACCTTGGACCTCTTACCTTTACGGGCAAGTTTGGCCAAATCACTGGCATCGCTTTTTTGGGTTCTTTTCTCGCATCTCTCAAATACTGATTCGATCCATTCTGGGTTTTTGCGAACCACCGATTTGAAGAAATCAGGGTCGTCCATAGCAGCGGTTATTTGTTTACCGGCTGTCTCGTTGATAAGCCTCGTCTTCGATTGAGAGTCAAACGAAGGTAGGAGCATTTCGGTTATATTATATATCAACAAACCATCGGATACATCGGAGCGATTAGGCTTTAGTTTTTTCTTTTTAGCCATTGGCTCTAGCGCCTTCAGCAGCCCAGAATAGAATCCTCTACGGAATGAATCAATATGAGTTCCTCCTGAGAACATCGGTATCCCGTTAACGACGCTATGGCTATGGTCTGCCCCTGTTGCGAAATTAGGTATCAACCAAAACTTGCTGACAAAACCTTCCTCGGACACTTCAAAGACGATTGGTTTGTGGCCTTTAAACAAGGTGCGTTCTACGCCTTTGATAGCCTTTAAATGTTCCCCATTGAAATAAACTTTCAGTGTTGGATACGATAACGCTATTTCTATTGCTCTGTCGCGGATAAAGAATTCTGGCAAAGTAGTATGTTTGAACACTTTTTTCGAAAGCTTAAACTCGATGGTGGTCCCAGTTCCCTTATTTTTTGTTTTTGGGGTGATTAGGGGTTCATTGATAACAAGTGCTTCTTTCCCTTCTGAAAAGGTTTGTGAGAATTCTTTACCGTCGCGACAAATGTCGAGTTTAAACCATTCAGAACAAAAGTTCACAATTGCCGCGCCAACACCATTCAAACCACGAGACCCACCGCGTTCGTCATCATTAAAGTTTCTACCTGAAAATGCTCTCGATAATGCGAGTGTTGCTTCTGGGACGTCGAACTTTGGGTGATTTGATATTGGTATCCCACGACCATCATCGGATATTTTGAACACCATTTTTGTTTCATTGTAGGAAATATCCAGTCTACTGCCATGACCTTTTGAAACTATTTCATCAACGGCATTATCCACTACTTCTCTATAAGCAGTAAACAAAGCAGGAACCCAAGTAATAGTTGATGGTGTGGGTAACCAATTTTTATCATAGGTTATTATTTCTTGAGTATGTGGGTCTCTGGAACCTAACCACATCTCAGAGCGAACTCTTGCTTGTTGGTATGGATCGAGAACATCTATTTCATAAGTTTTTTTCGTCATGGTTTAATTTATCTCGAAACAAGTATTTCGTGCAATATCTTTTTTCGAATAAATATTACATGCGCAATTTAATCAACTTGGTGTCATTGATGGAAGCCTATAGCTCATCTCTCACACTGTCTACTTACAATGACCAATTATGGGATGCTATCAAACGAGAAAGTCGCTCCATGACGCCATCCGACGCGTTACAATCATTCGAGGATGCCGATCCTACACCAAAGAAGGCGTTCGTGCTATATTTGGTTAAGTGGTATCTTGATGGTTCAATGCGCTTCGTTGAAGACGCGAGCAAGGCAACAGAACCTTTTGAACTATATTCGAAGTTCAGAAATAGAGCCGACATGCCAAAGTTGGCATCTTTGTCTTTTTCAGAATTGTTAGATTTGGGCGATAAGTTGTCTGACACCAAATCAAAGAAAGAAGAGAATAAGGAAATAGAACTAGCGTTTTATAAAAATGGCACAGCGGAACTATATGTAAATAACGATGAATGGAAAGTGGTTATACCGAAGACAAAGGAAGCGGCAATATATTTTGGAAGAAATACTCGTTGGTGTACTTCTGCTGAAAAAAACAATATGTTTGAGTATTATTCTGATTTAGGAGAGCTATATATAATATTAGAAAAGAAAACCAACAAACGTTGGCAATTTCATTTTGAAACAGATCAATTTATGGACGAAGAAGACTATAGAATATCAAGTAAATCGATTAAGCAATTATTGAGAAATATTAAATTGGAACCATCTTTAGATAAAATTAAAAAAGATGGGAGGTTGATTCGTTATGTATCAAAACCAACGGAAGAAATTAAACTGGCTGCGGTTGAAAGCAGGGGGAGCGCGATAGGATATATAACAAATCCGAGTGAAAAAATTCAATTGGCGGCGATCAATCAAGATGCGATGGCTATTCTCAATATTATAAACCCAAGTGAAAAAGTACAAATAGCAGCAGTTAAAAAAAATGAAAATGCGATTTGGTATATCGACGAGCCAACAGAAGCTCTACAACTGTTTCTCGTTCGAAAAAACCCTCTTAAGTACCAATACCTAAAGGGTATAACGGACCCATCCGAAGCTGTAAAATTAGAGGCAGTTAGCCGAAATGGTTATGTGATAGGGCACATCAAAAATCCCAGTGAACAGGTCCAACTTGCTGCTGTTCGGAAAGATAAAGATGCTATCCGATACATCACGAATCCAACCGAAGCAGTTATACGAGAAGCCAACAAAAAATAGTATAAATAATATTTTGGAGAATATAATGAGATTTGAGGTTTCTATAATAAGTTTACCGTTTGCGGCGAATGCGGCACCAAGAGATGGTTTTATCGAACCTTCTTCATCAGTTGTTGATTATCCCACATCTTTGGCTGCTGGCATAGCAAAGGCTCGTGGGTGGAGACGATATAAACTAATGATGTTGTTTTTGGCAGATTTAGGAAATGTTGTGGAAGTTTCCAGAACCATATCTGGTGGAGACGAAGATAATTACCCAACTGAATTGGAATTCGTATTTGAAATTTCAAACCCAATCACCGTCGATGAAGAAAACCCTCCTGTTAAGTTGTTTGGTGAAGATGCTGTCCAGAGAGCTATCGCTAGAGCAATGGTTATCGATGAATTTTACAATGTCGAATATTACGATCCTACCGAACTTACGATTGTCAACAACGGCAATGACGTATTGATACCGCGTGGTCTTAGATTGGAGCGAATCGAAATTGGTAAAATTGCCAATGACCTTGGGGCTGCTGCAAACGCCATAACCGTGAACGCTATTTAAGGAGGGTTAGGTTAAATGGCAGGAAACTTGCACCGCCATCTGGTGGTTACAGCATTCGTATCTTCTCCCCCCATGTCAACAGAATGCGGAGAAACTTTTTTAAGAGAGCTTGTCGCGTTGGTCGATATGCAAATACTTATGGATGCTAAAGCTATATATTGTGAAGATTTAGGGAATGAGGGAGTAACTGGATTGGTTGGTTTGACAACAAGCCATGCTTCTTTCCATAGTTGGCATTTAGCTGAGGAGCCGTTCGTTAGCTTTGATTTGTATTCTTGTCGTGATTTTTGTGTGGATAGTGTATTGTCTTTTATAAAGGACAAGTGGAAAGCTTATCATTGCGACTATGTTTTAATTGACAGAGAGCCTAGAAGGTCTGCTATACTACAATTCGTTAAATCGGAGTAAGTAATGAAAATTTGGTTAGGTATAATCTGTCTAATTGTTGGGATAGTGGTTTCTGGTATTGCTGGATATTTTTCTGTATTCGGTATGATGAAGATATTTGCGGCTAATGCTATAGGTGTTGCTGCGATGATGACTGCTCTGGAAGTAGGAAAACTAGTAGCGGCTACTTGGTTAAAGCTATATTGGACTGACAAAATAGTTCATTGGACGCACAAAATGTATTTGGCCTTTGCTGTTGTGTGTCTGATGGCACTCACAAGTATGGGTATTTTTGGGTATTTAAGCGCTGGTCACTTAGAACAGAAAGCACCATTGGCTGGTATGGAATTACAGCAACGCCAATTAGAAAGTAAAATAGAGCAAAAGACTGCTGAAAACACAAGACTTGAAAATAGATTGTCGCAAATTGACAAAAATGTCGATGTTTTTTTGCAGAACGACAAAGCGTCTCAAGGTGCAACTGCTTCTCAACGCTTCCAAGGGGAAAGAAGTAAACTCCAAACGCAGCTTGATGCAAACAATGCAGAGATAAACAAAATAAATGAGACACTTATTCCCATGAAGATGGAGTCTGGGGAGGTTGAAGCAAAGCTTGGACCAGTGAAATATGTGGCTGCGTTGTTTGGGTGGGACGATCCCGAGGTGGCAGTAAGAATGGTCATTTTGGTAATCATGGTCGCATTTGATCCTCTTGCCATCATGTTGATTATATCTGGTATGATATCGCTAAGCAAAACGAAATTAGATCCAGAATCGGTAGAAACGGTTGAAGATATCGTCCCCGTAGTGGAAGAACCTATAGTGGAAGAACCTATAGTGGAAGAACAGGTTTCAGAAGTTATTGAGGAAACTTCCACGGGTGACCCGTTTGAAGGATGGGAAGAACCTACGCCCGAAATAGTCGAAGCGCCAATTGAATCACCAACCATTGAATCACCAACCATTGAATTAACCAGAGATGATGTCATTGGATTTTTAGAAACGAATCCAGAAATGGTAAACGAAATGATGAGCATTTTCCAAGAAGAAATGTCAGATAGAGACAAGTTGTTGGATCTGTTAGAAAAGAATCCTAGCATCATTAATGATATGGCTAGTATTATTGCGGCTGAATTCACTAAACCGAAAGATAATAATCAAAGTTGGCTAAAAGATTGATAAATAATTGCGTAACAAGAGGATTGAATTATGAATAAGTCCGAACTAGAATGCTCGTTTTGCAATGCTAACGGATCTCAAGTTGATATATTGGTATCTGGAAATAATGAAGATATATGGATTTGCGCATCGTGTGTTGAGACTTGTAATAATATCGTAAAACAACAGAAAGACACCTTAGAAGAAAAAGAAAAAGAAGAAGATGAAAAGCCCCCAGAAGCTACATACAGCCCAAAGAAGATAAGAGAGTTTTTGGATCAATATGTAATCGGACAAGATAATGCTAAAAAAATAATATCTGTATCTGCTTACAACCATTACAAAAGATTGGTCAATCCAGACGATAGCGTTGATATTGATAAGTCCAACATTTTGTTAATTGGGCCTACTGGCTCGGGTAAAACCTTACTGGCCCATTCGTTAGCCAAGTGCTTGGATGTTCCATGTGTTATATATGATTCAACAAAATTAACCGAATCTGGATATGTTGGTGATGATACAGATGCCATTATAACACAATTGATGGCTGCTGCTGGCGGCGACATCGACAAAGCAGAGCGCGGTATAATTTTCATTGATGAGATTGATAAAAAAAGAGGACAAGCATCTAACGGTAGAGATGTTAATGGGGAGGGTGCCCAACAGTCATTATTGAGGCTCATAGAGGGAACCGAGATGGCGGTAAAAGGGTCAACACGTCGGATAAACACCAAGAATATATTATTCATACTATCTGGCGCATTTGTTGGTCTTTCTGAACAAATATCTGGAAAAAAATCTATCGGATTTGGATCAGAGAAGGCTTTAGTAAACAATAATGCAATACCCACCACCGAACAACTGATTAAGTATGGTATGATTCCAGAATTGATTGGGAGATTGCCTGTTGTTGCAAAACTTGAGTCATTGGACCGTGACCAATTGGTTACGATATTAACAACGCCTAAAAATGCCATTATCAAACAATATCAGGCATTATTCAAGATGGATAACGCTGATTTGGAAATAACCAAGAAGGCTCTCAATCATATTGCGAATATAGCTATTGATAATGATACTGGTGCCAGAGGACTTAGAAACACATTAGAAACACACTTGGTCGAAGTTCAATATACTTTACCTGAAATGGTAGAACATGGGGTTTGTAAGTTTATAATAGATGAAGAAGATAGCATAATTAATATCAAAATGTTTGATAATCAGAATAAAAATATTGCGCCAATACTGTAATTTAGGTATTATTTACTTACTCTATAAAGGAATAAAAAATGAGTAAACACTACCGTAATAGTTTTGAAAACAAAAAAGGACTTTGCGTCGATGTGCGGAATGGAAATTTTGATATGGCACTTCGGCTCTTTACCCGAAAGATAAAGAGAGAAGGTTTGATGAATGACCTTCGTGCGAAAGAATTTTATGAAAAGCCAAGCGAGAAGCGTAGGCGAAAAAAAGCCGAAGCTGTTTCGCGATGGCGAAAAACATCAACAACCCCTGTTGAATAAGATTATGGTGAGGGTAATTCCCTCACCATTTTTTTGTTGCGTATTTTAAATTTATCGTTATTAGCAACATCTGACCATAGAAATAAGGATTCTAACTTTGCCTGAAGTATCATTAGAAAACAAAAACAAACAGGAAGTTGCCACCCCAAAATTGTACTCAATTCGGATGTTCAATGATGATTTCACCCCATTTGATTTTGTTATCGCCATTCTCATTCAAATATTCAACAAATCTGAAATCGAGGCTATGGATATCGCAACAGGTATACATAACGAAGGTTCTCGAAAAATCGGCATTTATACTTTGGATATTGCAGAAACGAAAGCAAAAATCACAAGGGCTAATGCGCAACAAAATGGTTATCCACTAAAAGTTGCTGTCGAAGAGGCATAAGGATAAATATCTACTCAATATATAGGAAAAGATAATGAGTAGACCTAAGCCTAATGTCTTGTTGGCACACACGAATAACCATACATATAAAGTTGAAGAAATTCTTGAAGCAGATTATATATATGCGGTATTCTACAAGGATAAACCAATTAACATACGGCTTACCAACAGCCTGATTGATTACCCTGGCCCAAAATATAAAAAAAGCAGCTTTCAGAATTCAGGGCATGCATTTAATTTGGCAGAGCGATTGAACAAATTATTCAAAACTGACGGATTCAAAGTATACAAGCTAACAGGTGGCACGGAAATAACGGAATGAAAAAGGAACTCATCAACGCTCTAGAAAAAGAAATGACCGAAACACCTCAAGATGGTTTTTCGGCTGACTGGAGTTTTGAAGACCGTTACCATGAATTCTTTGTGGACAAAAGGGATAACAATATCCTCAGTGTGACGCCATATGCGGTTTCAATATTACGAAAAAGATTCCCGTGTTGGGAGTTATCTATTGGTGATGAAAAACTTACCATTCGGGATATGTTGTTTTTCAACAAATCAAAACGTCCACATGGTATTATTTCAAAAAACAAAGAGAACATAATTGTATCTTTCGACAAGTCGTTGGGGACGTTGATTACTATGGCTGGCGACTTGGCAACCGTTCGGAATAATTTTTGAAAAAAACATATTGACTATTTTTTAAAATCTGTCAAAACCGACTTTGCATACGAAATGCAAAATACTCATCGGAGCAGAATATGTCAAAAACAACCGAAATCTTGAAATTGTCGCCAACGCAAATCAAGTCCACCATGCGATTACTAAGCAGAACCTTGCAACCAGCTTTTATTTGGGGTCCGCCAGGTATTGGTAAATCACAGGTTGCTAAAGAGTTGGCAAATGATACCGAAGTCGCATTTATTGATATTCGTTTGTCGCAAATGGACCCTACCGATGTTCGCGGCATGCCCTTCAAAGTTGAAGAAGGTGGTGTAACCATCGGTGTTGCATGGTCGCCACCCACTTCTTTCCCTCGCGATTTGAACGAAACTATGGTTCGTGATATTCAAGCGATGGAAACAGAAATCTCTTTTGAGAAGTTGAATCCACGCGGAACTAACAACATTCCATATGTTAAATCTCCCAAGGTTACCGTTCGGTCCCTTACTGACGGATTGACGGCTGAAATTGTTCCGATTGAATCGGAAGAGCGTTATGCTTCATCTGACCGTTTTTGCGTCAAATTGGTGGATAGCAATGGCAAATTGTCGGCTGGTAAAATCGCTTATACCATCTCAGGCAAGGCTGAAGGTATCATGGCCTTTGAGGAAATGAACTCTGCCCCTCCATCGGTTCTTGCGGCTTGTTACCAAATCGTTTTGGACCGCCGCTCTGGTGATTATAAGGTTCCTGATGCCGTATCTATTTTTGCAATGGGCAACCGCGAAGATGACCGTGGCGTTACGTTCCGTATGCCAGACCCATTGGCAAACCGTTTTACCCATGTGGAAATGCAAGCCAATCATGATGACTGGTTGTATTGGGCGATTAAAAATCGTGTCAATTCCAAGGTTGTTGGTTATGTGAGCAACGCGCCAGCCGAATTGTTCAAGCATGACAAATCAGCATCTCGTGGTTTTGCCACGCCGCGTTCGTGGGGTTTCGTGTCCAGTATCGTGGATGAATATGAACGCAATGCTGCGGCGGTGTCGCCAATCGTTTTGACCGCTGCTATCTGCGGTTCGGTTGGTGATGCGTCTGGTCTCACTTTCATCGAATTCATGAAGATTGCCGAAAGTATGCCTAATCCAACACAAATTTTGGACGGCAAGGTAACCGAAATGAAGGCCGATAAGCAAAACTTGGTGGCTCTGTCTTACCATGTTACTACACAGTTGTTGTATTTGTTGTCGGAAGACCATCAGAAGCTTTGTGAAAAGGGTAACTTCGGCAAAACCAAGGCCGAAAACAAAGACCCTGAACGCGAACAATGGTCTAAGCGTGTCAACAACTGGCTGACGTTCAGCATGAACAACTTCAAGCCTGAAATCGCCGTGATGGCGGCAGTTCAAGCATTGCGTTCGTATGGTATTCCTATCGATGACAATACTGTTCCTGCGTTCGGCGTCTTTATTGACAAATACGGTTCCTTGATGACCGCGCAATACGGCGAAGACTAATTAATGGGCGAGGGCGGGTATTCAAACCCGCCCTTGACATATGTGTGAAATAATATATGAATATAAGAAAAGGAGCATAATGTGTCACTATATGATTTAGACGACCCCGTATACTACAGCATTACCCAATGTATCACCTTGTTGATGCTCAACCACCCATTCTTTGGTCAATTGGCCTCTCGTATGGATGTTGAGATGCATGATGGTGATAGCTGGTGCCAAACTGCTGCCACCGATGGTAAAAAACTGTATTTCAACCGAACTTTCGTTTCCAATATGTCCACACAAGAACTTATGTTTGTGGTTGGTCACGAAATTTTGCATGTGTTGTATGACCATATGGGTCGTCGCCGTGGTCGTGACCCTCAATTATTCAACATGGCCAACGATTATATCGTTAACTACACCCTCAATCATCCATATGAGGGGAAGTCCAGCAAAATAGGCAAAATGCCTTCTATGGGCTTGTATGATCCACGCTTCACCGATGAAATGACATCGGAAGAAGTATATGACATCTTGAAGCGGAATTCCGTAGAAATCAAAATGCCGTTGGACCAACATCTTGATTCTGCCATGGAAATGGATGATGGTGATGGTGATAAGGATGGTAACGCTGAATGTGATGGCAATGGCAATGGTAATGGTAATGGCAAAACCGCAAAGATTACCGTAACTGGTAAGAACGGTCCACCAAAGCTATCCAAGGCCGATTTGGAAGAAATCCAACAAGCCATGCGAAGCGCTGCAATCCAAGCACAACAAACCGTTGGCGCTGGTAATACCCCTCTGGGTGTTCGCCGATTGATTGCCGATCTAATCGAGCCAAAGCTTGATTGGAGATCGATGTTGGATAGCCATCTTCGGTCGGCAATCAAAGATGATTATACTTTCCAACGGTTGTCACGCCGTGACTTTGGTAGCTTCATCATGCCTTCTCAAGATATTCTTGAAGTGGTTGAAGTTGACGTTGCCGTTGATACTTCTGGTAGTATGTCTCCAGCCATGCTTAGGGATATTTTTTCCGAGGTTCGTGGCATCGTGCAATCGTTCCCAGATTTCAAGTTGAGAGTGTGGACATTTGATACCGAAGTGTATGGTTTGAAAGAATTTGGTCCTCATAATCTTTCCGAAATTGAAGATTATGCGGCTACTGCCCAAGGTGGTGGCGGAACCATGTTCGAGTGTAATTGGGAATTCATGCGTCAGAACGAAATTTCACCACATCGCTTGGTGTTGTTTACTGATGGCTATCCCTGTGGAACATGGGGTGAACCGGACTACTGCGATACCTTGTTCGTTATTCATGGTAACACAAGGATTGTGGCACCGTTTGGCCAGACATGTTATTACGAGGAGCCTGAAACTCTCAAAGAGGCGGCATAAAAGAAAAAGAAAAGGGAGGGTTCGCCCTCCTTTTTTTTTATGACCACATAAGTCTGAATTTACCAGCATCATATTTCGACTGGAAAGCATAAACATGGTATGCCCCATATGAAAAATCGCTTATCCATCCTCGGCAATTCTGCCAAAGCCATCGTTTGACTTCCCTGCCCTTTTCCATATATTTCATTTGGTCCATCTCAATAAAAATGGTTTCCTCTGGTAGGTACGGAAGACCTTTACCAACTGCCATCAATATTGCATATTCGTCTAGTTCAAAATCTGTGAATTCTATTTTTACCATATTGTTATAATACGATTGTATATATTATCCAGCAATATTAAATTGCCTTGACAATATCGATTTGTAATGATATCTGTTATTTTATAAATTTAGGATTAGTTATGACAGTTATTTTTCATCCATCAGAACTTAGCAAAATTGAAAACGGGCGGGGGCAAAAAACAATGGTGTTGGATGTCCCGTTGCGTGGACCACAATACGATGCAACATGGTCCCCGAATGTTTACAAACCTCATGGCGCATATGGTTGGACATGGTGGGATGGTCCGTCTCATGGGCAGTCAATGTATCACTCGATGCGTTTACCAAAGGTGGGGGATTTTATTGACCAAGACGGTTATTTGATTGAAATCACGTCTATCGAGGTGACGCGGATTCAAGAAGTTCATCTTGACACCATATTAAATGAAATGCCTATTCCTAAGAATGTTCAACAATTGAATTGTTATGGACCATCCTGCGCGCCATCGTGTAACGCGCTCGGATGTTATGGTAACCGGCAGATGTTTTCTGACCATGTTGGTGCGGATTGGGAAAACAATTCATGGATTGCCATTCTTGGTGTCGAGTTCAAGCTCAATGTTCCGCTATATGTTAATTTATATGGTAGTGGAGTTGGTCGGGGAGAGGACGACTTGTCCAAAATGATGCACCAGTTTGCGATAAATAATGCAGAAGCGATTGAGAAAGAATTTGCTAAGAGGGTGATGTAATGAGAGATATTTATGCTCTATTGGCAGCAATCGCCACCACATATTTACTGGGACCATTGGCTGGTTTTATAGTTGGTATTATCGTCCTTGATGGGTTCGCCAATGTCGTAAAGTATTTTTATTTCACGGCTTTATTGGTCTACTATGTGGTGATTAAAAATCCATACCGATGGGTAAAAACAAAATTTACCACCAGATAATTATTGCACTTATTCGAACTACGTGCCAATATACCTTTACCAAACAGTAAAGGATAATTATGAACTACGTTCCAATAGTAATAGAGCAATCCGGACGCGGAGAACGGTCTTTTGATATTTTCTCAAGACTTTTGCGTGATCGAATAATTTTCATAGGTTCAGACTTCCAAGACAACATGTCGTCAACCATCGTGGCGCAACTTCTCTTTCTTGCTGCGGAAGATGAGAAAAAAGATATCTATATCTATATAAATTCCCCAGGTGGGGTGGTTACTTCTGGTCTAGCTATTTACGACACCATCAATTACATTAAAAACGATGTGGTGACCATTTGTATGGGGCAAGCTTGCTCGATGGGCGCGTTCATTTTATCGTCAGGAACCAAAGGAAAACGATACGCTTTGCCCGAATCCCGAATAATGATACATTCGGTGTCTGGTGGTGCCGCCGGAAATATGTCCCAATTAGAAGTAACTCTAAGAGAAACTTCTCGCCTCAATACCAGACTAACTGAAATAATGGCAGGTAATTGCGGCAAATCGGTAGAAGAGGTAGCTAAAGATTTGTCTGGAGATTATTGGATGACTTCAACAGAAGCATTGGAATACGGCTTGATTGACCGTGTTATAAAAAGCGCAAATGATATCACCTAAGAGATTTCCATTTCTTTTCCCACATTATTACTAGATTATAACCAAACTGTCGGAGTTGTTCTTCAATTTCGACAGTTTTTTGTTTGACATTACGGCACCAAATATCTATCATGATATTTTTAGGTATTGTGTATGAGAATCGTATCAGGAATTCAACCGACCGGGAATTTACATCTTGGCAACTTCCTCGGTGCTATTAAGCAGTGGGTAAATCTCCAAAGCGACGGCGAATGTTATTTTTTCCTTGCCGATCTTCATGCAATAACCATGCGTAGCAATCCAAAAGATTTGCGAAACAATTGCCAAGAAATGGCCGCTTCTCTAATTGCTTGTGGTGTAGACCATACCAAATCAGTTTTGTTTAACCAAGCGAGGGTGCCTTACCATGCAGAATTGTCATGGATATTACAATGCACTGCTCGTGTTGGATGGCTGAACCGCATGGTTCAGTTTAAGGAAAAGGGCGCTAATAGTGAAGGCGAAAGTGTGGGCCTTTACTCCTACCCTGTGCTGCAAGCTGCTGATATCCTATTATATCATGCGACTCATGTTCCTGTTGGTGATGACCAGCAACAACATTTGCAGTTGACTAAAGACATTGCAAATAAATTCAACAATGAATACGGAAAAGTCTTCACCATTCCCGTTCCCAAATTGGTAGATAACGGGACAAGGGTGATGAGTCTACAAGACGGAACTCGCAAGATGAGCAAGTCTGACGAAAATGATATGAGCCGTATTAACTTGGTTGATGATGCGGATACGATTACAAAGAAACTCAAGCGGGCCAAATCGGATACCGAATTGCTTCCTGACAATTTAGAAGAATTGTGCGCTCGACCCGAAGCTTTGAATTTGCTAACCATATATGCGGCAATCACCAATAGTGATATGGATAGCGCCTTGACCTTATTTTCGGGTAAAGGGTATGGTGTATTGAAGCCAGCGGTTGCTGAGGTGTTGGTGGAGACTTTTAAACCAATCAAAAAAACCTTCGATGAGATCAAAAATGATAATCAAATTACAGAGATTTTGCAGGATGGTGCGGATCGTGCTGCTATGGTGGCCAAACCAACCATTGAAAAAGTTTTTTCTGTAATTGGTCTTGCCCGTTAGGCCAACGCCAATCGACTGTTCAGGGCCGACATTCGGAACAAAACAGCATCATGTTGTTTATACAAGATAAATTTGTCTTGGGTAATTTTATAACGACCCTTGCAATTGTAAAAACACCACGATTTGAGCATAGTTTCGACTATGATGTCGTTGTTTTTAAGGTTGACAATATATGATTTCATTGTATGGTTATTTATCATTGGAGTAAACTCATGAAGAAAACCAAACTTGCATATTTTGAAGGAGGACTCCTTATCAACGGCTGACGGCAAAAAGGGTTCCAATGAATGAACTAACAGCATTGTTGAATGAGCATGGAAACAATGGCAATTTATGATACTATTTTATCGTGGGCAGCATCACCAAAACCAGTTACCATTGTAGCTGGTTTTGGTTCACAAAGCGACATTTCCAATATTTTTGAAATAAATGAACAATATCCGTATTGGGCGTGTGTAAATACTTACGACTATGGTTTGGTGGCATCTATGCTCTTAGATCTCAATATAGGCCCGTCTATCGCATTTTGGTGCTCAGAAGGTTCCATTGTTATCTTTAAAAACATACATGACGAAATCAAATTCATTCTTGCCTGTAAACTGGAAATCATTCCTAAGTGTAAATTGCTTTAGTATCAATCCAAGAAGCCCCCGTTCCTTTAGGTGCGTGGGATGAATTGGATTTCAATTAAATCAACATAATATAAAAAGAGTAGGGTAGGAACTGCCCGAACTCCTTCAGATAATGGAGAAAACGCCTGTGGAGACGAAAGTCGATGAATCAGGAAATCAAGCGCATAATCGAATGGAAGCCCCGTTCCTTTAGGTGCGGGGTAGTTCACGGTATATATTCTTCGGCGCTTAGTGGGCAATCGTTAGCCACCAGCAAAATTTCCTTGTCATCAATTCGCCATACTTTCTCAACACCATTACCGATATCGAGATCCATTCCGTTTGTCCAACGGCCATGTGGCAACAATACCCATTGGCCGACTTCCACAAAATCAACATCAGAACCAATCAAGGCTACCTTTGACCACCGTGGTCTGATGCCATGCTCTTTGGTGTTATCATCAGTTAGGATGATGCCACCAGCGGTCTTTCGCATCCCCTTTTCCATATCAGTAACAAACACCATATTCTTCATTGGTTTAAGCATAAAAAAACTCCCGTATAATCTAATAAATGATTATACGGGAGTTTGTTCATATTTTGCAATATTATTCAGTTGTTTTTTCCAACGAGCGAAGCAACTCTTCTTTACTCATAGTATAACCACTGTATTTCCATTGCTCCATCATGCTTTTCAGAATGATGCCCATTTGCGCGCCTTGCGCAAAACCTTTTTCAAGAAGGTCGGAGCCTTTCACTGGAAAAGTTGGAACTTCGCTCGGCATGTCACGGTTATACAATTTAGCAATATCGGAAACCCAATCTGGGTTGACCCCATCGACCAGCATTCCCATGATATTTGCTTGTTTCACTGGAACCGATACTTTTTCGTTGATAAATTTTACCCGAGAGCTTTCTTCCTTGGACATTTTCCAATTATCAACAAAATCAACATCGATGCAAAGAAGACCAAGCAGAGAAGATGGATCAGTAATCCCACACGAAATGCCTTGTTCCAACGCAATACAATCAATATCACCGATGCCGATTTGGTTAATGATACCAAGGTCACGCATCAACGAAATGGTATTTGCTGCTTCTGGGCCAGAAATAATTTTTTTGAATTCGGACCAGATGCGTTCGATGGAGATATCAGCCAAACCAGAACGATTAACGACGATGCCAACCATCGCATCTTGGTCGATTTTTGTTTTGGAATACCGAGCGTAAAACCGAAAATACCGAAGGATACGAAGATAGTCCTCGGTAATACGGTCTTCTGCGTTCCCCACAAAGCGGACAATGCCACTGTTGAGGTCATCGACGCCACCAAACGGGTCAATGATATTACCATGAAAATCAATGGCGATAGAATTGATTGTCAAATCCCGTCTGGCGCAATCTTTTTCAATATCCCGAGTGAATTCAACTTTGGCATGACGACCATCCTGTTCAGTATCGATACGGAGAGACGTGATTTCATATGTTTCGTTGTTCGAAACTACGGTATAGGTGCCGTGGTCAATCCCAGTCGGAATATAACGAATTCCAGATGATTGATAAATTTTCAATTGCTCATCGGGAGTAGCATCTGTGGCAAGATCGATATCGTTACAAGGCATACCCGCAATAAAATCTCGTGGAGCACCACCAACAATCCACAAGTTGAACCCGTGCGCAGAGAATATTTTCCGAATATAATCCAGTTCGGCAGTTACGATAGACGAGATGTTCATAGTGGTTCCCTTTATTGTAAAAACACCTTAGCTTTTATTGAAACATTGTCAAGTAAAAAAAATCCTTGCATATATTGGATTTTTATATAAAACCGCCTCATAACACTATGAGGACATATCATGATATACGCTGTTTCTGAAGATTTGACGCTCACGCTGGTTGCTGGTGATGATGGTCCAACTGATTTCAAAAGTCAAATTGACGCCATCTGTGAGAACCACGAAACCACCGTTATGCCAATATTCACAATGATGATGGATGCGGAATACGGCGCAATGATGAAGCTACCTCCTCAAATCATATCATTTGGTGATGAGGTAGAAATGAACGATTTTATCAAATCTTACGACATCTCCGTTATTCCAAAATCGTATGCGGCTTTCGAATTCAAGAAAATGATTATGATTGGTGACGATGATGGTCGGACCATTCGGGAAGTTCATAACTTGGATGAGCATGACCCTTGGGATACTAGGACCGAGGAAGAAAAAGCACCAAAAGGTGCGGCCCAAGCTAAAGACAAAGACAAAGATAGCACCGATGGTTCATGGGGTGCTGACAAAAAACCATCTTCATCGATTCGCGTCAACGGTATCAAAGCCCATGTTGATGCTGATGGTAATGTTGTAATTGATGAAGTTGTGGTAACCAAAGGTTATTCCTATCTACATAATATCATCACAATTGAAGATGGTGTAGCGGAAGATTATGAAAATCTTCTCCGTGATGCCGGTTTGCGCGACTATGAACAATATTCGGTCGTGATTGAAGACTGCTTGACACTCTCTACCCATGAAAGCGGTTCATCGCACCAAGGTTTGGTGGAAGCGTTGGAACGGTTGGAAAAACCATACACCCATACCATAGAAGAACGCGGAACCGAGGAAGAGGCCGAAGTCAACGAAGATTACTTGGTTGCTGAAGACAACATGGTGGAAATCTATTTCCGTCTGGATGTACCGAACCAAACAGCCGATGTTATGGTTGACCTTTTGGTTGAAAATGGCATGCGCCCCGCATTTAATAGCAACACCGTTGATGATAAATGTTGGTTGGCCTATGTGAAAAAAGCCACAGCAGAAGACAATAAGATTATTTTGGAAAACAACGGTTATCCATGTGAGATTGTTGCTGTTGACCGTCTCGGTAATCCTATTCTCGAAGAAGGCGCAAACGCCATTGTGGTGGATACGAAAGCCGACGTTATCGAACCACCGTTCCCTTGGAATGATAAAGCGGATGAATTTTACGCATTGTCGGAAGAAGAACAACAAAAGTCCCTAACCGGAAAATGGTTGTGCTTCAGTATTCGCGATTTTGGGTCTGCTCCATATTTCCGTATCATTCATATCACACCAATTTCATACTTCAACAAAAACAAAATGATATGGGACGGAGACCTTCCTATTGAACATTTGTTTAAGGGTGTTCCAATCGAAAAGTTCGGTGACAAACCTTATGTTTATCAGTGTAAAGCATACGACGCTGCGACCCTTAACCATCTCTTGTCCAAGGGTAAGATGGTCGATAGCATTGGTTTGACCAATTATGTTAACTCGTTACAAAACGGTATCCAGTAGAGGAAATTATGATGAAAAATAACACAAGGGTTCGCATCGTTGATTGTGAAGAATTAACAGGTCGGACAGGAACGGTAAAAGGCATCGTGTTTGACAATATCATCAAAATATACATTATTTTGCTGGATGCTCCTGTGATTGATGGAGAGCAAAGGGAGTGGGATTGTGTGTCAATCCCCTCTGGGTGCCTAGAACTATGCAAATAAAGGCAGGTGCGGTTAAGCCACAAATTCATCCAACTAGTATTCCTCTAAAGGTTTTACAGGGGGAGTGGGTAACATTATCAATCAACCTTCCTGACTATGACGTTGGTGAGGTGTTGTTTGTGCGTCTTTATGTTGATGGCAAGCTGTATCTTTATCCCTGTGCCAATTCAGGCAGTGGTTATGAAATCATTGAAGATGTTCAAGAAGGTGTCCATTTTGAGTTTTTAGTATGAGGTATAAATTTAGAAAATACTTGACTGTAGTCAATCATGCTATACCCGAAGTGGTTTACACTATGGTCCCCGTAACGGTTGTTTTGCATTTCTTATTATATAAGGATGTAGTCAAATCATTGTTTTGTTATGTGGTGGCGGTAGCTATTATGGTCACTATCGTAAAGCCTATACAGTTCAGATATAATAACAAGGCCATCACTGTTGGGATGTGGGAAAAAGGCTATCGTCGAATCATTCCGAATAAGAAAAAAAGTGAAGTTGCGAGTTTTTGTGAAGAAAATAATATACCCCACAGATTTGAAAAAAGAATGAGTGAC
>JACCDZ011046772.1_pt1 | contig 43938 bp, 37 predicted proteins | sample 7449551 | NCBI WGS metagenome assembly JACCDZ01 (sample SAMN15323452, study PRJNA562643) | freshwater metagenome | isolation source: river surface water | place: USA:Blue River Watershed | collected 2017-08-18
AGGTGCGGGTGGTGCGGGTGGTGCGGGAGGCGAGGGAGGTGCGGGAGGTGCGGGAGGTGCGGGTGGTGCGGGCGGCGAAGTCGAAGTGCCCATGGACCGTTTGGTGCGTTCGAACTGGATCGTCGTGCCTCCCGTGTATGGAAGTGCGAGGATCTTGGACATGCCCACGGGTACGGGCAAGACGGCGATTTCCGCCGTCGGCATGGCATTGCATCTGCAGAACCCGTCGGTCCAGGAGGCCATAAAGCGGGGGATGGATATGGTGGTTCGCTCGCGTGCCGTGTGCGGAGGCGCTGGTTCGGTTCTTGCGGGTTCGATCTATAATCCTGGCGACTCGAGCGTGGAGCGCGTGTTCCTGCCGAACGCGTTGCTCGTGTACGCCCCGCGCCACCTCGTGGGAGCGTGGAGGGATACGTTCGTGGCGAACCGCGAGATTCTTGGCGGTGTTGCGAAGATTCGCGTGCTTCCTTCTTCGGCCGGACTCACGCTCTCGAGTCTGCCGGTGGACGAGATCCGCGCGAACCCGGACGTGCTGTTTGTGTTCGTGACTCATGAGGCGAACGTGCAGCGGTACTTGGCTGTTGAGGACGGTGACGTTGACCCCGAACACAAGGCGTCCTTGGCTCCGGGCGAGCTGTCGTCTGCCGGAAAGGCGGTGCCTCCGGCGTCCAAGCGGGTCCGGACGTTTCATTACGGCGGCGCGATTTTTGACGAGGCGGACCGGTTCGATCTGCACATGGGGCTCACGCACGGAGCCGTCCCCCCGGCCATGTACACCTTGTTGGTGACAGCGACGCCGAACGCCCTGAGCGGCAGTTCGCTGTTCAGGTTGTTCTTTTCGGACCGCTCGCGGGTGGACGAGTACTGCAAGGGCACGACGTCGCCGGTGACGAGCTCGCACTTTATTCCGACCGAGAGGCCGCACCATGTGCCCGCGGCAAGGCAGATGGAAACGAACTTAAGGCTGTCGTTGAACATGGACCACCTGGCGTTCTTGATGAGCCACAACGTGCTGACCGCGTCGCTGTTGGCGGAGTTGCAGCAGCAGGTGGCCGAACGGATCCCGCCCATGCACGCGTACGGGTTTCGTACGACCCAGTCGATCGCGCAACGGCTCGGCCTGGTTGACAATGACATGGGCGACCCCCGTGCGGCGCAGCGCAAGCTCGAAGACTCTTTCGAGATCCAGCTGCACGGCAAGGGTGTGGCGGCGGTGCTCTCGTCCCTGGACAAGAACATCACCAAGCAGAGGGCAGTGCTTGCCACACACAACTGCCCGCACGAAGATCCACAGGCGGCCCGTTCGGCTGGCGGATTCAATGCGTCAGTGATCGCACTCGTGGCCAAGTTGAAGCGCGCGCTGACGCTTCGCCGGGTGCTCGCCGAGTGCATGGACGAGAGCTGTGGGATCTGCATGGAGCCGGTGGAGGCAACGGGCGGGCTGATCTTTACCTCGTGCTGCGGATTTTGTGCATGCAAGGGCTGCCACGCAAGGATTGTGGCGGACCGCATGGCATGCCCGAAGTGCCGTCTGAATGGCGTGCGGTTCGCGAACGTGCAGGCGGAAGAGGAAGAAGTGAAACCGCCCGCTGCCAAAAAGGTACGGGGACGTCGCGGCGCAGGTGCAGGTGCGGCAGCTGTGGATGAAGAGGCTGCTGCACCCGCTGCACCCGCTGCGGCCGGTGAAGGTGGCGCAGGTGGTGGTGTCATTCCGAAGGATGTTGCAGCGTTCGAGGCTTGGCTGTCGGGTTTCCAGACGAGGCATATGTCGCAACAGGAGGCCGTGCAGGTCATTCTGGCCCGCGCGAGGTCGAACGGAATCACGCATGTGATCCTTGCGGGCCCGCGTGTGGACACGTGGGAGTTGGCGACGTCTCGGGATGTGGAGGGGTTCGAGATTGTCCGTCCCGCGAACGGGCGGCGCACGGCGATGGCGCTCGATCGGTCGTACGCGTCGTTCTGTTCTGCCGCGGGTGCGGCGGCTGCCGGATCTTCAAACAAGATTCTGCTCCTGGACACGGTGACGAACAACCATAAGGAGCTGACGGGGATCGACGCGAAGCTCACGGACCTGATCATCCAGGTGACCGACCAGGGTGTGCAGGAGGCTGAGTACACTCAGCTCATGGGCCGTGCGATGCGTATCGGGCGCGAGGGACATGCTGTGCACTGTCTGCTGCATTAACTCGTTGGCTGCGCGGTTGGATGCGCGTATGTTAAGTTAGCGTGTGTGTGTGAAATCGGTTGTTAAAAAAATGAATATACAATTGGACAAGTATTCGACTATGCACTTTGTGCCGTTCGAGAAATTACTTCGCGATTTCAATCCAAAAATTCCCGACTTCCAACGGAGCCACAACGAGGCCCGTGTACAACATTTCGTCGACACGCTCGTGAAATATTTCGAGGAAGAAGGGTTTGTGTACAATCTCAATCCGCTGCAATTAGGAAAGTTAGGGGAGGAGTATTTCATCCTTGACGGGCAGCATCGCTTCCTTGCGTACTCCAAACTGGTGCAAGAGTACGACCTCGAGGGTGCAAACGGGTTCTGCGTATCGGCTGTTGTGCGAAATTGCGCGGACGACCGCGAACTAAAAGCGCACTTCTCCGTACTGAACGATCACTATATCAGTCCGGAGCTGGAGACGCGCGTGGAACAAATCGACGCGTCCGTGGCTTTCAAGCGATACATACTGGACACGTATCCCAGGTATGTATCGCACGCGAACGCCCCCAAGTTCCCGAACGTGCCGTTGGACGCGTTCGTTTCGTTCGTGCGGTCTCGGTACGACACGATCGAAAAATTTCAGGCTGCGAACCGTGACATTGGCGAGTATCTGCGCACGAACGAGCCCGAGCGGTTCCACCGGGTGTCGCTGAAGAGCCCGGCAGACCCGTTGTTTTTCGCGCATGTGTTTCATTTGCAGAAGACGGGCAAGCCGCGTGTGCAGATCCCGGCGACTGTGCGGCGTGCTCTTTGGGAAACCAAGTTCGGCCTCGAGCGGCTCGAAGGGGTATGTTTCGTGTGCAATTGCTCGATCAACTTCCATTCGTTCCACGTGGGGCATATCATTCCTGTTGCACAAGGAGGCACGAACGTGACTTCGAACTTGGAATGTGTCTGTATCGCGTGCAATTTGAGTATGGGTGCTCAGCACCTTCTTGAGTTTAAACAAAAGTATTTTTCATGAACACACAATAAATCAAGAACTTGTACTTTTTATTACACGGCATCGTCGTAATAAGGTGCGTACACCGGTTCGCGACTCTTCCGTACGAGCTTCGCACGTTTCTTGGGTCGGAACACATCGACATCCGTGCCAGCCACCTTGCAAAAGCGGTCCGTGACCCATTCCATCCGGACGTAGTACCATTCGGTCGCGTTCGGGTCCTGATTCTTCGTTCCGACCGCAAGGAGCAAGTCTGCAACCTCCTGACGGACGTCCGTCAAACGCATCAAGTCAGAATTTGTGGGCGACCCACAATCAAACATGCGAACCTTGTTAAACAAACACACAAACGCGCTCCATCCACCGACGTCATACGTCACACCCGTACGTGGCCTGTACGTCGGATCACAGCCACCAGCGCCAAAAACAAGACTCGGATCGTCTCGACGACAAACACGAACTGCGCCGGACGCAAGCGCCTCTTGTAGGTACGCGTCCGGGTCGTCGGCAGCCCGCGTCCACGTCAACCACTTCTCGTTCCGAACAAAAAACAGCCTGGACGCTTCTTCAACTTGTCTTTGCACTTTTTCGAACCAGACGAATCCACGTCTCGCGTCTTTAGAAGGGCCGCGCTGTTCGTTGCCACCATACCTTTTGGTCCCGGACTGGACGATCTCGTCGTAGTTATCATCGTCCCACTTGAACATGCTCCACGGATGGTTGCAATCCCATCTCCCGTCCTTGTACATCCGTTCAAAACACCTCAAAATCTCGTCCATCTTCACCAATGCACGTTGGATATCGAGAAAGTCCTCGTGTCTGTCGCACTGTGACATCGGGAGCCCCAGAACCTTTTCTTCACTGACGTCGTCGAAGCACAACGCCATCATATCCGCAAACTTTACAACATCGCCACTTTTCAGAGTCGCTTCGAGACCGGGCAGGGCGTTTACGACCCCAAACGTGGAGTCGCCTTCGAGAGACATTTGTTTTGTAATTAGAATGAGTGTACTTCACAAAAACAAGAAAACGAGTTTCGGAAACGAGTTTACCTTTGACTGTCCAAGAGGCGCCAAGAGCCCCCGTAATCTTCTTCTTACGGGCTCACATCAAGGACCCAAAGTAGTCCGCGCTAAATAATTCTTTACGAGGGACTTTCGCCACGTGGACAAACAAGTTCTTTAAAGAATTGTAATTGTTAACAAGATTTTGCGAGGCGGGTTCCGGAGCGCGTGCAGGTGCGATCTTGTCTACGTAATATCGAAGCATCGTTTCAATCGACCCGAACATAAAGTCTCTGGGAATATGACCGTAACGCGAAGGGACAACCGCTGCGGGTGCAGCAGGTGCAGGTGCGGGTACGGGTGTAGTACCTTCGAGAACGTCAAGCAAATCCAAGATTTGATCATATAGCTCGGTATAAGCTTTGCATGAAGGCAATACGTATTGGTCAAATCGGGTAACAACATCATAAATTGACCATGATATAGCAGGCCTCCTAGCTCCTCCCGGTGCAACCCTGCGACCATCAAATTCATTGATAGCACCATCCACAGTTAGCCCGACTGTCCTTGCTGCTTTCTCAACAGCTTTCCTGAGAGGATTGCCTTGTTGAGGAGGCCTCCCACCATTATCGAATGCGACTAAAGCTGCACGCAATTCGTTTTCATCCGTGGCTTGTTGACCTGTTAACTCCCAGCGGACTTCATTTTCAATGATCTCGACAAAGTCGTTCGGTCTATATGTGGTACCGTTAAAAACGAATGGTGTAAACGCTTCGGGACGCAAGTTCCACCTCCAGCCTGCTGGAGGTGGATGTCGTTGTACCAAGGCTTGGAATTGGAGGAGAGCCGTTGCGTTATTTGTGCTCGCATTATTCGGTGCTGCGAATGAATTGTTGATAACAAAGCGTGGTGATTGAACAAGAGCTAACACAAAATCTTGTACATTTCGGAGCATTGCGATGCAATGTTCTAGCTTCAAGTGGATATTATCACAATTCGAAATATAATATCTTTGGTCGACTGTCAAACTGGCAGGAGGAAGTTCTGGCTCCTCAAGCACGAGTTGTCTGAACATAGTATATTGATTACTGCGGTCGAAATCTGGATCTTTGGCGGCAATCATAAATTTCCACGTTCGGCCATTAAATATATTCATTTGGCTTGTAAAGGTTTTCTTAAGTAAATCGAGCACGCGGTTGTGATGGGGATCGACCATATCTATCTTGGCTTGTACATCAGAACCATAAACTGCACCTTCAACTCCCAAGTTTCCGATATATTCTTCATTGATGTCTTCCCCTCCTAGATATGCGCGTCGCCACCCGTCTGCAGGGTGGGTACGATTGATCCAATAATAAACATGGTCGTAATTGTATTGCCTATTGTACGCCAGTAAAACAACATTTCGCTTGTAAGGATTGTTCGCAGGTTCGGGAGTGCCAACAGCGGCAGTGGCGGCAGCAGCGACAGCAGCAGCTGCCGGGCCCGCGGCCATATGGTAAGGAAAAAAGATTGTCGTGACAGTTGAAGTGGCAGCGGGAGCGGCAGCTGCAGCGGCTGGTTGTTCGATATCGATTCCGACCCCGCGGATGTTTAAAAACGCGTGTAAAATTTTATGAAAAGACCATAAGCTCCTAATGACACGCGCCACGTCGTGTGCATTTCGTGCGGCAATAATTTCTCGCAATCCTTCTCGGACCATGACATCCCACTCTTTGTTGCCCCTGTACGGGTCCTTTGCCCATACCAGTGTATTTTCCGTGTCGATGTCTTTAAATTTACGTATATATGATGGATTTAAGTATCGCACAAGGAGATACAGGCGTTTCACAATATTTAATTGACGCAAGTGACGAAGATCGTTGTCGAGCCTTGAATATGTATCAACCGTTATTTTTATGTATACTACGATCGACGTGTTCGTATCGTTTGTCGTCCTTAGTTTTGTATATAGATGCTTCGGGGGAACAGTTACGCCACCGCCAGCTGCTGCTGCCAAAGGATCTTGGTCAGGGAGACGTATAAAACCTTCCCCGTAATTGGGCCAATAACCAGCTCCTTTAAATTTAATCATAATTTCGTGCCCATCTTCCATCACGATACGAACTCTGTCTGGATCCTGCATTTCAATATCCTTAATAACGTCACCCCCTGGACCGTCTCGTTCTTTGCGGACAATTGTCACGTTGAATGCCTCCCATCGTTCTAAATCACAACAACCGCCATTAACAATGTCCTGGATCAGTCGCATCCGTGCTTGTTCTAAGAGAGTGTCTGCAACTCTTGACCTCATTTTTATACACCGCTTTAGCATCGCCAAAAAACGGTTTTTTCCAGCTTCAAGCTGAACAGGATCTGCACTATCGCAGTTGTCTCTCCAATATCTGTCAAGGTATTGTCCGTATGTTTCCTCGTCAGGCCCGCAGATACCATCTGCGTGGTACACAAGTGCTGTGGTACCAGTCACATTGTTTTTTTGAATACATGTCCAGATAGCTTCAGATGACGCAGCTGCCATTTTTGTTTTTTTTTATCTACCCACATAACTTTTTTTTTCATTACAGATAGTCATCGTCGTAATAATAACACGCCTGCTATGATTTGCGACTCTGTTCAAAAATATGTAGAGTTTTGACGGCAACATCAGCATGATGCACTAAAACCCGTGAAAAAATAAATCAGCACCTGCCGCTCCAGCGCATGTTGGTAAACGCGCCGTGGTGCAGGTGCGATCTCGTCTAATAATTATCGTAGTAATAATAAGATGCCTGCAACGCTTCGCGACTCTTCCGTACGAGCTTCGCACGTTTCTTCGGTCGGAACACATCAACATCCGTGCCAGCCACCATACACAAGCCGTCCGTGGTCCACCTCACCTGGACGTAATACCAGTCGGTCTCGTCCGGGTCCTGGTTCTTCGTTCCGACTTCACGAAAACGAGAAAAAAGAATTTCGGAAACAAGTTTGCTTAGGACTGTCTGAGAGGCCTCACGAGCCCCCGTACGGTTTGCACAATACACGTTCTTATGCAATAGAGCATCCATGTATTAAAGTCTTTCTATAAAAGCGTCAAGCCTTTGACGGGGAGCACCAGCAACAAGACGCATGAGGTGATAAATTGACATGAACCCATTCAAAACTAAGTCCGCACCGGCACCACCACCCGCACCGGCACCACCACCCGCACCGGCACCACCACCTGCATCTCTTAGACGGTCTACATGATTCTGCATCAGCCAGGTGAGTGAGTATGTGTTGTATGACGTGTTCATACCAGGAAGTGGTGGAACCAATCGTGCCTGGTCTTCCGGATTCTGTCGGAGGTACCGTATCAAAGTTACTAAAGCATTTCTCTGTTCTTGGTAAATATCTACACATTGCGGCATTAACCGTGTATAGCGGTTGATAACATCCAGAACCGACCACTTCAACGGGTCTCCTCGGTTGACCCTCTCTAAGAAGTCATCTTTTGCCTGTTGAATACGAAGTGCTTCTGTTGTGCCAATACCAATCTTACTTGCAGCCGTTTTGATACGAACATTTCTCCTCCCGGCATGGTCCCCGGGATTCAACGGTTTATCAAGTAATTCAACTGCAACACCTTGGGCGTTCCTCCGAACGTTGAATTCCTTATTCATCGATTTGTAAAATTCAGTTTCCTTTGCGATATCCCTTTCATCCTCCAATGAGTACGGATACCTAATAACGTTTTCTACTATATTTGAGCCAGACCATTGATTCCCTTCATGCTCAAATGGCAAAAAGCTCTCTTGTGGCAATACCCATTCCCTTATTCGAAGAGCTTGATTAGGTGGCGCCAATTTGAGAAAATGCGCGTCGACTTGATTGGCCCTGTTGTCCTGAGAAACTGTTTTTGAAGAAAATCGTCTCACAATGTCTAAACCTCCAGCGTCTGGTGCAGCAAAAATTGCGATCGCTACATCTCGTATATTCCGTACGATTGCAAAACTGTGCTGGAGTTTTGATTGGAAAGATGAACATCGCGACAATAAATCTGTCGTGGCGCTACTCGGAATATTATAATATATTTTGGGGTCAAGAGGAATGACTGGAGGGTTTTCGAGATCAACAGCGCCATTGGTCAAACACGGATTAAAATCTTCGTCCGATGGATCGAAATCAGCAGGACGTGTAGTCAACATGTCAGTCCAGGTATCATTTTCAAATAAGTCAAGTTGGTAACGGAACGATCGGACAAGAATCTTTAAAGTCTGTGACCTATTCGGTACACCTTCCGGTGGTTCTCTCATGTCATCGTTGACACCATCATCTGCTTCCGGAAAAACCTGTCGTCGAAAGTTTTCTGTACCAACTTTATAGTCGCCGTCGTGCCGGATCGGACCGATATACTTCTTATGAAGGTCGCGGTTATTTACTAGACTATCCCCCTGGTACGCTTTCAGGCAGGCCTGATCGGCACCCGAACGACGAATCATCTCATATACGTCGTCTTTGTTAAATACACGATCTTCTAATATCGCATAAATATTTCGTTTACCGTTTGCCAGCGAAGGTTTTTGCGTTGCAGGGACTGTTGGTAGATTGTAAAATGGAAAGGCGAATGTATTGTAAATTACGGTTCTCCCGTTAGCAATAATCGATGCCTCAATTCGCACGCCTTTACGATTGACAAACGCTTGTAAAATTTTAAAACATTTCCACCGTTCTGCTCTCACCGCTTCCTGCGCGGAATGCACATTACCGTTGAAAATTGTTAAGTCTGTAAGTGTATCCTTGATCATTCGGTCCCAGTTTTTATGAATATCCTCTGGGTTGCCAGTCGTTGCCCAGTATAACGCCGGAAAATCCTTCGTATCCACTGAAACGAACTTCTCGATCCTCGTTGTTCCCAGGTTCATATATTTGACTAACAAATATAAGCGTTTCATCATATTTAGTTGACGCAAGTGAGCCAAATCCTCAATAATTTGGTAATTGAGTGTGCCTGCTCCGGGATTATTCTCAACACAAACCTTTATTTCGACCGTGATGGGTGTTTGATTGCTTGTCGTCGTGCGCAAAGTATTCCATAAATGATTCGTTCCATCAGCGGGCATGACATTGGCAGCCGCGTTTGTTTGATGGGGTACACGAATGTAGTCTTGAGCGAAGTTCGACCAACTGCCTTCTCCCCGAAAAACGATTCGAATCTCTTGGCCGTCCAGGAGCCGTATTTTCACGGAACCAATGTCGCCCGTTGTATTCGTTAGGCCATGGAGTAAGTGCGCACCATTTACGCCTTCCTTTTCTACGACCCGCACGTCGTCCACACGGATCCAGCGAGAGAGACTATCCCCCCCCGGTCCTCGATTTATAATGTCACGCACCAAATCCATACGTGCACGACGGAGAATCGAGTCTTCCGCAGTCGATCGTAGACGGATACAACGTTTCAACATCAGCAAAAATTTGCGCTTCGCGTTTGTCATATTGTCTGCTGTCTCAACACAGTTTCTCCAATATGCGGTTAAGTAAGACCCGTTACTATCTTCCATCGTGCCGCAAATACCTTCGGTGTGATAAACGTTTGCGATTGTGCCCGTGATATGGTTTGTTTGGATTTCCTTCCAAATATTTGCCGGCGAGGCTTGTGCCATTTTTATATTTCACGTTTTCTTTAAATCACCTATATTTTTTTACGGGGCTTCGTCGGCGGACAGTCTGTGTCGCATTTGTTTCCAAAACGAAATCCTGCGAATTCGTTATCGACACGAACAAGTAAAAAAAACAAATGTGCGATCATTCCTACCACCCCGGGCAAAAGTGGATGGACGAATTCGATAATTTCGAAGATGAATGCAGACGGATTTGGTGGGGTGTTAACGAGGAGGACGCCGTCGCGAAAGACGTGCAGAAGATGATCGACGTCATGTCGGGGGGAAATGGGGAGTATCACTTGCGTCCGGACACGCGTGAGAGCCATACGGAGTATCTGATCGATAGGAACAGTGCATCGGTGATTTCACACGGTGTTGACATGTTTGAAGCGGCGTGCCAGGGTGGTGGCTACTGGGAATCGCGCGTCTCGCGCCGCGTTCTTGACGCGTGGATCGAGTGTATCGGAAAGTACCGCGTCTGGTTGGCTAGGTTCCAAGAGACGTTTCACGTGAACAACGCTAAGTGGGTCGCGTGCACGCGCGTGTTTGATCTGACGGAGGAGGAGTTTTTTGAAGACTTTGGAGACGAGGTGAAGGAGATGGACGTGCCGTGCATAGAGTGTGCACCCGGATCGTGGCGTGGCGATTCGTCGCTTGGTTATCATATGTACGTAGACTCGGACGGGGAGACGTACGTTTCGGGGTGGGATGATTTTGTTTCTTCCGTGCTTTGCCAAACACATGGTGTGAGTATTGATTTGACGGAGGTCGACGTTCACGTCGCGAACTTGTTATTTGGGCTCGGGTTTCTGAATTATTTTGGGCGTAGTTGCGGCAAGGGCCGGTATTTCGTCCGCGTGCGCATTAACGAACGGGAGGCTCTCGTGGGCGATTCGACCACGGACGTTCTCCTGCCGGAGACACGCGCCAGGATGATGGCTTCAAATTTTAATTAACCATATTCGAAAAATTCGTGCATCGTGCGGAGTTGTGCAATGTCCGAACGGCCCCGTGCACGTTTTTGAAGAAATTCACGAAAGGATTTCGTAAAGTAATGGTGAAACACCGCAATGTCTCCCTCATCCTCGCAATGGTCTTCTGCAACGGTCAAAGTTTTCGTGTCGGCTGCGTTCCGCGTTCCACGTGTCGTATAAAAGAAATGCGGGTTGTTCAGACGCACACACTCCATCGGACGCACAAACGATTTGAAATGCGAGTGTGTCCGTTCGGCCCCGTGTGGAAACCGTTCAACGACCGGACGTGGATCGTACGACACCAATCCATTCGAGCCAAACATGCGCCACGGAATTCCCACCGACGAACAGTGCCCGTACGACCCCAGAAAGTCTTGAATCGTGGAATGGTGCTTCAAAAATAAAAATTCATCCACGTCCACATACCCCACAAAGTCCGGCGCCTCGGACGGGTTCGTGTGGCACCGCTTCATAAAGTCAATGTACGCCGGCATCTGTTTTTGTTTTCCTGGAAAATGAATGTACTCAATCTTCGGATGTTCGCCGTACACCGAAAGGGTCGCACTCGGGTGGTTGTCGTATAGAATGATCCGATCAATGCCAATCGAAAAATAGTGTGTCAAAAATTCGTGAATGTACGGCTCCTCGTGGATCGCAATCACCACCAAATACACTTTCATTTTATATGATTCACAAGTGCATAAATTCCTTAAACGCAACAAACGCGGCATACTCCGAATCCTTCGATGTGACGACCAAACCCGTGTGGGGATCGCGCGGCACGACCACGTGGTATGCAACCGGAAGCAGCGACGCGGACGCGACCGGGTGCCGTCCGGGCCTCTCGAGCTCCGACCGGAAGAGCAGATACTCCTTCGACGGAAGAACGATCTGCACGGTCGTGAAGTTACGAAGCCCGTCTTCAAACGGCAGCCATCCGTATCGAATGAGGTCGGCCGTGGGAAATGTGTCCACAACCGTTTCCATCTTTCTCGATGGTCAGAAAAAAATCGTGCGTCTTCTTTTTTTAAAGAAGTGTGGTGAGGTTCTTGAATGATCCCGTCCGACCTTTTCGATGAAGAAATAATTACGGTCGCTCCTCCAAGGTTTCGTTCATGGACTGTCCAAAATGTTTCCAAAAATTTTCCCGAGCCGGGCCATTCATTCTCCAACGAACACAACCTTAAAAGCCAAATGATGAAACTCATCGCCCCCGTGTCCCCACTCGCGAGAGTTGTCGCACAACCAGAATGTCTGACGAATACCTTGGATCGGTATGAATTCGTCGCGAAAATCGGAGAAGGATCGTTTGGATCCGTCGGCGAGTACCTCGACCGCAAGAACCGCTTCGCACGGGTCGCCATCAAAACGATCGCGGCCTCGGAACGCGACACCTTCGTCCAGGAGTGCGAGATTCTTTCCCAACTCCGTTCGAACGCTCACGTCACGAGCATGCTCCACTCGTTCGAGGAAAATCGAAAGTGTTACCTCGTCATGAAACGGGCCGACCGCACGCTTGCGCGTCTCATCCAAGAGACCGGCCCCATGGACCTGCAAACCACCGTTCACATCGCCCGACAAATCGCACTCGGGCTCGAGGGCCTTCACGGACTCGGATGGACACATACGGATCTCAAACCCGACAATGTCGTTGTCTACGACAACATGCACGCCCAGTTGATCGATTTCGGCTGCTGCATGAAAAACGACGTTGACGCTCCCAGCGGTGTCCCCGTCGACTCCGAGGGGAACTACTACGTCACCACGCGCTGGTACCGCGCACCGGAAACCGTGCTGGCGACTCCAAACGTGATCGGCCAGAAAATCGATATCTGGTCGCTCGGGTGCGTGATTGTGCAAATGCTGACCAGCTTTGTGCTTTTCCCAGCGTCGGACGAAGAAGAGCTTCTGGCGATGATGGAAATTTTTCTCGGTCCGATCCCGCGAGACGTCTTGCGGGACGGTGCAAACACCAGCTTCTTGTACGCGCGGCGCGCGGACGCGTCCGTCCGCTCCATCCCGGACCTTAAGAAACCCAACGCGCACCGACGCACGCGTTGGCTGAAATACACAAAGAGCTGCTGGACCCAAAACACGGACGCGTTCGAGACGTCCGAGTACGTGTCATTCACGCGCCTGGACCAGTCCCATATTTTCGACGGTCTCGAGTTGCAGTACTTCCAGCGCACCGTCAACTGGAGCGCCTATCTGAACATGCTGTATCTCCTCCCGGAGGACCCGGACGCTGTCAAACTCCGCCACGTTATCCGCGCCACGCTCGTGTTTGACGCAGGGTCGCGCGCAAGTGCCGAGACTGTCGTTGACATGCTTTCCGACATCCCGAGTTTGAATGATGAATAAATATAGCCATACAAATAAAAAAGATGCATGTACAACTTCCTTTGGATTGTGTCGATGTCCCACTCGAGCTTTTAAATACCGCGTGTATACACATTTTTGACCACCCAGATGTCGCAGACGTCTCTATCGAAGCTACAAACTTTGCTTTTCATTGGAGCTTTTGGAACTGGTGCATTGAGATCCCCCGGCCCGTACGCGACCGCACCATCCGCAAAACAAACAAGTGCTGGCATCGCGTCTTTGGATTCACGTCCTTGCGAAATATGCTTATGGTGGACCGTATCGATTCGCACGACACCGTCTGGCTCTCAAGACGCCACGCAAACGCTTTGAGAGAATTACTCTTGAATGTAGAGGGTATGCACGAGTCCTTCGACACCTTGATACATGAACTTCAATAAATTAATTTTTGTCAGCGCGCTCGTTCGTGCGAGAATGAAAGACGAAACAACACACCGCTACAGACACACACTCTCCAAGACGCGCGGCGGCCGTCGCACAGCCAGCCAGGGTTTAAGCACGGGTCGTGCCGAAGATTTCGCGCTGGTCGAACGCCTCCTTCTCGCCCGTCTCCTCGTTCTTGATCTGGCCCGAACCCCAGTCGAGAATGGTACCGTCCGGGAAGACCTTGCGCATCGCCAGCGTCGCCGACGTCTTGGCGTTCCACGCCTTGCGCTCGGGGACAAAGTAATTCTTGTCATGCGCCGTGGCCACCTCGAACATGCGTTTGACCACACCGGCTGCCCGCGCCGATTCGTCCACACCCGAATGCAGAGGGTTGGACGCGTCCGGGTTGTTCGTCGCGATCTTGCCCGCAGGCGCCGCGTACGACTCCGACCCGAACGAAATGAAGTCCTTCACATTGTTCTTCTCCATCCAGAACTCGAACGCCACCAACGCACGGGGGTTGTCGTTCTGCGTGCCGTAGTCGAACGCGTCCAGACCGTGCACACGCCGCGTCGCGCGCACAAACACACCCACCTGCGTCGACCCGTTGCCTGACTGGACCACTCCCACCTGGGGCACTTCGTCCGCAATGCCACAGTCCACAATAGCCCGCTCGAGCACGTCGAGCGAGTGCTCCAGCATCGTGTCGAACCCGAACGACGCCTCAAGCGCACCCGGGAGGTACGTCAACACGATCTCTTTTGAGGTGTCGCGCGCAACCCCCGCCAAAGTCACGTCCGCGACCGCGTGGCCCACGAGCTTGCCACCGGCGGCATGAAAGTCCTGACGACCAATGCCCGTCGCGAAAATGCGCACAGGCGAGGGCGTCTCAGGCTTGATCAGCCTGCGAACCGCCGCGTCGAATGCCGCATTCGCATCCACAACATTGCCGAAACTAGAATGAAAGACGTTCATATTGTTTTTTGTCTTTGGAGTTGATTGAGCGTCTAGTTCGACTTTTTTTATTCTCTCGGAAAGCGCCCGTGTTGGTCCACCCAGGAGCGCCCGTAAGTGCTTTTTTGTTTCCGCTTGTTCACATACTTTTGTTCTCTTTCTTCCCATCCAACCAACAACAAAAACCAAACATGAATTTTAACACGACACTGCACGAAGCCGTTCAGGCTATTGACATTGCACGGATCGCGCAGCACATGCGCGAAACGAACTGGAAATGGATGAACGATGTGACCAATCATGAAAACCGCGTGCCGACCGAACGGGAAATTGAAGAGTTCGTGGCGGGTCGTGTTGCTTCGTTCGAAGCGCACGACGGAATCAATTACGCGATTATGACAGGAGGGTTCACGTTCCGTCGGAGCGGCGACACGTGCGAAATCACGTTCGACTTCGGACGGGGAGCGCCCGCACCCGCTTCTGGGGCGGACTAGAATGCGAACGGGGGCTGGTCGGGGGTAGTTTTTCAGAAAAAAAAACGCGTTGAAATCCCACTATGGAAATTCGTATGCACTTGTATGTAAATCGATTCAGTCTCTTTCTCTGGAACAAAAATGGGCTCGCGTCAGCGTTCTGCAGTCACTTTCACTCCCTCGCGCTTCAACGCCGGCAACATCGTTGTGGCTGACAAGCTCTTCGAGCCGAAGGCCGGTGGCAAGATGCTTTCCATTCGCTATGAGCAAGATGGCACTGTATACGACATTCCTCGCGTTCAGACTCCCGGCATGCGCATCGGTCAGGTGTGGGACAATGCGGACCCCACCAAGACCTACACGGCAAGCTACACCGTGGCGCTCAATTTCGATCAGCTTCGTGCGGCTGATATGGAGAACACGACGTTTGATCCTGCCACTGAGCCGGCCGCCAAGGCCGCTCAGCGCCGTTTGGTCGACGTCTTTGAGGCGTTCGACACCAAAGTCATCAAGCAGATTGCGTCCCAGGGCTTCATCAAGGGCAAGGGCGGCAAGGCAATGACTGAGGAGGACGTCGAGGGCAAGTTCATCCAGACCGTGCACTGGCCCGACAACCCCGAGTACACGCTCGGCATTCGCGCCAAGATCAACTGCAAGGACACGGAGTACTCTGCTCGCAAGGTGTTCATTTGCGACCAGGACAACCGCGACATCTCCTACTGGAAGATGGACCCTGCCACGAGCGCTCGTGTGTACAAGTACGAGACCACGTTCGACTCGATCGAGGGCGAGCCCGTGTTCAACATCGACGCTCTGCGCGGGCGCAATCGTGTGATCCGTGCGGTGCTCGAGAGCAACAACGCGTGGATCCAGCAGTCGATCAGCTGCTCGTGGAAGCTGATCAATGTCCAGGTTGAAGTCGGTGCTTCGGCCGCCTATGCTCAGTCTGCGTGGGTCGCGGAAGATGATGCGCCTCTGACGGGTTCCAAGCGTGCCCGCGAGCCCCCCGCTTCGGCTGGTGCGGGTGGCGGTGCGGGTGAGATGACCGACGCCGAGGTCAACGAGCTCATGGAGGACCCTTGAATGATGTTGAACTGAAAATTATGATATCGAATTGAATACACTCAAGTTGCACTGTTTTTACACATAATTCGTCTGCACAAACGCGATCAGTCCATCCGGCGTACGCGGTCCTTCGAACTCCTCTCCATTCAGACGGATCGTAGGGAATCCTTGGATGGGTGGAGATGCTTTCCTGACAGCTTCCTGGTCGGTCTCATCCTTGTACTTTACAATCGTCAAACCGGGGAACTGAGCGACCAGTTGGGGTGTCGTCGCGTCAAATACGGGCATGAATTCTTTGCAATATCCACACCATCCCGCGTGGTAAAACACGAGCTCATTCTTGCCAGGGTTTGTAAATTTGCCGAGCGTCGCAAAGTACCAAATGAGCCATATGACAAAACCAACGAGACACAAAATTCCACCTACATACAACATTGCACCCGGGTCGTTCTTCCGAAACATTTCGAGCAGGTAATTTTGCGGCAGACGGAGGAAATCCATTTTATTTTTGTTTTAGTCACAAGCTCAAAATTTTTTTTCACGAGGCTTCCTCTCTATTCAATGTAGTTTATAGGATTGCGCAAACGACGAGTACTGTGCCCAAAGCACCATGAACGCAAACGCAGACAGGAATAGTCCCGCAAACACATTCACAATGAACAGGAAGAATGACATTTTCGTTTTAAGGTACAAGGACGAAATACGCCAATAAAAGAAATGAAGTTTTTGTTCGTGACGCCTTGGAACGTCTCAAATCCCGCGGCGTACCTCGCCCAGACGCACATCCAGACGCACACGGATGACGAGTTCGTGGTGCTGTGCCCCGGACAAGAATCATGGGCCGAAGACTTCTCCTTCCCGGTCGAGCGCGTCCGTGTGCACACGTTCGGTGAGACCTTACACTTTGAAGATGGAGAAGAGCACACGTACGACCCCCAAATGCACCAACTGGATTTCGTTCTGATTCAGTTGGTGTTTTACTGCAAGACATACAACGTCGATAAGGTCGTTGTGTTTGGCACGCTTTTCTCAGCGTTTGAGATCATTGCACGCATCCGTTTGATGAAAAACGCGGCGGAATCTACTCAACCCTTCGACGTGCCCGTGCGGGCCGTGCTGACTTCATTCGGCACCAACACGAACCCGGACGTCCCCGCGACCATGTACACGGAAACGTTTGCCGACGTCGTGGAGAAAATCTTTGTGCTCGAAAACGGCGAGGACAACCGACTGCATGACCTCTTCGTTCTCACGGCAGACGAGAACACGAATTTCCCGGACGTAGAAGAGTTTACGCCTGCGTACACGTCGGACGTCACCATACAGGCCGGACGTGCAGCTCTCGAATCCACGGTCGGGTTGCGTTTGCCTGCTCAATCCAAGATCATACTTTCATTAAACCCGACCCAAGAGCAAGCGCGAACGGTCGTGAACGTGGCGAACGAATTGTTCCAGCTCCGTCCGGATTTGATGGTGTCCGACGCGTTATTATTTTGGATCGTTCAGTTCGTCCCGGGTCAAGACGAGCTTGTGCAAACGATTCAGACGAGTGCGTACGCCACGCACATCCTCTACACGGGCAGCAAGATGATGTCGGACGCTGTCGCAGCGATTCATAATTCAGCAGATGCATTGATCCTTTCGGACCCGTACTTCCACCGTTCGAACAAGTATCTCGGCTTCGACGTAACGGAGCACGGCAGCTTCACACACGAACCTGTCATTTCTTCGACAGCGATCACACGTCGGATTCTGCAACTGGTACGTGGGGCACAACCCTCTGCGCACGCACGTACTCAAGCACTGCCGGATTTTGCGCGGGCTTAACGACGTGCACTTGCAAGTCGAAAAACGTTCCCACCGGGAGAATGTAGTACCGACCATCGTCATTGAGATGGTACGCGACATCAAAGTGCGAATAAATGTACTTGAGGAGACACCGTACACGCACGTAGAATCGAACAAACTGCGACCCACACGTCTCCGCCAAATTCCGTATCGATCGCTTGGAAGTTCTTGCGGGAATGAAAAGCCAAACGTGATCCTCGTCGGCGACGTCGGGGAGTGGAGTTGGCACCGTCAAAAACGTTCGGTCATTGTTGATCCCCATGCGAACCGCTCGGTCCTCACAAAGAGCCTCATAATCCTCAGACGGTCGTTCGTTTGCGTTGTTCGTGGTTGCAGCAGCTGTAGTAGGGGCACGTTCGAATTCACGTTTCAAGGGAGTTGTTGACATAGTTTTGACTTCCTTTTTTTAGTCAGGAATGTATTTTTTCAATACACATTAACAACGACTTACTTTTTAAATACGATAAAAAAAATGTCGGTCGTACCACTCGCTATCGCACATTCGTTTGTGGACAAAAAGTCCACCAAGTTCGAGGGAAACAAAATGCGTGTGGTCAATTTAATGGAGTGCAGACCGGGCGTGGATCGCATGCAAGAAATGCTCCTCGTCTGCAGGACATGTGACATCCGCGTCGACGGAAGAGACGTGACCATCGACTCTAACCCTGCGTTTATGTACTTGAACGAAGCCGTGCAGCGCAAGCTTGGGGTCCAGGCGGTTTTTTACGTTCTTGCGGACGGGTGCTCGACCGACATCATTCGTCATTCGAGCACTGAAGAATTTTCGTTCGAGTACGCGCTTCTTGCCATCGGAGACTTTGAAATCATCACAGTTGACCAGACGGCGCGCGCCGTGCAATTTTTGGTCCGTTTCGTCTAAACGTTCGTAAATACGCGCATGCCGTTCACACGACGCGGTGCCGGAATCGCAAGTTCCTCGGACGACACGTGCATGTAGTTTGGTTTGTAATTCTCTGCGTTATGTTTCAGTTGACGCTGTATACGGTCTTGAACGGAGAGCTCGTCGTCGGGACGAGTGTTCACGCGGTTTAAATGCTCATGCGCGTCTCCTGAACGGTATTCGTAGTGGTGCGGTCGCTTTAGTTTCCTTTGTGGGGGCGCTGGAGCAGAAGAAACGTAGACAGGTCGGGGCCGCTGGACATAATAAATTTGTCTTAAAATAATCGGGCGAGATTGTTTACGGCTTCGACGGGAATCCTTTCGTTTCTTTTTTCTTTGGGTCGACTTTTTCCGGCTTGGCATCGTTTTATTTATTCAATGCGAAAGAAAAATTATGAGCGATGTGTGTCAACCGCCTTAGGACCTGAAGATGATTGACGAGCGGCATACGACACTTGCAGGTCACGGATCAGTGGCAGAAGATCCGAAGGCACATTGTCAGGCTCCGCCTTTGTCACATCAAGAACGCTTTTTTCTTTATTTCTCGAAGGAGTCCCAGACGGATCGTCGCTTGGCGAACGAGGGAGTAACGGGATGATATCGGAGTCGTCGTTTTCGTTTGGAAACACGAATGACACAACTCGATCGTCTGCGAGCGCGCGGTACACTTCAATCTTTCCTACCGCCTCGTCCTGAAACTCTAAGCGCTGCATCACATTCTTGACTTGAAACTGCTTTCTCAGCAAATTAACACGAGGAGAATCCCAAACGATAATCCGATTGGACCCTTCGATCACGCGCATGTCTTTTTTGAGTCTTGGTGTCATGAAATCAATCAGCTCGAAGGACGGCGGTGAAAACGACTGAACATAACCGGCTGTCTCGGACACTTCTTTCAGCTCTTGCAGCTCTTTCTTTTGTTCGCTTCGGGTTGTTATGGTCACGACTTCTGCCGTACTGGAAGATATCGCACGAACCTCTTTCTGTTGTTCTTTTTTCATTGTTTGCCCTCTCGAATACAAATACGCAATCACCACAATTACAAGAACAATGAGCCACCACATTTTCTTTTTTTACAAATGAAGCCAACAGATAAAAAAAACATGAACTCGCTCAAACAAAGTTTCGCCTTACCCGTTTCTAAAAAAAGAAACAAAAATTTTAATTTAAAAAATGCCACTGGCAGACGAAGAAATCGTTTTCATCGTGACACTCGTCATCGTTCTGATTGTGTTTATTTGGTTTTTCATGTCGAGGACATGTGAGCGGACGTCACAATTCTCGAGCACGAGTTCGACGGGTATGATCGAAAAATTGCAAGACCTCTCGCAGGGATATCTGGCATTTTTACGTAAGGGAACAGCACGAGACATCGAAACACAGAAGAAACTCAACGCAGCCCAAGCACGCATTCTTGAACTCTCGAAAAGTGTATCGCAGCTCGAACAACAAGTGAACACATGTCAGGCCGCTGACCGTGCAAAATTTGAAGAAAAACTCGAACAAGCTCGGGTTGCGCAAAATAACGCAGAGAGTGCAGCACGAAATGTGATGTCAATCGCCGAAAAAGAACGGGCAGATTTTAACGCCAAACTTACCGATCTCCAAGCAGCGCTCGACCGGACCATGGAGGAACTACAAACTGTACAAGCTGATGCAAAATCAAATCAAGACAAACTCGTCGAGAAGATCAGGCAATTGCAGTCTGGATCCGAAATCGACTCGGTCGCACAGTTCCAACAGATTCAAACTCTTCAAACGCAGTTGCAGCAAAGTCAATCGGCACTGTCGAAAATGACCTCAGACCTCGACTCGGCGACGCGCCGTTTTCAAGCGGAGCGTGATTCCCTGAATGCAAATTACACCAGTCAAATCGAAGCGTTGAAAAGGCAACAAACCCAACTCACCGAACAACTCGCGTCGACCTCATCCCAATTGAACACGACCACCTCTCAACTTGCGACGTGCAGAACCAACTTTAGCAAACTCAGCTCGGATTTCGCCGCGCTCAACGACCAGCAAAGTAGCGTCTTAACAAATATCAACTCGGGACTCGCATCGTTCGACTCAAAACTTCAATCGATTACAACCGGTTTTTCCAAACAATTTCAAGATATTTCCGCATCCTTCGACCAAAAGCTTCAGTTGAATAATTCGACGCTCACCGCACGTTTCACAGACATGTTTTCCCAACTCGACAACAAAATCAGCGCAACAAACGTCCAGACGGACACAAAATTATCGTCCGAACGGAATCGTACGGATGCTCAAGTTGGTAGCTTGGACAATAAGTTCAGCAGCATGTTTGGGTCGTTGGACTCATCGCTACAGGCTGTTCAAACAGCCACACAGAGGCAAATCGATTCTGCCACACAGGGATTACAACAGGCGTTCGGTCAACAGATTGCAAGTGAACGAGCCGCCACGGACTTAAAACTCGGAGCGGAGCGCGAGTCGACGGACTCGAAAATTAACGCACAAGGAACGTTTCTCACCAACTCACTCACGTCTCGATTCGAAGACTCTCTCAATTCAGTCCAAAACATGTACGACCAAAAACTGTCGACCGTACGTGCGCTCGTTAAGGGCGACATTCAGGTCGCTACGACTGCGACACTATCGACCATGGATCTCCGTCTCGGCTCGTTGGGATCAACCGTCCAAGACATTCAAAACAAGACGCTGAACCAAGTCGAATCCGTGAAGAGCTCGCTCGAGGCCGCGTTCTCAAAACAGATCGAAGCCGAGCGTGTCGCGACAGACTCCAAACTCGGTTCCGAACGAGCCGCGACAGATTCCAAGCTGGCTGCACAAAGTAGTTCTCTTACTTCTCGGTTTACAGATTCGATCAACTCCGTACAAAGCGTTTACGACGACAAACTTGTTTCTACGATGTCGACCCTGCGCGCGATTGTGAAGGGAGACATCCAAGTCGCCACGACGGCTACCTTGTCAACTATGGACATGCGTCTGGGATCGCTAGGAGAAACCGTACAGGAAATGCAAAACAAAGCTTTCAACCAAGTTGATGCAGTAAAAAGCTCGCTTGAAGAAGCTTTCAATAAACAGATCGGTGCCGAACGTGCCGCCACGGAAACCAAGATCGGCGCCGAACGGAGCCGTACGGACGAGAAGGTGGGCGGTTTGGAAAACAAGTTCGGCGGCATGTTCGGGTCGCTCGACTCTTCGATCCAGGCCGTTCAGTCTGCCACACAATCTCAATTCGATCAAATCACCAAGGCGTTCGAAACCAAAATCGGCGCCGAACGGAGCCGTACGGACGAGAAAGTTGGCGGATTGGAAACCAAGATTGGTGCCGAGCGCGCTGCCACGGACGAAAAGGTAGGCGGTTTGGAAAACAAGTTCGGCGGCATGTTCGGGTCGCTCGACTCTTCGATCCAGGCCGTTCAGTCTGCCACGCAATCTCAATTCGAACAAATCACCAAGGCGTTCGAAACCAAAATCGGCGCCGAACGGAGCCGTACGGACGAGAAGGTTGGCGGTTTGGAAACCAAGATTGGTGCCGAGCGCGCTGCCACGGACGAGAAGGTGGGCGGTTTAGAAAACAAGTTCGGTGGCATGTTCGGGTCGCTTGACTCTTCGATCCAGGCCGTTCAATCTGCCACGCAATCTCAATTCGATCAAATCACCAAGGCGTTCGAAACCAAGATCGGCGCCGAACGTGCTGCGACGGAAAGCAAGATCGGCGCCGAACGGAACCGTACAGACGAAAAGGTGGGAGGTTTGGAAAATAAGTTCGGCGGCATGTTCGGATCGCTCGATTCTTCAATCCAGGCCGTGCAATCTGCTACAAAGACTCAGATCGAAAATGTGACGAATGAGTTAAAGGCAGTGTTCGAACAGCGTATCGAAAATGAGCGCGCCTCGACCGAGACCAAACTCGGCGCCGAACGTAACCGTACGGACGAAAAGGTGGGTGGATTGGAAAATAAATTCGGGGGAATGTTCGGGACACTCGACGCGTCCATCCAAGCTGTTCAGTCAGCCACGCAAAAACAAATCGATTCGGCGACCCAAGGTCTTCGTGAAGCATTTACACAGCAAGTCGCAAGCGAGCGCGAAGCGACCGAATCCAAGATCTCATCCGAACGATCCAAGACGGATTCTCAGGTGAATAATGTCAAGTTTTCATTGATGGGCTCGCTGGACTCGTCCATCCAAAGTGTTCAGAATGCGACAAAGTCACAGATCGATGCGGCGACTCAAGGTCTCCGCGAAGCGTTCGAAAAGCAGATTGAAGGTGAGCGTACGGCGACTGATTCGAAGATGAACTCTCTTACGAGTCGTTTCACAGACTCTTTGAATTCCGTTCAGGATGTATACGACGATAAGATCGTGTCGACCATGTCGACCGTGCGCGCGTTGGTGAAGGGCGACATTCAAGTCGCGACGACGGCAACCTTGTCGGCTATGGACATCCGTTTGGGTGACACGCAATTAGCATTCTTGTCGACGTTCGGCGACGTTCGAAATCGTTTGGAGACGATGATTGAGAATCAACTAACGCTGAGCGGACGTTTAGACGCGACGAACAACACCTTGTTCAGTACGTCTTCCAAGTTGTACTCGGCGTTCTCGGACGGGATCGGACAGATTACGAGCCGGATCGATTCGGTGGAAAATGGCATCGCGAAGCAGTTTACCAACATGGAGAACCAGATCGGAAATGCGACGAAATCATTTGGGTTGTCACTCGATCTCCTGAGCTCGGCCGTGACCATGCAAGTAGACAACCTTACGAAGAAGCTCCAAGAAACAGTCGACAGCACGACAAGCACTCTGGCGAACCGTTTCAACTTGTCCATGGATGTGTTAAGCACGCTCGTGGATGTGAACACAAAGACGTTCAAAGCGGCGGTGGATTCACAGATATTGGATGTCACAAACCAGTTCAACACGCAACTGAAAGGGGTAGGTGTGGATGTCGGGACGCTGAAGACGAAATTCGAGAGTGCTCAGACGGACATTCAAACGGCATTGGGCGGTGTGGACAGCCTTACGAAATCGTTCGACGGCATCAAGCAGGACGTGACAACATTTGCGGGTAAATTCGACAATATCGCAGCTGCACTGAGCCGTTCGACGTCCAAGTTCGAGGACAAGTTTGGTTCGGTGGATAAGGTCATTGACACATTGGACAAGACGGTCGCGAACCGCATCGACGGGGCCACTGACTCGATCTTGTCAATCAACGACGCTGTACTTTCGTTGAATAAGGCGTTCGACACACGAGTGACTTCATTCGAGAAACAATTCGATTCGACATTGACGAATGCGACTGGGTTTGCTAAATCGTATGCGGACCAAGCCGTCGCGACTGCGATTAGCAACGTAATGACATTTGCAGCGACAGCAAATGAACTGAATCAGAAGACGTCCGAGGCCAAGGACTTCGCCAAGTCGTACACCGACCAGCAATTCGATTCCGCGGCTGCGAACGTGAAGTCACTCGCGTCTCAAACGACAGCGCTCGCGGCCAAGTTTGACGAGACGGCCGCGTCACTACAGTCGTACACAGACAAGAAGGCGAATGAGGCACTCACGGTCGCGGTTGCGAGCGTTCGTGCCTTTGCTGCAACCGCGGACGATCTCGCTTCCAAGTCAAACGAACTTCGTACGTTCGCGGAACAGCGCGCAAACGTCGCATTGAGTGCAGCGGCCGCGAATGCTGCGACGTTTGCAGCTCAAACGACAGCACTCGAATCGAAATTCGATCGAGCAACGATTTCTTTGCAAGCTTACACGGACCGTAAGGCAACCGAGACTCTGAATGTAGCGATTGCAAGCGTCCGTGCATTCGCGGCGACCGCGGACGACCTGGCTCTGAAGACAAACGAGGTGAAAGACTTCGCAAAGAGCTATGCGGAACAACAAGCGACTTTGGCACTAAGTATGGCCGCTGCCAACGTGACCACGTTCACTGCTCAGACGAACGCGCTTGCGGCCAAGTTTGATCAGACAACGATTTCATTGCAGACGTACGCAGATCAGAAAGCTACGGCCGCGTTCAACAACGCGCTTGCAAGCGTAAAATCGTTTGCAGTTCAGGCGAACGACCTCAACGTGACTGTTCAGTCAACTCTTGCAAGTGCACAGGCGTATGCAGAAACACAGGCGAACGCCGCGTTCGACCGTGCATTGGCGAGTGTCAAAACATTTGCGCTCCAAGCGAGTACGCTCACGGTGGCCGTGCAGTCGACGCTCGCAAGTGCACAGGCATACGCCGTGACCCAAGCGAATGCAGCGGTTGAACGAGCCGTTGCTAGCGTGAAAACATTTGCGCTCCAGGCGAGTACGCTCACGGTCACCGTTCAATCCACTCTTGCAAGTGCACAGGCGTATGCGGAGACGCAGGCAAACGCCGCGTTCGACCGTGCGATTTCGAACGTCAAAACATTTGCGCTTCAAGCGAGTACGCTCACGGTCACCGTTCAATCCACTCTTGCAAGTGCACAGGCGTATGCGGAGACGAAGGCGAACGCCGCGTTCGACCGTGCTTTGGCGAGTGTGAAGGCGTTTGCGCTTCAAGCGAGCACGCTCACGGTGGCCGTTCAATCCACTCTTGCAAGTGCACAGGCGTACGCCGAGACGCAGGCGAACGCCGCGTTCGATCGTGCTTTGGCGAGTGTGAAGGCATTCGCTGTGCAGACAGTAGCGCTTAACACGGCGGTAGCCACGACGCTCACGAGTGCACAGTCATATGTGGACTCAAAGCTTGCCGGTTATGCTACGAACGCCTTCATCACCGCACAGATGAACGCCCTCATCCCACCCGGAACGATGTGGCCATTTGCCGGTCAGGACGCGTCCAAACTGACCGGATGGCTACCCTGCAACGGTGCGGCGTACAACCAAGCCGACTACCCAATGTTGTTCGCAGCAATCGGTACAAAATACACACTCAGTACTACCCCCGCTGGACAGTTTAACGTGCCGAACATGGCCAACAGATACCTCGTGGGCGCGGCGCCGATTTCGACAAGCCCGGGCATGTTTAGTGCAGGAAACGTCGGTGGCAGTTTCACAACGAACGTGACTCTGTCAAGTGCGAATATGCCCGCGCACTCGCACGGTGTCCGTACGGGCACCACGAAGACAAACACAAACACTCCGAGCGCATTTGCTTCGGCGATCAATGCGGCTGCTGCTACTCTCAACTTGACGGCGACTGCCGCAACAGAAGCGACCGGTGGATGGAACCCAACTTACAAAGTTCCTTCAACTCTCCCCACACAGCTAGACAGTGGTTATCGCTCAAGTACTGCAACCGCCGGCATAGCTGCTCTCTTCAACCAAGGCGGTATCGAACCGGCTGGTAGGGAGGCCCCTGTGCCTGTGGCAGTGACCGTGCTGCCTTCTTACATGACAGTGAACATGATCATCAAGGCCGACAAATAAATTTTCGTCCGACCTGAAAAAATTGTATGTATTCGATGCAAAAAAAGGAAAACAAAAAAATGTCGGCTGCGGACAAACTTATAACAGGGCTTTTGTTCAGCCCGATCGGCGCTGTCTTGCTTTTGGCCACGATTCTTATTTTGGTTATTTTATACTTCTCTGGATTTTTCAAGAAACGATCGGGGTTTACTACATTTAACAAATTAGAACCAGAGAAAAAGACAGTCATGTATATCCTCAACACGGATCCAGGCGTTGAAAACTATTTTATGACCGACACGCAAGGTGACCAACTCACGTCCAAAGTTGCTAACTCCCAAACTGAGACCAACTTGGCCGTGCTGACACTGCCGGAAAACGAAGGCGGAGCTGGAATTGATGACGAAGACATCGCGGCTACTTCGACCACACTTGTACCGTCCGTGTACGACCCGAATATCACGACACTGCTCGGAGCTGATCGCAAATATCCTTCGGACCTTGTGAAATTGATCGATACACGCATCAAGAGCCTGACACGGCTGTTCCGATACATTGCGATTCGGATGATTTTCATTCAGTCTCAGAAGGATATCCCAAAGGAAGATATGGACGAAGCCAACTCGTATTACGCCATCGTGCGCATGATTTTGTTGGGTCATTTGAACAACCACGTCGAGTCCCGCTCGGACACCGCGTTTGATGTGGGAGAAGAAGTTGAAGAATCGAACGGAGCCGTCTCAACCGTAAAGACAGCCCCGACCGCAACAAACGCCAACGTTATCTTGTCGAACGGTAAATCCGTTGCACCTTCAAAGCTTAAGAAACGGTTCCCCTTTGTGGAGGCATTTGGTCTCTGGACAAATCGTATCTTCTACAAAGGGAGGTGGTACAGGTTTGACGTGAAAGCACTCAAGCCGTACGAGAACCTTCCGGTTGATGTGAGCTCGAACGTGTTCAAGTGCTCGTCCGTGGCATCGAACTGCTCCGTTGAAACCCTGAGGATGTGCGACGTCTTGTCGTACGCTCTCCCTACGCAACTCTTCGACATGAACGCGCTTGCGGAAGATTCTACAGTCGCGCTCGAGACAACGTCGACTTACCAAAAGTGCGACGCGAACACCCTCTACGGTTGGTACGTTCTCATTTATAACTATGTCGGAACCATTCGTGACGACTTTTATAACCAAAGGTACAGGGACTACACTCGTACGCTCGGCGGTACGGGTGCCCCAATCGAAATTGTGTCTTTTCACTGGGGAAAGAATGGAATGTACACCAAAAAACGCAAAGTCGATCCTGGTCAGCGCTGTTACCACAAGGACGTCCTGAAGAAGCCCGGTCTTAAAGACCCGATCGCATACGTTCCTAAATTTGACATCTCGTACGACCGCGGTGTTGGTGTTATTCCGAAAGATTTGGTGAAAGAAAAGGGATGCAGTGGTGACAAGAAGAGGCATGCTGGGTTATGCTATCATCCAAAAGTCAAAACCAATGAGTTAATGTACACACGTGGTTCCAAATTGAAAAAAGGTAAAATCCGGTACAACCCTCCACGTGACGGGTATACATGTAGCGGCCCGACCTGCAGAGCAAAGAGTTCTCTTCCGGATGATTGTCCAGACGGGTACCGAGCGGTTGGAGCAACATGTGAACGCATCGATAAATGCCCATCTGACCAAGAATATAACGCAGGATTATGCTACAAGAAGTGCCGAGACGGCTACAAGGGTGCTGCGACAATGTGCGTTGCGGACAAGCCGACTGCCAATTGCCGCGCGCGTCCGGACGCGTACCGTCTGAAGGACCTCATGTGTCTGCCTCGTGTCGTGAACAAGGACCGGCGCGGCAAACAGATCTACAAGTGCCCTACCAAACGAAACTACCGCAGCCAAGTCCAAACGTATAATAAAGAACTTACGGCGTACCCAGAAAACCCGTACGTGTCCGACCCGCCGCCAGATGAATCTCAACTGGGCATTTCAGACGTGCCCGCTGGAGATCTCCCTACGACGGACATGTCCGCAAACGACTACATGGCTCAAATGGGATTTGATATGTCGAACCAAGATCTGCCCCCGTCTGATCCTTCCGCACTCGCTGAGCCCGGAATCGACATGTCCGACCCGTTCGCAAACAACGCATGGTCTCTCTTCACAAATAAGTCTGGGTTCTCGACGAAACTTGCGCAGAAGTTCATGTAAATTTTTTTACGGTCCGTCCTCACTTGGTACGTTCCGAAATAAAAAATTAAAAAAAATGTCCGAACAACCGAATTCTGTAACAGTCGATTAAAAAAACATGGATGGAAATCAAAGCACACCTTGGTGTACGCTCGAATCGTACACCAAGTTTTGCAAATGCGGTACATGCACTCCAGAACACACGCGCGAAATCGCCGCGTTGGAGTTTACGCCAAAACAGATCCATGATCTGTACCTTATCGCAACGAATCCCGAAACCCAACCGGGCGATCGGGCGGACGCAATCTACTTGTTTGTGAACAAATGTGTCACACAAAGACGCCCGATCTCTCGAGATGAGGCCCACACGATCACCTCGTACATGGCACAAACGATGGCGTTCTTTGTCACTCCCGGAGACATTTACTGGATGATCAAGGTGCTCCTGGATATGTACGAACATGATCAACATATCCTCGATTTCCCGGTCGTGCACGTACTGGTCACGTTCGCTCTTCACGTCGTTACCACATACAAGGACACCGGAGACCTGGACGTGCTCATTAACACAATGAGCGCAGTCGTAACGCTCACATCCGGCCTCTTCTGCTACGGATTTAATGACGAAGATCTCCAGACGCTCGACCTGCCCATCGAAATCGAACGGCCCGCGGATGCCAAGTCGCTCGAGTGCATTTTCGAAATGAGCACGTTTTGTCAAGGGATCGTACACCTCCTCCTGTACGCCACGACCATGTTTGATAAGTGGTACGAGCGCGAAAGTCTCTTTCACTGGGACCTGGCGATCATTGCGACCGTTGTGAAGGCACGGCTGCTTCGTTACTCGGATTTGTGCGCCATGTTTGACAAGACTGTGATCGAAAAGCTGTTCGATGTGTCGGCGGACTACACCTCCCTCGTGGTCCTCGCGAAAACCCGACCGCTGCCCTGGAAACGCCCTGTGCTCGAATGCTGTAGCCTGGTTCTCACGGGGTCTCCTTCGTACCTGCTCGGGATCGCACTTATTGATCAGACGTCGGGCGCGCGCAGATTCGGTCTCTTTCTACACGCCATACTCAAACATTATCATACTATTGAGGCCTTGCGTGAAGCATGCACGAACAGTCCGGTCGTGTCGCCCGAACCAGTCACGCGCGCCGTTGCGATGCTTATGAGCCTTTCCGGGCGCGACCATTCTCATATTTCGAGAATGATGAGACGTCTACGGCAACACGTCGAGCCTCTTGCTCAGACACGCACTGAGCCCACCGTGGTCGACCACATCATCGCTCCCCAGCAAAAAGAAATGACCGACGAGGAGCGCAATAAATTCTTCGAAGATATTATTCGCGAAGAGAGCGAAAGCCGAAAGAAATCGTCCACGTCTTCTTCCACGTCGAGTAAAAAGAAAAAGAAAAAAAAGAAGAAGGGCTCGCAAAGGAAAACCGTGAAGGCGCAAGTGGATTGTGCGGCGGAAGACGAGTCATCGTCATCAGCAACGGATGATGACGAACAGAAAGACGACGAAATCCTTCCTCCCGACCCTGTAGTTATGCTCCATCCCGAACCGTTGCCGTTCGGATCAACATCGCTCAAACGAAAAAGTCCCCGGCACAAAAGACGGCGACCCATCAAACCTCTTCTACAACCCATCCCAGAATCGCTCAACCACGAACGGGAGCCCGTACAAGAGCCCGAACGGGAGCCCCAATCGGAGCCCGAACGAGAGCCCGAACGGGAGCCCCAATCGGAGCCCGAACGAGAGCCCGAACGGGAGCCCGAACCGGAGCCCGAACAGGAGCCCGAACGAGAGCCCGAACGGGAGCCCCAACCGGAGCCCGAACAGGAGCCCGAACGAGAGCCCCAATCGGAGCCCGAACGAGAGCCCGAGCTGTTCAAATACGTTTTTCAGTGGAGCAAACCGATACGGGTCAACTTCGAGCACAAACCGTACGGGTTTGAGCCTCGGACAATTTCTCATCCAATGGATGTGTTGAGGTGGACCCCCCTCGTTTACGCCTATTCTGTACGGCGTTCGTTTGAACAAAGCGTGGGCGTTGAATCATCGTTTTGTTCGTAAAAACCTGTCGAAATAAAAAATTATGTTACCTTAAAAATAAAAAAAGAAACGACGTAACACAATGACTTCATCTTTCAGTCCGTTGCTTCCGCCTGCGCGTCAAGAACTTTTGAGCTACTACAAACAAGCACGAGCATCTTTTTGGGTCGAAGACGAAGTGCCCTACACCGCGGACGTTCCCGATTGGGACCGTATGTCTTCTCAGGAGCGACATTTTATGGAGCTGGTCTTAGGTTTCTTCGCCGTGAGCGACCGCATTGTGCTTGCGAATCTGATCCGGAACTTCATCCAAGAGATCACGATTCCCGAAGCGCAACTCTTCTACAATTTTCAGGCAGCCGTAGAAGATATTCATAGTCTGACGTACACAAATCACCTGCTCGCACTCGTGAAAGACCCCACACGAATCGAACAACTCCTGAACGCGATTGAACACTTCGACTCGATTCGGAAGAAGTCGGAATGGGCTGAAAAGTGGATGGACCGATCCCGTCCGATTGAACAGCGACTCATCGCGTTTGCCGTTGTCGAAGCTGTGTACTTCTCCGCATCGTTTTGCTCGATTTTCTGGTTCAAGGAACAGAACAAGCTCGTTAAGGGTGTAGGTTATTCGAACGAGTTTATTGCGCGGGACGAAGGACTGCACGCGGCATTCGCGTGCGCGTTGTACAAGAACTGCTTCCAGCGCGTCCCGTCGGAGACCATCCGTGAAATGATTATGGATGCTGTGGACGTTGAGTGCGAGTTCGTCGACGAAGCCCTTCCGTCTGGGTTTGTGGGTATGAATGCGGACCTCATGAAGCAGTACGTGAAGTATGTCGCGGACCGCTTATTCTTCCAGCTCGGCTGTACCGAACCAATCTGGGGTGTTTCCAACCCCTTTGTGTTTATGGAGCGACTGAGTTTGATTGGTAAGGACAACTTTTTCGAGAAGAAGGTGTCAAACTACGGAAAGGTGACCCAATCGATCTCACATGAAGAGCTTGCCGAGGCACTGGTTGATTTTTGATTTGATGAGTGATGAATACAACGAATGTCAAAAAAAGCTCGAGGCGAGAATCGAACTCGCGACCTTCGCATTACAAGTGCGACGCATTAACCACTGTGCTACACGAGCGACAACACATACACGAAACGACCTGCCCGTACATACGTATAGAGAGCACCAACACAATATCCGGAGATCAACGGCATTATAGTGTGCGTATAAACTTGATTGGGTTCGGGTTTTGTTCAAACACCCGAACCCATGCATGCCCGAATCGTTTCTTCTTCAGAATTGTAGAAATCATGTCCATGCACGCACTTGGATTTTCGTCGAATACTGCAAACAGAATTTCGGATGCTCGACGGCTTCCTCGCGTGATCTCATACAACAACGCATTGCCTTCGCACGGCGTCATCCTGCTTCTTTTTTATTTACTTCTATGACTTTCCATTTTTTTATACAGATCCTTGCGTGTTTATGTCCACACCCGTAATCGCATTTAACAAAGCCACCGTGCGGGTCATCAACGTATTCAATGACGCCACCGACGCCTGCAAAGAAGCTATGTCGTTCTGAATTTGTGTCAAGTCTGCCGAGAAACCACTCGTCAGGTTTACAGACGTGCCCAACGTCGTCACACCATAAATGTTGCCATCCGACCCGGGAACGATCGCACACCCGTTCTTCAAGTTGATCCGCTCAATCGCAGACAACACGGGGGGGATGGGCGTCTTCACTGGGAACTTGGAGAAGTACTGCTGCGTGCTCATCTTTTTGTTTTCCTTTTTTTGATTAATCACGCCTGTGACTTTTTTTTTGCTTCTTTACGGACGCTCGTCCGGGTCACGAATATTTTTTTTATAAACAACCGCTCCCCCAATCAACACACATTCTCACCACGTAAATCCAAAACATGGCGACGTTAAGTCTCGTGCCAACCACTTGGCCGAAAATCTCGGAGCTTGTTCAGGCAATTACAAGTTCTAAATGCCTCGACGTCAAACAAGTCTTTATCGGCGCGCAAGTCGTTCAAGCACAGTCGTCCGACGTGCACGAATTTTTCCACGACAAACTAGCAACCTTAAAAGTTGACGGCGAGCGGCACGTACTTATCCTCTATATTGACGGGCCGCAAAAAGATGTCCGCATCTTTGCCATGCGCAGGAACGGGCAAGTGCTCGAGGCGCCCCTTGGGACTGCATCTCTCCGTCCCAGTTCGCCTCTCGCAACGAAAACGCACGGCTTCTTTACTATCCTCGACTGTGAATTTCTCGCAAGCGAAGGAAAGTGGCTCGCTTTTGATTGCATCATCTTCCGTGCCTTCCCCCAAACGGTCAAGCAAGACTTCTCCGCGCGGTACGAACTCATCCGGAAAACCCTGAACGAAGACTTCGACTGCCCGAACGTGCTCATGAAACCTTATTTCGAGGTGCGCACGGGCTCGCCCGAGTTCACACGTTTTGTGCACCAGAGCACGGAGGCGCAGCTCGGGTTTTCTGTCGACCACGACGGGCTCGTCTTTCAACCGAAACGGGGACCGTACCCTGTTGGCGCGAACATGAACCTGCCTCAAGGACGCGGTCTTAAGTGGAAGCCCGCGTGCACGCTCGACCTCGTACCGAGGATGATCACCCCGAAAGAGGTGATCCAGATACACGAGCGCATTTATGGCCCCGTGCAAGTCCACCGCGAGGTGTACATCCGTCCACTCACCACGCTCGGGTTGGTTCACACGCCCTTGTACCTCTGGGACTCGTTTGCTCAAAGCCGCCCGGGCGACTTTCGCCTCCCACGGCCGTTGTTCAAACTCGATTGCGTGTCCGACTTCTCCACCGGAATCAACGCGCAGTTCACGACCCTCGCCCTAAAATACCGTTCGATTGCGGACCTGCCCGTTTGTGTTCACGTGGACAAGACGAAGTTCGAGTCGCCTGTCGTGGAGTTTGAGATTCAAACGGGCGCGGACGGAACGCTCGTGCCCGTCGCAAAGGTCGAGCGGTCTGACAAGGCTACCTACCAGGCCAACAAGGCCCGCACGGTCGCAGGAGTTCTCTGGCAGGCAGACGAGAACCGTACCAAAAAACTCACGATTGACGACTACGTCGCCGACCCCACACGGGCTCCTGCCAAGATGGTCTTGTCCAAGCCCACGCACGTCCACCCGGTCGACAACCCCGAACTTCTGATCGGCCTGGACGAGTTTATCATGGGCCTCGACTTCACCGGACACGCCGAGCACGAATTTAAAGTCGTGCAGACCAAACGACCCCGTGCGGGAAACATCTTCCCCGCGACGCTTGAACAAGATTTCACGAGCGCCTCTTTCGTGGACGTCCTGCACTTCGACCGAGTCGTGCAAGGACTCTGTCGGCGTTTTCAGAAAACCGAACCCCCGGTTGTCACGACCATCGACTTTCTGCTCGAAGGAGGCTTGCGGTTGTCCGCGCAAGAACGAACGATCGTCACCAAGTCCGGACAAAACCTGTCGTTCTACGAGACAGACGGCTTCATCGCCACGCGGAAGACGCACGAGAATTCGGTGGTTGTGCACGACCCCGAATTGCTCCGTAATTCCGGTTATTGCTACCGCATGGACACCCGCAAGGAGACGCCCGAACTGTTCGTTGACCACACGTTCCTGCCCGAAAACTCGACCTACATGGACTTCCTGTCGGCACTGAAGGAATCGATGAACCAAAATCAGCGCAAACGCAAAGGAGCTGCTGCCTCGAACACGTTCAACCCCGACGCCTTTAAGGGGTACCGCCTCGTCGACCGTCAAGACTTCGCGAAGGAGGTGGACCGCGAAGTTGACACCTCTCGGCTCCGCCGGGTTTCGACCGAGCCCGTACGGGTGGGTGAAGTCCTGCAGGTTGAGTACCGCGGACGCGCTGGTCAGTTCCACATGGCGAAAGTGACGCGCGTCGACCCCACTGGAACCAAGGTCGACGTCGAGTACGAATACGCTGTCAAGTCGCTTACGAACTACGTGTCGACAAAGCACATTCCTCTCGTCGTCGACCCAGAGGGTGTACGACCAGGGACGCTCGGCCTGCGCGTCAAGAAGCGCCAGACGTTTGACTTTCCTGGATTCAAGGTCGACATGACCCAAACGGGATTCGTGCAGGACTTCCGTTCGTCCGAACGCATCCGCTTGCACCACCTGCCCCAGCGTGCAAAGAAACGCGAAATCGAAATCGAGCTGCGCAGCTCGATTCAGCGCAACCCAGAGTTCCGAGAACAACTCAAGGATGTGCTCGTCGAAATCTTCGCGTCCATGCAGCTCGACGAGAATAAGTTCCTCTTCGAACGTGTTATCGAGAACCCCCCGACGCCCGCCCTCCAGGAAGCGCTGGATGCCTATTCGACGCAGTGCGGCGCGGGAGGCACGCAAGGCATCGATCCCGTGTTCGTGCGGGCTGCTTCTGGGTTCGCGCGCATCATGCCGGAAGCAGACTTCTACTCCACCCTCGACGCCGCCGCAGACGCTGCTCTCGGGCCCGTCCTGCCGATTGCGGACCCAGCGTCGTTTGTCACGCCCGTGCTCAACCTGGCCTCTCTCGGTCCGTACGTCGACACGTCCACGGCACGTGACTACATCAAACGGCGCGTGTGGAAATCCGTCATGGCTGCCGGAGAAGAGGGAGAGATGCATGGCCTCATGCGTGGATTGTTCAACCTCGCATTCAACCCCGGATGGAAAGACTTGAACTTTTGGGCCGTTATTACGCAACGCTTGCGCATGGACGTGCTCGATCGCGTCGACGTAGAACCCTTGAACGCACTCGTTGGGTATCTGCGCGGCACAGAGCCTCTCCCTGAAGAATCGCCTTTCTTAAAGGCCGGGTACGCGTTCGGAGACGCGGTCGGACGCCACGTCTTCGTGAACCAAGGCACTCGTGCATGGTGGGACCCAGAGGAAGCCGCACTTGCGTGGAACGATCTTTTGGACTATGCAAACCGATACGCACTCGAACTTACGCGCGACATTTCGTACATGCAGTGGATCGAGCTCGCGGGCGGAGAAGAAGACGATGCACTGAATTGCGCCGAGGCCACACGCGCTCTCGCGAAGTTGGCTGTTCTCGTGGGGGCAGTGAAGATCGTGCGAGACTCGTTCGAACAGACCGAAGTGCCACCCGACCTGATTACGTTTTCCCTTGTTGACTTGATGTCCATTCCCGAACGGCGCGTGTACCTGCAGGCGTACAAGCCGTTCGTGTTCACAAGCCTTGAAGGGGTAAAGACGACTGTTGCGTTTTGATTTCGTTTGTACATAAAAAACATGTTTTTGCGAGTTTTTGTGCTGTTGGTTGTGAGTGTTTTTGCGGTTGTGGTTCACCGACTCTTTTTTCCACAACGACAAAGGAAACTCGAACGGAGAAACATTCGTCGCGAAATTCTTCAAGACATGCCTATACGGGAATTCAATCGCGCACTCAAAAAAGCCTACGAGAAACACAAAGGCAATCCAGTCGCGTTTGTCAAGGAAGTGCCCTATGTCTGTGATAATTACGAATCGTTTGACATGGAACGGATGTGTGGTTTCGCAAACGGGACATACGACATCAAGAAAAGCATGTTCGCTTCGTACCTTGTCAAGGTGGAACGGGACGTGTAAAAATACGGGCGGTCGTGGCGGACACTCCATGTTTGCTTTCCGATTTGTGAGAGACCTAATCTTGCTCTTTCATCAACGTGCGAATATCCAAATGCAACCGCGCAAACTCTTTCAACGCCCTTTCGATATTACACAATTTCGACGTGCATCTCCGTCTCCCGCACCGGTTCATCACGCAACTGTACCATCTGCTCCGACCGCATCGTCCCCGCCACCACCGGCGGACGAAGAGAACGACGAAACTTTGAAATGTTTCGACAAATCTCCACCCGATTTGGCGGCTGGTGTCCAGAAACCCGTCCCCAGTCCACCGCGGCCCTTGCAGTTCACAAACCCACTGCCGTCCACCCAAACGGAGCGGGAAGGTGGAGGTGACGAGGAGGACGGGGCTGGCAAGAAACGCAAGAAGCACAAAAAGGAAAAAAAGCAACGCAAGCATGACGGCACGTACGACTTTGACGACGATCCTTTAATGATTCTTTGCTCGGCCGCGATGTCATCGACTTTACCCCCTGTACCCCCCGTACCAGCCCCCGTTGTGGCCGAACCTGCCATAGTCGGACCAACGACAACGACCAAAAGGCCGTATGACCAGGCTTTTAACCCGGACTTTGAAACCTACATGGCTGGCCAGGCGGAGACGGTCAATGAAGCGGTGAAACAGCGTCACGCCACGGATGTGGCTGCTGTATCGGCTTCGATCGGTGGAAAATCGATGGGCGACCGAAAATACGGGTGCTTGTTTTGCGGCGGCATTCATCAACTCGAGTCGGTCGAAAAAGGAAACGACCCCCCTTGTCTTCGCACTGGCGCGTTCGCGAAATTTATCCAAGACTTCCTGTTCCGCTACGACATCGCCCCGGACCAAGAATGGCGTCGCATGTTTATGTTCAAAACTCCCGGATTTCGTCGTGCCATGGCTGACCGTTTCGCAACCATCGTTTCACACGAACCTGCCGATGCGGAGTGGACGTCTTTCATGCACAGACGTGCCTGGGAGACGCGTACGGCCTCGTACAAGTCCAACGCCGGGATCGCGCGGGACCTGTTTCAACAACAGCGTGTCCAAGAGTTTATTTACTTCAATTCGTCCGGATCTTCGTCACCTCGTCCTGGCAGTGCACTCATGTTCGGCCCCGGCCCTATCGCCGCGTCTCCGGTGAATCTCGAACCTCCCCCTCTACCGGCGTTTAACCCGTTTTGGATAAGCGGCCCCTTACCCCCCACGGCTTCTTCGTCGTCCACGTACCATGCGTGAATTATATTAGTATACTTTCGTGTGTATATACAAAAATAATCAATTACAAAAATGGACCGAATCGTTTCGATCGAGGGTGGAATGAACATCACCATCTCTACTTTCCCGCACCAAGTCGAACTGAACCGAATGCGGCGCCGAATCGCTTCGCACCGAGACGTCCATTCCTTCTTTCGAGCCGTGGGAGACATTGTGGAAAATTTTGACGATCTTCGTGCACGCTACACACAGTACCAAGATTTCTGGTTTCAACTGAAGACATGCATCGAAAACGACATTCGTGACCGAATTCACTTGTTCTCGGAGATCTTTCAACCCGATCACACTCTTCCAATTCTACAGAATGGGTTCTTGAGCGGGCTGGACGCAAATGCAGCAAACTTTCTGTCTGTTTCCTTTCGAGAGAACCGCCGCCAGTTTACGCTTCGGAACACACACATGACGCAATGCTTGTTGGACAATCCGTTCTACATCCATGCCAGTGACAACCTGAAAAAAGAAATCGCCGACTTCTTGTACTGCACAATCGTCTTTCCTAAACCTGGCGGACTCATCATCTCCTTCCAACGCCCACACGTCTCACACCTACCCGAAGGATTTCATCCCGGACACCAGGTCGTACTATTCGATGACGAATACGAAGACAACTTCCCACACGTGGTCCCCATCGTGCCGTTTGTGCACTACGGTGGCTCCTATCGTGTATTGGACGCAACCGAGTATCATATGGCTCTTCCGTTCCTCATGCCCGAAAGCGATACGATCCCACGCATCCCGCTTGCAACAGACGATCATATCACATCCGCCTTACACGATCACGACGCACTCTTCCGCTTGACCATGACACCACTCCCAGAACGCGACGGGGACTTAAACAACCAGACTGAAAATCTCATCCAGAGAATCTACGAAATTTTGTGTCAAGGACAGGAAAGAATCACTGTCTCGGACGCCTTCCGGGGGTTTGTGGCACGGAGGCCTCGTCACTAATTGCTACACAAAACGGATCTGCCCCGGAAAATTTGCACGGATTTTTCGCTTCGCCCCCTCCAACGATGGCGCGCTCCAAAGAAGCCACCGACTCCAAAAACCCGCTGTGTAAATCCCGTCGATGCCCCAACGCTCGCGCGACGACCGCACCTTCTCCAAATCGCCCGAATTGAACACCGCATGGTGCCGTGTCAAGTATCTCACCATCCGTTCGAAGTCGTGGTGTTTCGTGTAGTCGCTCGCGCCACGCTGACCGAAATCAACGACGCGTGTCCGTTCAGTCAAATGATTGAAAATTGTTGCGCGAAACTTTTTGGTTTCTTTTGGTGATCTCTGGATCCGTACGGAATATGTCATTTTATTTTTACGGATGCTCCTCGAAATAAATTTTAGAAATAATGTGGACACTGTCCAGTCTCTTCCTTTTCTTACAACAACACAACCCGACTGAAATGTTGAAAATACCACAAACGGTCATCGAACGAATTAAAGAGTTCGCGCCCGAACACCAAAGGCACTTCGTGAAGGTGCTCGACGCCGTCGTGTACTCGGACGGAAAGCCAAACAAGTGTGACGCCATCTCGCTCAGCACGTCCGTCGCCATCGAAGATGAACCGTTCCCGTACGTCGTCAGCCCCATGGACGAAGAGGCGTGGATATGGACGGACGGTATCCGCGCAAAAAAAGTCCTACATCGAGCAGATATCGATTTCGATTGCTGCGTAGACGAGCATGAAGCGCTGGTCGAAGCAATCGCTCAACACCCCACGCTGAAGTCACTTCATTTCAATCGAGAGGCGCGGTTTGTTCCCGAGGCCTTCGGACCTCTCTTTCGGCCCGTGAAAAACTTGCAAGAACTCGTTGTGAAACAACGAGCGATTGCTTCACCTATCTGCGAAGACCCGAACGTCATGGACAGGGTGTTTGCGCGGATGTTGAAGCAGTCCAGTGACACCCTTACCACCCTGCACCTCGCGCTCGAGGTTTGCAAACACGTGTGCACCACACTTCCCCGGGTGCACATCTTGGAGAACTTGTACATTGACCGGTTTCATCTCGAAACCATCCCCGACCTTGGCGGACTCCACCGACTCCACACGGTCTCCATCCGACACTGTACCGGGTTCCGCAAGCTCGTTCAGATGCTCCCGGCGACGTTAAAGTCTCTTCATCTCGAATGCTCGAATGAAATTGAGATGTACGAAGCCTTGTCCGAGTTCATATCCACGCACGGACAGCTCGAATCCTTTCGGATCTACACTCAATTTTTCAATCAAGAACTCTTTTTTGAAAAAATTGGCCCGGTGCTGAGTAGTACTCTTCACTTCTTCACACTGTACGGGCCAGAGAAACTCCGCTCGCTCGTAGTGCCAGGGTTCGAACGGGACGAGTACCGCTACACATCCCGCTACGCTGCCAAGATCAAGTTCTTCCGGCCCGAATTCTGCTGACCACAAAAAACTGTCTGCGCATCACAAGAAAAGAATGAAATACGTACCTGTTCTGTTTGGACTGGCTATGGCGATCGTAGACGTGTTTGTCCTCGGAGCAATCCGTGCGAAACACGAACACCCCCAGAATTTTTCGAAATGGGTCTTGCCGATTGCTTTTATCGTGTACGGGTTTCAATCGATTGTTTTCTACAAAAGTCTTGATTACGCAAATCTCGTCACCATGAACATGCTCTGGGATCTTTCGTCTGACATTTTCGTAAGTATTGCCGGTTTTTTCTTCTTTCGTGAAATTCTCACAAAATCACAGGTCGCCGGCATACTTCTTGGCATGGTGTCGATTTACCTACTCAGTCGCTGAAGGAACGGAAGCCGTGCGGAGAAAGTCCGCCAAACGGTCAAGATCCTTCCCACAATCCTTGTACTTCACCCAAAGCTCGCTCCCAACTAAAGACAGAGACACTAGCTTGTCCATAAAGTCCACGAACTCTCCGGGACATTTACGAAGAAGTTCGTTCACGACTGTGATAGCACCCGGGTTGCCTTGTGAAACCGTTAGCAAGACCGTATAAATAAACTCTTCCATTGACATCGTTTGTTTACAGTACTAGAAAATAAAAAAAAATGAGCAAGATCCAAACGGCTCTCGAACGTGAAACCGAACTGGAACCCGTCCGTGACCAAGGGTGGTTCTCCGCGTGCCCTTCGTTCGCCGAGCTCGGAGACGATTTCGTTCGCGCGGGTTTTACAGAGTCCGAGAACGACACCGTCTTGGTCGACATGCTGCGCCGCGCGATCCGCGCCTACGATCACGCGTACGCACACGAGAAAATACGTGTACTGCGAAACATTGTCATGGAGATGTACCAAAAAGACATGACTAGAAAAGAACTGATTGATTTTTGGCGCACGATTCACATGTAATATTTTTTTCTGACGAACGTGAATATAAAATCAATCAAATGAGCGTTTTCGTTGACGAAACGACCGACTTTCGTCTCGTACCGCTCGTACGTCGAGCATTCCTCACTCAAAACTTCGAAGTGTTGCAAGAAATAAAAGACAAGGTACACTTCTGGCCCGAAGGACCCGAATTCTTTAAAAACATCCCTGAAGATGAACACATGGTCTACTGGACAGAAAATCATCTTGCCGGGATTTTGACCACGGAATACCTCGTCGCACAACATTTCAACGAAAAACTTAATCACAACCGCCTTGAGCAATTTCTGGAGTCGAGACTGCGTTACGGCTCGTCCGAGTACCTTTCGGTCGCGTACCAAGCCTACACCATGGCTGGCATTTTGAACTTGGTCGATTTTTGTACGGACGAAAATATCAAACGCATGGCCACACAATTTTGCAATATTATCACTGAACAATACGCACACGTTATCAATCCATTCACCGGAAACGTCGCGTCTGCCGGAGGACGTATGTACGCGTACATGCGCCGTACAACTGACAAGCTGAAAATTTCACCTCTTTGCTACCTGCTTGTCGGACAACCTGAACGAATGAATCAATTCGATCCGAATAAGTTTACACTTGCCTACGCACTCCAAACAACCACCTACAAAGTCCCTGAAAGAATTATTGGTATCGTTCAAAAACGCCGTGAACCAGGAACGCACTACTCGAAACTTCGCCTCACGGCCCCATTCATTTCCGCAGACGAACCCATCTGGATCTTCTGGACCTACGGACAGTACACCGCCCGTCCGATCGAAGCCATACGGTTTATATACAACCACGGTCTGCACTACCACCACCACTTCCGCGCTGCCGTCTCAAAACTATTCGGTCTTGGTCGAGCGTCGGTTTTACTCTTGCAGATCATCATTATACTGTTCTATCCACTAATCTCGCTACTATTGTACATGTTCGGAACAGTGTCATGGCTCACCAATGTCGAACTCGAAACGGTCACGATGGTGCAAGATAAGTCCGTCGTTGTCATCACGGCAGCCGTTCCCAAAAACACACGCGGCCGGCCGGCCGCGCAACAATTTCCTGCACAAATCCTTGTGAATGATATAACGGTTTACACGAACTTTGGTAAAATCCTATCGGGTGTCAAAAAGGAAATGTCCGGCATGAGCATGATGCCAGATGTCGACCTCGCAGCGGATCATGACACGTCTATTTTGCACATTAAGTTCGCGTCCTATAACCCCGTATTCGCTCTGAGATCGCGTAGTGACGCACTCGAAGTAAACGGACTCGAAGAAGCCCGAACGAAGTACCCGGAGTGGACGATTACGGTTGCCGAACAGTCTCCAAAAGAAATCAAACTGATTGTTCGGAAGACGAACGTAGATGTTTAAAAAACGAGTCAAATGCAACAAGCAACAAAACATAAATGCGATAGCAAAGATGTTTTTGATTGGGAACTCATGTGGTGTGACGAATACACAAACGACTTCATTCTGAGATGTCGTTCGTGCAGCGGAATGTGGAAAACGAAAGTGACATTCCACTGCCCTGGATGTAAAGGGAGGCACACGCACTTCATCGCCGACCAAGGCTGCCTTTACTGCCCCGAGCGACCCGACCGGTTTTGTTTCTTGAGAAAAGACGTGTCCGGGACACAGATCGAGACGACGCGCGTTTCTTCCTTTGAAAGGGAGGAAGGTTATGTTCTCCCCGAATCTTCTGTTTTAACCTGGATTTTCGCACGAGATCACGCGGATCCACTTCACTCGCAGTGAGTGGCGTGCGAGAGTTCACACGAACCGTCGGACGAAATACCGGGTAACTTGTTTTTGTTTTGTGCGGATTCACGTCTTGCCATTTCTCGCGAAACCAACGTTCTAAGTTTTTAGGATGATTGTCGTCCGCGTAACGCCCTCCTAAGTGTTTGTACAGTTTCACAATGGCTCCCGAACGAAACGCAGACGGCTTCTTGTAAACACGGTCCACCGCTCGGCGAGCTCGCTCGTACAAGTCCAGATCCAACGGACGCGGCATTTTTCCTTTTTCTCTTTGTACACAAATATAAAAAATTTCAACCGAAATGAAATCCGAAAGAATTGGCTCCAAGCAAAAAACAACTCTCCGAGAAACATTCCAGTTCAAAAATGACGAACAGGTTTACGCACGTGTCGCACGTGTTTTAGGTCATGAACTTTTTGAGTGTGAATGCGACGACGGTCTGACACGAAATTGTCGAATTCGAGGAAATATGCGAAACCGCGTTTTTGTAAACGAAGGAGACATCGTTCTAGTTGATCTGCTGATCGGACTTAGCGGATGCGAATGTAAAGGAATAATTTCAACACGTTACTCGGACGAGTTCGTGCGGGAACTCATCACGCACGATCAAATCGCTATGGATTTTGTGAATAAAAACTCAGATCCATCCGAACCGGCCGCGTCACACCCGGCAAGCGGTTTTGAGTTCGTTTGAAATATATTTTGTGTCACGCTCAAAAAATAAAAAGACTTATAAAAACTCGTACATCCAACCATGAGTATTAGACTTAGCCAAGTACGGTATGACATCAATACCGTATCGGCCACAACCTGGCAAACTTTGTCTGCACTTTCATACAGTATTATTACAACCGGTGGAGATGGAAGTGCTGCAGTCTCAGTTCTATCGTACAATACCCGTTTGAGTTTGAACGCGCTCGATACCGCGTCCGCTCAACATTGGACTGCCGTTCTGAGCCTGAGTGGAGCGCTTTCCACCGTTTCGCAAACGCACTGGAATAACGTTTCGGACTTATCGTTCAACACCCGTTTGAGTTTGAACGCGCTCGATACCGCGTCCGCTCAGCACTGGACGGCTCTGAACAGTTTGTCCGGCGCTCTTTCCACCGTTTCACAGACGCACTGGAACAACGTTTCGGACCTGTCGTACAACACCCGTTTGAGTTTGAACGCTCTCGATACCGCGTCCGCTCAACATTGGACGGCCCTAAATAGTTTGTCCGGTGCTCTTTCTACCGTTTCGCAAACGCACTGGAATAACGTTTCGGACCTGTCGTACAACACCCGTTTGAGTTTGAACGCTCTCGATACCGCGTCCGCTCAACACTGGACCGCTTTGAACAGTTTGTCTGGGGCATTATCGACCGTTTCGCAAACGCACTGGAATAACGTTTCGGACCTGTCGTACAACACCCGTTTGAGTTTGAACGTGCTCGATACCGCGTCCGCTCAGCATTGGACGGCCCTAAACAGTTTGTCCGGTGCTCTTTCTACCGTTTC
>JACCDZ010007106.1_pt1 | contig 43903 bp, 36 predicted proteins | sample 7449551 | NCBI WGS metagenome assembly JACCDZ01 (sample SAMN15323452, study PRJNA562643) | freshwater metagenome | isolation source: river surface water | place: USA:Blue River Watershed | collected 2017-08-18
CCCACTCCGTATAGAACGGACCCACTCCGTATAGAACGGACCCACTCCGTATAGAACGGACCCACTCCGTATAGAACGGACCCACTCCGTATAGAACGGACCCACTGTCAATCAATCGGGACGGGCAGGAGTCATAAGCTTGGATTGATACGTGAACCAAACGAGATGTGCGGCATCGCCTGGTACCTGCTGGACGGCCTGAGCCCTGCCGATATCGCACTTCTCCACGAAAAGGCCGATGCCGTCTCCCACAGGGGACCCGACGGCACCAGGATATCCCTCTTGTACGACTCCGCACAACTGTGGGCCTTCCACCGCTTGAGCATCATCCAGCTGCGTCCCGAATCACGCTCTTGGGGCATGCAGCCGTTCGTGTCGGAGTCCACCGGGTCCACGCTCATGTGCAACGGAGAGATATACAACTACCGGTCCCTGTGTCTGGCCCTCGGAAAGAACTGGGAGGACATGGGGTCGGACTGCGAGATCCTCTTGCACATGATGGACGACGATCCCAACCGAGTGTCGGACGTCGACGGAGACTTTGCGTTCGTGTACGCCAACAAGGACGGGTCTTCCGTTGTGGCGGCCCGCGATCGCATCGGCGTCACCCCGCTGTTCTACGGAGTGTGCGATCGCGGGTTCGTGCGGGCGTTTGCGAGCGAGGCCAAGGCCCTGGTGGGAGCCCCGGGTGTCCGCAAGGTGCTTGTCTTTCCTCCCGGGTACCTGATGAGGACCGATCCGACGGGCGGATTCGCACTGGAAAAGTACGCGGACGGGTCCACGTCTTCCGGGCGACTGTTCGTTCCCCAGACCCCCAAAGAGGCCTCCCAGGCGATCCGGCACATCCTCAAAGCTGCCGTGCAGAAGCGTCTGGATCACAGCGATCGGCCGGTGGGCGTGCTGTGCAGCGGGGGAGTCGATTCCTCGATCGTCGCACACATAGCCGCTTCGCTGTCCGAGGATGCGTCTAGGGTCCACGCCTTCACCATGCAGTACAGCGATCCGGGCTCCAGGTCGGAGGATGGCTTTTACGCCCGCCTGCTGTGTTCCAAGATGGGGGTGACGCACACCGTGTTCGAGTTTTCCCGGGAGGACGTGCGAAAGGTGTTGCCCGAGGTGGCGAAACAGTGCGAGACGTACGACCCCAACACCATCCGCGCGGCCGTGCCCATGTACTTGATGGCGCGCAAGATCGCCGAGACGACCGACATCAAAGTCATCCTCAGCGGGGAGGGCGCGGACGAGATCTTCCAGGGGTACAACTACTTCCGTCTGGCTCCCAGCGGGGACCTCGCGCAGGCGGAATCGCGGCGCCTGGTGTCCAACCTGCACATGTTCGACCTGCTGAGGGCCGAGCGGTGCTTTTCGGCTGCCGGGCTGGAGATCAGGGTGCCGTTCCTGGACCGGTATGTGGTGGAGTTTGCGCACTCGATACCCGGGGAGTTGGTCGGCGGGTGGGCGGAGAAAAAGCTTCTGAGGGATGCGTTTGCGGATGTGGAGTGTCTGGTGGATTCCCGGGTGCTGGACAGGCCGAAGGAGAGGTTCAGTGACGGGTGCGGGTTCTCGTACGTGCCGCAGCTGCTGGAGGATTATTGCGTGTTGCGAGAAGAAGGGGGTGTGGTGGCGGCGGGTCTGGACGGGAAGCTGAAGGTGGAGTCGAGGGTTGCAAAGGAGAGGTTCGGGAAGTGGTATCCGGAGCACGAGCATCTCATCGTGGCCAGAACGATGCCCGAATGGACCAGAGTGGTTGCGGCGGCTTCGGGGAGAAACTGCGGTGGACTGTTGGCGGCATAGATGCACTCCGAACCATGATCGTGCATGCCCTGCACGTTGTCCCATCCATGTTTTGTTTTGTATTGAATAGCATGATGCATCATTAGCTAAAAGGAGGACGTGACTCGCGATCATGGGAAAATCAATGAAAGTGGAAGAGATTCGGTCTGTCACCGGCATGGACCGGCTAGAACGCGAGTTGGATTTGGCATTGCTCGAATCGGAGTTTGATAGAGTTGGCGTCACAAAAGTCATTGCCGTTGATGGCGTGTGGAAGGCCGAATCCGAGGCTATCAGGAAGGCGTTGGTGTCGCGCCTTTGCGAAGACGCGCAAGTGTTTGATGTTTTCCAGCAACTTGTTCGTTTTGGGGCCGTCATAAGGGGTCAGAGCTGGGACAACGGAGAGCCGTACGAGAACCAGGAAGTCGATATCATGCTCGCGGACGTCAAGCATTTCTTTGACAGCGCTCCCAAAACTTACGGTTTGTCCGAGTCCGATCACGCCGACATCATGCGTTTGGTGAGGGAGGCGATACAAACGGCCGTGACCCAACTGCTTTGTGTGGACGGCAATGATGGGTCCGTGGACGTGTTTTTGTCCGAAGGAAAAGCCATGAGCATCTTCAGACAAGCAGCGCCCGCGTCTTCTTCTTATTACATCGTTTCACCACAACAGGAGGAGTGGATTTTGGACCTTTTGCAGAAGGGCATCGACTTGTCCATGTTTGACGCATTTCCAAACCTCTTGCGATTTGCAGTGAAAAATGCAAAAGGCAGATTTCTGTCGCTTTGCCCCGCATCAACGGCCAAACCACCAATCCAAATTGTTTGGCGCAAAGCCTAGATAGTGGGATCGCCTCCATGTCGAGGCAATGGAGTGACCATGGAGTGTCCTAGAACGGAAGTGTTTTCGCTGCATTGTGTGATGGCTCCGAAACCCAGCCTGTACGCAATCACAACAATCATGTGGATGGAGGAAGGGATGGAAGGAGGAGAGCCAATGGAACGGGAGAGAGAGTACCAGCGGGCGATACTCGACCCGTGAACCCCGACCCACCACCCACGCGACTGCAGATGAATGCATCAATCATTCGTGCATCAACGGGTTGTCACAATTTTCGCAACCAAACGTCGCTGCAAACGCCAACACGCGAATCAAGCGGAGTATAAAAGGCTCGCACCTGCGGAGGAACCTTCATTATTCGCACGACCCACCCCGCCAAACAACAGCAACACAACAACTGCCAACCAGCAAACGCCGCAACCAACAAACAAACATGCAGCAACGACTCGACAACGCGCGAAAGGCGTACCAGAGGGTTGTGGAATGCGTGTGGGGGGAGAACGGTGATGGGATGGCGTGGTTCAAGGAATGCGTCGACGGCGCTGTGGAGAACATCAAGAAGCGCAAGGAGAGCGCGGCGGCAGAAGACGAGGGTGCGCGGACGGTGGTGTTCAGGCTGTCCGTTCCGCGGAACGGAAGGAGGGACGAGAGGTTGTCGTTTGCGGACCAGCCTTCGCTGGCCAAGGCGAAGAACACGACGTACTACACGCTGAGGGCGGTGCTGGAGGTGCTCCTGGAGTGCAGGCTCGACGGGGAACGGCAAGTAGCAGCGGGGTTCGACGTGGACGTGTGCATCTTCGCGGTGGTGGCGGCCGTGTTCGAGTGCGCCAAGTTCGAGAGCAACTCGCTCCTGAAGCTGCTCAAGGGGCCGGGGACGAAAGACTTGCGCGAGGTGGAGAGCATGATCGTGGACGTGGCCGCGAAGGCTGACGAGAGACAGTGTTTGCTCGTCATGCGAGGGGTCGTCAGGGACGCGCTGGTGGCGGGGATGGTGGAAGCGGGGGAGGGCAAGCGGGACGCGTTCGTGCGGATGGTGGAGAAGGTTTCCGAGCAGGTGGATCTGCCGAAGGAAAGGATGTACGATCTCCGGCATTTGGACAACGCGACGGTGGACCGTGAAAACTTTCAGAAGGCGCTGGAGAACGTGTACGCGACCAACGTGTACGACGCGCTCATGTGGAAGAACAAGAGGAAGGGGGACGCCTTTGGAGAAAACGAGGAGCATCATCCGCAGAGCAAGCGCCAGAGGATGACGGGCGAGGAGGCGGGTTCGGGTTCGAGGGGGAACGTGAACATGAACGCAAACGCAAACGGAGCGGGGGGGAGCCACCATGGGGGAAACGCAAAGTCGACGCCGCGGGGGGGAGACGTGGGTGGAGGGGAGGAAACGGGGGGGCTCGCGCAAGAGAAGTACGTCAAGGCGCGGGGAGACGTATTCGCAGAGGTGGGAGTGTACGCGTTGAGGGACGACAGGGCGATGAAGATGCTGGGGGATGGGTGGGACAGGTTGGTCACGGAGCAGAAGCTTCTGTCACCGGAGGACGTGATTGATATCATGGACAAGATGGTACTCGTGCTCATCAACGCGATGTGATTGTGTAATTTTTGGTGGAACGCGTATTGGTCACGGCATGCCATAAGCAATTTCGAACACACGTTCGAAATAGTATCAAATTGAATTTGACACAAAACAATGATGGCAGGCGACGACTCTGCGGTAGTCGTCCCCCCGCGGGACATCTCGATCACACCGGATCGATGTAGACACTCCATGAAACTCAACGGAGATGATGTTGCACCGCTCGTACCGCGTGGCCACGACATCACGAGCTTCGTGCTCGAGGACCTTCCGGAACATCTCGTCAAAGTCCATGTTCACATCGGCGGGATGCACGCGGTCACGTTTCACCGGGAGGACTTTGTCGAGAAGCAGAACATGTTTCCCAAAGGCTTCCCGTTGTCGATGTGTCTGTACAATTATGTGGAGTTGATTCTCGAATACGACCAGGGATTCGTCAGTGCCAACTCCAAGATCGAAATGGTCGACGAGATGGCGGAGGAAATCCTGTATTCGGACAGCGAAGACGAGTTCTACGATCATGACACTGGGTGCTACAGTTTCGGTCATCGCGTGCACCGCGTTCCGGTGTACACGGGCCGCAAGATCGCCAATGTCGTGGAAGGGGCACGTGCGAGGACTCCCCGGTTGTTGATTTCTGTGGAAAAGTCGACGCACGACGACAAGGAGGCGGTAGTCTGCTTGCCTGTATGGGAACGCATGCTGATCGATCCCGTGGATGACGAGGCCCTTGCCGAAGTTCAACGACTGGTGAATACGCGCAAATTGCACGTGGCGAATCGCAGCGTGGATGATATGGTCCGTGCGGGCCAACCTTTCGAGGCCAAGCTGGAAAACATGATCAGATTCAAGGGCGGCCTTGCGGGCAAGGCGTGGGCCTGTTGATCGAATCGGCGACAATAAACACGGCACGAATCGTCATCTACATCGGTACAACTGTATCATGGTGGGCGGCCTTGCACCACCGGTTGTTTTTGATGCAAACACGCCCCCCCCTCGTAACAACATCCGAAACGCGGATGCCTCACGCGTTTCGTTGGACTTGCGTCGAAGGATTGGCGTGTGCGTGCCGCCGGTACGGTACGTTGCGTTGATATTTGGCACGGGCCGTACGTCGATGGATTTGGAGTTGAGGGTCTTGAAGAGCCTTGTGCAACATCACGGCTGCCGCATAGTCAAGGAGATCTTCGCGGTGCCGGTCGTTTCACCCCATGTCCTTGGGGAAATAGAGAGTTTTTGTGATGAACTCGATCGGACGGAAGGAGAGCACGCCGTGGCTTCCGTAGTGACCTCGCTGGAAGATTTGGTAACGGAAGTGGTTGGCGCCCTGGACACGTTCGGTACAGCAAACACGCGGTTGTTGGCTTTTGGGATCGATTCTCCTCCCATATCCACGTTTTCGGACGGTCTGGATCCCATGCAATTGCGTAGGCTGGATGCATGTTGCATATGGCTCCGAAACGTGAACGTGATGCGCGAAGATGATTGCATAAGGTATGACGTGTCGACCGTTCCGTTCCGATGTACCTCTCTATTGATGGCCGCACGATGCGAAGTGTCTGGAGAAAAGGACACGCCGGCAGAATTGGAACGGTTCGTGCGTGATAATGGAAGGGGGAAGCAGTTGTATCGCCGTATAGTGGGTCGCCACACCATATCACCGAGAAGCGATGTGCGTACAAAGACCCCGTGGGTACCGGAAATAATGGATGACGTGGGATCGGTTGCGGCAGACCTCTGCAGGCGGATATTGCAAAGTTGTTCGGGGTGCCATGCACGCTTCGAGTACGTCGCCGTTTGCATGTGCTGTGGGTCTGCTCTGGCTGAAACCAGAGTTCTAGAGCTGCTGAGTGACAAGCACGCTCTTGACATCGTAAAGGGGGTGTTTCACGACAACACGTTCACGAGTGGGATGATGTGCACTATACAGAACTATTACCACAAGCGCGAACGGGCCTCCACATTGCCCCCGGTCACGATCGCAACGTATGATGACTTGGCGGTTTACATAGAGGATTGTCATGTTCGCGATCATCCTACGACTAGATACATCGTGTTTGGTATCCATGCAAAGGCACCGTTACACGAAGAGGATTCCAAGTTTAGGGAGGTTTGCAAACGGATGTCTGCGGGAAAGCTCGTCGTACCGGGTCCCTTTATCAACTATCTTCACGTTCAGCATGGAAACACGTTTGGTATGGAACGCGTCCACGGTTGCGCACACACGTACGCGTACACAGAGCAATGGGACGGGCTGATCACAAGTACATGAACACCTCCGTTTCGCCAACATTTGCAAACTGGGGCAAGCTCCAGTCGATGCACGTGTTGGAATTCACTTGGCATACTGTGTGCTTGCATCCTTTGACGTCGACACACTCGTCGAATTCCCGAACCAAAACCCAAAAGCATCCGTGTTCCAAGCGGAACTTGCGAGTACACTTGCGCGCAGGCACATGGGGCGCCTGATTTCCGTTGTGCGTGAACACCAGCGGAGCAGAACTTGTCAAAATTCCATCACGGGTACTGTTTTTTCTCGCCAGCCATTCTTCGGCATCAAACGCAGCCAACAAGCAACTTCCAGCATGGGTATAATCTTCGCGCCTTCTTTCCCATTCTGAGCACACTCTAAGAACAAACTCTGCATCCATGCTGCGTGCTGACAAACGATGTTGATGTGTCGGAGAAAGAGGCGTGATTCGCGCGCAGCGGCATTATATTGCAAACGAATGGGATGGTTTGTGTTGACATACTGTAGACTTTGTTGAGTTTGTAGGAATGAGCGGCGTGACGTGTGGATGGAGGGGCGCAGGCTCTATCTCACACCTGCGAATCTGTACCCCCACACACCCACTCGACTTATTGTCCGATATCAGGCGCCACGGGCGTTCTCCAGGTAACCAGACAGTATAGCAGGGACGCGGGAAAGGTGCGGCCGCTGTGTGTAAAACGCGTAGTGAACCACCACGTACTCCAGAAATATCGCGTTGCGAAGGCCGCACGACCTGGGCTTGTCCACGGACAGCCATTGCTCCTCGTCGCGGCCCACGCGCCCGGAGAAATGGGCGAACGTGCTGCCCAGCCACGAGATGCAGTTGATGCTTACGCGCTCGTTGTGGAACAGCTCCCAAAAGCCCGGGATGCGGAATGCGGAAAGGTCGTGCCCGCGCGCGCGTACCTGCTCGTGGATGCTCTCCGCGAAGGACGGGGAGTTCCAGCCCACGCGGTCCGTGCAATCGTAACCCGCTATTCCCGGAGCGGTGCTCAGCTTGCCGAAGCGCTGCAGGATGTGCGAGCACACCGCGTTGTTCAGGATGTTGCCGTACACCAAAAAGTACTCGGGGTGGGAGATGCGGAACTGCAGCAGGCGCTCGAACGCCGACGCGGAGTCGAGCTGGACCACGTCGTCGTCGAAGCGCACGTAAATCGAGCTGGGGTCGGTGCAGGCGGGGAAGAAGTGGTGGATGGTGTCGTTGCCGGACGGGTGGACCCCGGGGGGGAGCGGGCGCACGATCACGAACGAAGGGTGGGCGGACTCCAGGGACTTCATGTACGCGATGTCCGCCGTGTCGGAAGTGTTCAACCAGAGCTGGTACTCGTCCACCAGGCCCGCGCGATGGAGCGACAGCACGTGGGGGAACAGGCACTCGAGGTACGCGCGGCGACCGGCGGGGGTAACCACCACGACGCGGAAGTCCTGGAACATATTGGAGAACACTAAAGTACGCGCACAATCGCGCGTGGCCGCTTCTGACGAGCGCCGAACACGGGCGGGCCGATGGCTAACCGAACGAGCGAATGAATATTGAAGAAACCAAGCGTTCCGACACATCCTATCTCGCGGCATGCATTGGAGAATAACCGTTTGTACCGGCGTTTGATTTTTTGCTTCCCTGTACTTCGACACGAAATGCTCTCGAGTTGCTCGGCGTGTCCCGTGTGCGCGGAGGAGACCACCACGCGCAACCCGTGCGTCCCGTGCACGACATGCCCCGATCCCGGCTCGCGGCCGTGCGTCCGTTGCGCGCGCGAGTGGATCACCACGGACACGGAGGTGGCTCCCCGGTGCCCGTGCTGCCTGGGCGCGTGGGACGCGAAGTTCGTGAGATCGACGTTCGGGACGTCGTTCGTGCGCAACGAGTTCGCGTCGCACCGGCGGGACACGCTGGCCAAGATGGCGATCGCTCACATGCCCAACCTGCAACGCGTGGCCAACGTCGTCCGGGACGTGGAATCGCTGAGGCAGGCGTCCAAGGCCAACGCCAAGGTGCTGGCGGATCTCAAGCGCCAACGCGAAGGCATGCCCGTCGCCCCCCACCCCATGTTCGAGTCCGGCGTAGGGCGAGAAGAAGTGGACGGGTTTCTGGCCAGAGTGGACGTGGAATCGCTCGTCAAGGCCGCGCAATTGAGGGCCGACGCGTACTCCCACGCCCTGAGACGCGGCATGCAAGCGGTGGACAGGTGCCTGACGGAGGTCGTCAAGCCCCGTAGCGACAAAGGGGGTGGTGGCGGAGGAGGCGGAGGGGGCGGAGTGGTGTGTCCGTGCCCACGCGGCGGCGAGGGATGCCGCGGATTCGTCACCTCCGCGACGTGGGCATGCGGAATGTGCCGCGTGCCGGTGTGCCCGCAGTGCTTGGAGGAAGCGGCCGAAGGCACCACCCCCCACGTGTGCGATCCCCGGACGGTGGCGAGCGCGGCCGTCATTCGGCGGGAGTGCAAGCCGTGCCCGACGTGCTCGGCGTTCATCCAGAAGTCGTCGGGGTGCGCACACATGTACTGCATCGCCTGCCGCACGGGTTTCGACTGGAACACCTTGAAGGTGATGGACAAGACCGACGGGTTCTTCCACAACCCCCACTTTTCTGAAGAGGAGACGCGGAGGCGGCCGCTGGAATCCACGGACGACGCAGGACTGGAGGCGGCCGTTCTCCGCACTCACGGGCACGTTCCAGACGGGTACTCCAAGTGCCGCACGTTCTTGCGGGTGGCGCGACACGCGATCGACACCGAGTTCCACGTGGACGCGGACCACGAGGAGAAGGAGCGTCTGCTGCTGGTGGCGAGGTTCATGGCCGGCCTCGTGGAATCTGACGCGTTGAAACGCAAGCTGTGGTTGCGCGAGAAGAGCGAGTCCTTCAAGGCGGAGGTGGCGGGCACGCTCAGGACCTTGTGCGAGGCCGTGGTCGACGCGTGGACGTGCTCGAGGGACCTACGGGCCGTACAGGCCGATCTGGAAGCCGCAAGGGACCGGGCCAACGAAGCGCTGATCAGCATAGAGGCAGCGTACCAGAACGGCGTGCCGTACGTGCGAGACGGCTGGAGCTTGTGTACCGTCACGTCGAGATGTAAGCGGCCTAGGGAATGAATGTTCGCAGTTTGCAATAACAACATGCATCACACCGGCGCACACCACTCGTCCAGTCTACCCCTGCCTAAATTCTGCATGGTCAGCCTCGGCCGATGTGCTTCGCACATGCTTTGTTTGGCCCCGGCCAGTTTCGCGATCGATGCAAACCCGTCGTTCACCATCGACCCGAAGTGATCGATTTTTTCGTCCGAGATGAAACCGATCGTCACGGCGCACGCGAACGCTCCGGTCAGACAATACAACGCCATTCTCAACAGCAACGCATCCTCGTACGTGATTTCCAGCAACATGTTTTTCGTGACGCGAGGCACGGACGCATTCCACGCTACTTTCAATGCCAAAGGCATGCAGAAAATGTCCAGGATCACCGAAACGAAACAGCCAAACATGGTGCATTTGGAAAGGGACAACTTGTACGACTTCATTTCGACTCGTATTTGCTCTGCAGACTGATGTCCTTTCGATGCAAGTCTGGTGTTATTGATATATTTGTTTCGTCGACATACGGCATGCAAGTATAAGAAGGCCGTTGATGTGCAACCACTTCATTCATAATCATTTCACGATCGCCGCGCACCCATAATGTCTTCTGTGCGCATATTAACGCCACCTTGTCGTTCTCGGCGCTACGAAGTAGAGGAGCTGCCCCTGTACCAAGGGCAGAAGTACGCGTGCGTTTCGGACAAGCGCGACGCGGTGTACGTAGTGCACGTTCCGGAGGACTCTTCCACGGAAGACTTGCGAAGGGATTTGTGCGAAGAAGGCGACGACGAGTCAGAGGATGCGTGCCTCGAAGCGGTCGAAGCCATGGTCCCCGTCCGTTGGAGGAAGATGTCTGGAGGTCCTCCGGACGTGGGCTTGGATCTGTGGGGTCGAAGGTTGCAGCTGAAAAGGAGGACCTCGTCGTCGTCGCAGGGGGGAAGGCTCCTCGGGCGTTTCGCGTGCGTGGCCCGGTTCGAGGGCACGACGAACACCAACGACGCCTTCGTGCAGATCGCCAACATCTCCCCGGGCCCGAGGGACGCGCCTCCGAGCCCTCCGGAGGCGGTGGAGCTTGGCCGTCCGGGAGAATACGCGGCGTGGGTGTGCCAAGCCCTGTTGGATGCGGTGGAGGCGTGGATTCCCGATAGATTGCCTCCGAGTCCGGAGCACATACGCATGTACGATCACGTGGCCGACCGCGGGTCGTCCACGGTGGCCAAGTTCCAACGCAGGTTTGGGCGCAACTAGTCGTCGTCGGTTTCGTATTCGTCCTCGTCCTCGTCATCGTCGGAGTACTCCGTAGACTCCGTCCCCTTGGACGTGCACCCGATGAGATCCCTGCGGGCCCGATCCGCTACGGCCTGGAGCATTCCCGCCGCGTGAGCGTTCTCGCACTCCTCCCTCCAAAGCCGCAGAACGAACTCTTCCCTGTCCACGCCGTCTTTGGTGGGTCTTTCCAGGTCCCACTTGGCCAGTCTCTCCCGCATGGCCGCGGTGGGGAACCCCGGGTACGGAGGGAACGCTGCGACGGCCAGCGCGCCGGGCGTGACCCCGAAGCCCGTCGGCATGTAATAAGTTGGACTGCTCTCCCCTCCTTCTCCCCCTCCCTGCTGTTCATTCTCCTCCCCACTGTCACCGCATCGCACGTATTGACGTTTGGCGAAAGCGGACATTTCGGGCGACCGCCGGAATGTACTCTGTTTGGGTACGGTGGAAGGTCGGCCTTATTGTTGTCAAGACTCGGCCACCCACGAGTACATGCGGTTGGTCTTGGCCGAGTGCATGGCCATGGAAGCCATGCTGTCCTTTTCCTTGTCGCTCAAGCGGGCGTCCCGTTGCACTCTAGACGCGAAGGCGTGCCGTATGGAGTTGATGGTGGCCTTGGGGTTGCCGAGGGTGGACCTCAATATCTTTGTCACGCGCGAGTGCCACCCCACCTCGTTGGAGTAGGGGGAGCCGTTGTCGGTGCGCACGAACAGGTACTCTCTCGGGTCCCGGTCCAGGCTGGCCCGTATCGAATCGGTGAGCATGGCCGAGAGCTGCACGCTGAACTTGCTGGCGCCCTGCGCGCTGGCCCCCGAAAGGTCCAACAGGGGGGCCGGCCTCCCGCCGCGCTTCCCGCGGGACCTCTTGCCCGCGCCCGCCGCACCAGGAGAGTCCTTGGCCGTCTTGAACTCGTTGAGGTGCAAAGTGGCCCGGTCGGATCCCTCGCCCACGTCCGTCATCACGATGTAGTTGGGCGTCTTGCGGACGTCCACCACGGGGTACCTGGATCCGCGGTACACGTAGACGTGGCTCAGGTCGTTGCGCATCACGGCCTCGCAGTACAAGCCCAGCACGATGTGCTCGATGGTCCCGGGGGCCTGGGCGTCTCGGGCCCGGACCAGGTCGTCCCACGATATGGCGGCGGCCTTCTGGGCCGGGCTGGGCTGCTGCGAATCGTAGCGCGCGTTGCAGGCCTCCTTGGCGGAGGCCAGCTGGTCGTACCACGCGGACCGGGCGGCCCGTAGGCTGGGCGTGGCTCGCATGGCGGGGTCCCGTTTGAAGCAGGACAGCACGGGGTTGATGTGGGACTTGCGCGTCTCCGGGTCGGCCCCCGCCCTGGACAGGGCCCATTGCGGGTCGTGCAGGGCCCGTCGCACGTCCCCGGAGCACCAGTCCTCCACCATCAGCCTCAGCCGTTGCTTGTAGACGTACTTGGTCTTGTCGGCGAGGTCGGACGCCGCGTCCACCACCGCGTGCAGCCGGCCGAGTGTCACCTCGTCGCCGTCGTCCACCATCATCATGGTCTTTGTTGAGGAAGCACGTTTAGCAAACCTCCTATTGAAACGACGGGACGTGGTGTGATCACCACTGTCAGCAGATCTTCTCGGAAGATGGCGGAACGGGTCGCAAACGCGTTGGGGGCGCTGAGGGACAAGCTGGCCTCCCTGGACCTCTTGGTGCGCCACTCGGAGGAGAGCCTTTCGCACCTGCCGGATCACATCGCCATACGGCACGTGGAGGACATCCAGCGCGCGTTTTGCCCCCCCTGCTCCCCGGCCGACGACCCGATGATGTCTCTGCTGAAAAACCACGTGTTCCGCAAGGGGAAGTCGTACGTGTACGTTCTGCGGCTGGAAGACTCGTGCTTCTACGTGGGCTTCACCGAGAACGTCGTGGAGCGCATGCACTCCCACTTCACGTGCAACGGCTCCACGTGGACCAGGTTGCACAAGGCCGTGGAGGTCGTGCGCATCGAGGAGGGAGACAAGACGAAGGAGAAGGACGTCACGCTCGAAATGATGAGGACGCACGGGTGGGAGAAGGTTCGCGGGTCCATGTGGTGCAGAGCGGACATGAGGTCCCCGCCGCCCGAGCTCTGACGGACGTCGAAACAAACAAATGTCCGGTTTGAAATAAATGTTCCGACTACTCGACCGTAGGGCGCCACCGACGGTCGACATCTCGCAGTTTGCGGCGGTCACTCGGGTGCCCGGAAGCAAGTGGAAGTTCCCGTTGGAAGCGTCCCCCCTGCACGCGCGTCCGGGCGGGGTGGATGCTATCAAACACGGGGGGCACATGATCGTGCGCGGCTGGCACGGGATACCTCCTGCTGCTCTGGATCGGCTGGCCAGGCTCCTCCCGGAGGGAGCGGAAGGTCAAATCGTAGGCGAGAAGCTGTTCGTCTGGTACGATATAGCCGACCCCGAAATGACCATCAAGCAACGCAAGGCGGTGATGGCGCGATGGAAAAAGGCGGTAGGTGTTCGTGCGGTGGTTCCCAAGACCGTTCACAGTGTAATGGAGTTACAAAAGATGGCGTTGTCGGCAGGGTCCGCTCGAGCATTGGTGTGGAACGAAAGGTCCAAGCACGGTTTTACGGCGGAGAGAGTGATTGTACAAGTCGCCCCTCGACAATTTCCGTATAATTTTCCCAGTGCTTCGCCTCCACAGCCACGTGCACCACAAAATTCAACACCGCTGCCAAAGATGTTATCTCCGCCACCGGTTCCGTTGCGCAATGATAAGTTTGTAGAAGCATTAGTTCTGCCAAATTCACCCACCACCAAGCCACCGCCACCTCCCGGATCACAGTTCACACCAAAGTCCACAACACAGGTCTCGAAAAAAAAGGAGCAGTATCCAATAGCATTAGCGACCGTTAATGATTTACCCACCACACCTCCATCTACCACATCAAAGTCCACAACACAGGATCGGCCGAGTATGCCCAAAGCCCCCCCCAGACGTTCAAAGAGGTATATTCCTCCAAAACCTCTATTGGACATCGTGGATGGATTCAGGAAAACCGAGAAAACCTCAAAAGGGGAACGGGTTACTGTGCGCGACGTCAAAGGAGAAGGGAGTTGCTTTCCGCTTGCGTTGTTTCACGCGCTCAAGGAACATCATCACCTCCCCCGTGTCTTAGCTGAATTCAAAGTGGACGTTCGGGTATTGCAGAGCGAGCAAGCTGCTGAGAGCGCGTTCGTAACTGGGCTGCGCAAGTACGTGGTAGATAACTACAACTTCAAGGAATTGTTTGAGCATTTGACGTCTATCAAAGACAATTACCCCGACACTTACAATAGTCTGATGGATCTCGATCGGGTCAAAGCTCACCTTTCTGCCGGAGAGAACCCGGATAGTTTCAAGGAATTGTATGCACGCCAAATCATGAACAACGAAACTTGGTTCGAAGGAGTAGAGGTCGAGTTTATCCAACAGCAGCTAAATGAAAATTTCGAATTACTGTTGACTATCGTAAAAAGCGACGCGTCGTTGAAAGATCTCAATACGGCCCCGCCCGTTGGCTGGATGTCTACACGTCTAAACGAGATCATACTCGTCAACCACAACGATAACCACTACATGTACGTGCTTCAAACGCCCGAATTTAGAAAAACGGTGCAACTCCGGTATCAATCACAAGGCCAATCTACCTCCCCTTGGTTGTCGTAGGCAAGGGAAACAGTGGCAGCGCGTACGGGACGGGTACGTCGGTGTGATCGTCGGGCAATGGGAACATTGGCAGCGCATACTGGACGGGTACGTAGGCGCAATCGTCGGCAGCGGGATCAGGGGTGGGGAGGAGGGGCTCGGGAGCACGGAAAACGGGGAGATCCAATGGAGGTGAAACGGGGTACGAAGTGGGAGCAGGTTTCTCCGATACTACCGCAGCGCCACCGCCACCGCCACCGCGACCCAGTTGCTGCGCCCACAACCTCTTCTGCCGCTTGGCCCCGGCCTTGACTCCCATGGCATAGATCTTGAAAAAGTTCTCGTCCTTCTTCACCGCCACCTTGGGGTCGGGGATGTATTCACCCGCCGGCTTGAGCACCACACCCTTCGCCCGTGCGATCTGGATGGCTTGCTCGGGAGTCCACTCCTCGCGATCTTTGTCCATCACGTCCATCACGCACAACTCCTTCACCTCGTCCGAGAACCTTCCCACCCCTCTGCACAATGCTACGTCGAGGGCCGTGATTCCGCTCGCTCCCGCCTCCTCCGCGGCCCCGAACACCGCCTCCTCGAACCTGCGGACCTGGTCCAGCTCGAAGGCGTTGGTCACTCCCGGGAGGTCCCACTGGCTGCCCACAACGCCCCTGACGTGAATGCCGGGGACGAAGAACCCGGACTTCAGGTTCAGCTGGTCCACGAGGTACCGCGCGGCGTCCGTCCGGCCGCCCTCCACGTCGGCCTTGAGCTCCCTGAACTTGGTCAGCCACACCCCCATGTCGTTTTGCGTCTCGGGGAGCAGCCGGACCTTGATCGCGAACCCCACGGGGAAGGGGGGGCCGTCTGCCGAGAGGAGGGGGATGGACGCTTTCTCTCCTCCCACGCGCGGCCCCTGCAGAGAGTTCTCGATGTAGGCCTCCTGGGAGCCGACGTTGTCGTGGCCCATGATGTACGCCACCACGCGGCGATCCACGCCAGCCGCGGCGGCCTCCTTCGCGAACGTGTACCTGGTGCCGTAGCTGTAGTTGAAGTACGTGTCGATCAGGGCCTGCAGCTGCGGGAACATGTCGGCCTGCTCGCTGTCGTAGCCGATCGTGTAGCGGCGCGTGATGTTGCTGAGCTTGGCCCTGCTGCGGTCTTCTCCGTACTGGGGGCGCACCACGAACCCGAAAAGGTTGACTTTGCACTTGGGGCAGTCGCGGGCGCACACCATGGCCACGTGGAACAGCATGAGGGAGCACGCCACCGGGCACACCGCCCTGGTTCCCTTGGGCATGAGCACGCGCACCAAGACGGTGTGTGTGTACATCTTGGGCTTGTTTGACGGGGCAGACACCTTGGAGGGGTCCTTGGCGGTGGGCACGCGGAAGACCACGGGGCCGCCGCGCTCCAAGTAGGCCAGCAGCTTGGCCGCTCCGCCCGGAACGAACAGGGCGGCTGCCAGGGGGACGAACACCTCCGGATTGTCGGTAGGCAGCACGATGTCGAAGGTGGAGATCCTCTCCGTGGCCGCGTACCTCATGGCGGACGCGATGCCCATGGAGTGGGCAAACAACAGGGAGGCCTCGTTGATGGCCTTCTTTGCGGCTTGCTCGGTGAGGCGTTGCCTGCCCGTGCGGGATTCCAGGAAGGTCTTGCATCCGTGGTGCAGGCACGCCGCCTTCAAGGCGGCGGTGTGCATGTCGCAGGGAGGGCAGTGCTTTTTCTCGCCCTTCTTGGAATTCTTGTCTGGAAGCTGCTGCCCCGCTTGTTGAGTGGCCCGGAGGTGGTCGTCCCTGACCCCTTGGCTCCTCATCTCCTTGGCGAAGCCGTTGATGGACGTGCGCAAGGATTCCACGTCCACGGGATTGGCGGTGTTGACGTCCAGCATGCCCACGTTCTTGACCACCGAAAAGGCCGCCAAGCTGTCCCTTCCGCAGTTGTTGTAGTGCTCGTACAACCTGGACACCAGCTTGAGCGCGGATTGGGGGCTCTGACCATCGTCGCGCAACCCTTGCAGCACGGCCTGTCTGATGTCGTGCAGGGTTGCGGAAAGAAACAAGGCCCAGTCCGGCTTGCGAGGGGCATTGGTCGGGGAGGACAGCTTGATGTTCTCGATGATCCTCCTTGCGTCCGGCACGAACTCTTTCTTGGCAAGCACGGGACATCCCAGGATGGCCTTTTGGTCGACGTGGACGGTGCCGAGGGAGACTGCAAGCGACGAATGATCACTATGGTGCGAATGGTCGAACCGTCAAGTTGATGAGTAGACATACCTGACAGCTCCTTGATCTTCTCGGGAGAAGACACCCATCTCGTGACTTCCCTGGCGGACATTCGGGGGTTTTCAGTAGCGGCTATGAGCACCATCCTCGCGACGTACATCCGAAAAATGTGGTCATCGTCCATGGTGCAACTGCAGTGCAACAAGCGTGTGTCAGCATGTGGTTTTCGTTGGTAACTGTCTAACTTGCGAATCAAACGCAACGAACCTTGTTGTTGGTAACTCCGCGCCGAACAAAACGACAGCAACTTGCATTTACTGCATAATAATGGTGGCGCACAGCTTGTCACCACCAAATAAATACACTTTCGTCACGCCCAATGACGTGACGAACGTGGCATACTACACAATGTGAGACCATCAGTATCCGCATGGATTCAAATTGTAGACACTGGGTGATGCCTCCTCGCGCACATTCACACACACGGATTACGTAACCCTCACCTCACCTCACCGACACCAAAGATCGAGGGTCGTGGGGTTCCGCGAAGCGCTTAGAGAGGCCGTCGGGGCAGATGTGTACGATGCGTGGGTGAGGGAGGTTGGACCCGCTTGAATATTTCTCCGCTGATATCAACAATTGATTAAATAGTATGAAAATAAGGAAAATATATTTGGCCAACCGCATTGCCTCGATCATCGAGGATGGCGAACACATGTTGTCGGGTCCCATGTTGTCCAGAATGCAAGAAGACCCCATCAGGTTCCTTGCACTTCACCCGGACCTGATGAAACTCTTGACCTGCCGCCTGTTTCCTTTCTTTCGCTGTGACGAACCTTACAACAAGGCTCCAGGCAAAGACATGTTCACGCGCTTGATGTCTTTGACGACTATGCTGAGGCGGACACATACAAGCCATCCTCTCGTTGCATTTTTGGACATCCCCCACGTTCACCAAGGACCCCATGTGTATTTTGTAGAGGCAGTAGTGAACCTGCTGAAGACCACACGTACCCATGTGCCTGTTACATTGGCAAATCCGCCCCATGGCAAGACCCTCTGTGTGTGCCGAGCAAGCTACATGTCAACATCCGGAGACGGTCATGCGTTCGCATTGATTGTGGACCATGCGAAAAGGAACATCATATTGCTTGATCCTTACGGTTCTGGAAGGCGCATGGGCAACACAGAGCGGGTGCACAAGACCCAGATGGTGAATGACATCAAATCCAGCATGACTAATGGACACATGTACACATGTGGGTCGTGCTGCACAGGGCTGAACATACAAGAGTTCGAATCTCACGCACGCCACTCGATCGCCGGTCTGGACACTTTGGGGTGGTGTGTGGCTTTGACAAACTTGATAATACACATTTTGCTTAGCGACACGGCCGCCCCAAGCTGGGTTCACAACCCCACCCCCGAAGCCATAGGCAATGCATTGAAGCCACACTTCCGGTCTATTGACTGGATATATCGTAACATGGATGCGGTCCTTGCTCCGGCGGTGAAGAGATCGCTCGAAGCCAAGAGTCCGCAGATAATTGCAGAGGTCATAGCGTGGCTTGCATTTGGGGGAGGCGAGGCGGATACGAGCCCGCAAACAGTTCCGAGTCACGCAGTGGACTCCAAGCTTTTGACAACGCAGAGGAGAATGGAGAACGTGGACTCCCTGAAGGATTTTCACTTTGGTCGGGAGAGCGCTCTTGCAAGTTACAACTATGCGGCCGACAACACAGGGTTTGGGCGGATGCACTTGGACAACATAAACATATACCACCACGATCCTTACACCCCTTCGAAACATCGGCCAACGCGCATAGTAGCCCCGGGCTTTCTAAGGGTGCCCAAAGACAACGTCGTTGTGCAAAACTTTGTGAATGGTGTGATGGAAAAGGCGTTAAAGGCCGCAACTCGGAAGAGAGCACATATTGCAGACCTGGAGAACATTCAGCTTAGGCAGCAAGAAGAGGTGAAACGGCTCAAGCAATACGGACAACACCCGATGATAATCAACGAGGAATTAATGAAAATGGCTCATGATCACAAGATAGAGATCGAACGCAAACAGCTGGAGTTTGAGATAGATTCACAGTCCGAGATGTCCTCCGCGGCATCATTGGACACCGATGAACAACAAAGCTCGGACGAGATCGTCGTGGTGAGCAAAAAGAAAAGTGGTGATGATCGTTTGTCATTTGCGAAGGCTCGCTTCCGATAGCATTTGAATGCAGTCGCCGACGTTTGAGTTCCAGGTGTCATTGCGCTTGTTGGATTTCTTGATCCCGGATTCCATGTAATATCGTGCGCGGGTCAATGCTATTGCATGACAGCTGCGGGAAGCTGCGAACTGCGCACTTCGATTTCATAGCTGCCAACTGCAATTGCAACTTCGACATGCGAATAGCGAATGAAAATCTATATAAGCACAGCTCATTCCTGAGCTGCTTCGTTAATATCTCACCTATCAAGCAATCGGTCAAGCAACATGTCATCCGTACCCGAGCACATTCAGGACGAAATGTCGCGTGTCATGTACGCACCGAAAGCCATGCCCTTCGTGAAATGGAGCGAACTCGTGGACGGATTGAATCCGGCCGACGTTCGCAACGATTGCCTGGTAGTCGATTATTCGTGCATTTATTGCGAGGATGAGGCGGGGTACGTGATGAAAGCTGTGTTTGGATACGCGGTGTACAAGCCCCAACCGCACATCAGCGAGGACAACCGTGTCACACTGGAGGTCGTGAGACGGTACGAGCAAGGAAGACGAAGGACAGCTGGCACCGTCTTGTACAAAGGCGCCGGCCAGCGGGAGCGAAAGTTCTCGATAACGTCGCTGGAGATGGCACGCAAAGTGGTCGATGGGGTCGCGGCGATGGCACGTCCAAAGTTCATGTGTCGCGATGAACTGGAACTTCCCGCTGTCGTGAGGGTCGATGAGATGGCGCGTGCCTCTGGTTTTTTCTGATGTCAGAAGACAGCTGTGAAACTGTAACATGAACGTTGATTGGAGGAATCCTATTTGCATTCGAGCGACGTTACATAGGATGTTGTCGTCGGTCACCTATCAGCGCCGCTGTCAAGGTCCTCACTTGCTCTTCTCGCACCGCGCGAACTTCCTCGCGTGCTTGCATCGCATCTCTCCTCGAAGATTCTGCGTCCGCCAGCGCGTCGCGCAGCCTTTCTTCTAGCCTCTTGCACTTGGCACGGACGGACGCGATTTCGCGTATCGCGGCGGTGCAAGGCCCCTGATCCTTGGGGGGGAGGAAGCACAGGTCCGCGTCCGCCTTGCTGCGAACGGCATCCGCCAGTAGCAGGATGGTGTCCCAGAACACGCGCTTGGCCTGCCTGGCTTCGTCCGACTCCATCCCCTTCGGCGCGAGCCCCAGGGCGGCCGACACGAGGGACGTGGCTATGTGGGCCCGGTACCGCACGGCGGCGTTTGTCACGTCCTCGCGCGAGCTTCGTATGGCCTCCTCGACGCACATCCTGAACACGTCCACTTCGGGGGACCTGGCCTCCACCTCCGCCCGCGCGTGCGGGTCCCACACCTTTATGCTGGTCGGCAGGGTGCCGACGTGGACCGAGTGCGGCTCGTTCTCGCAGTGGCGTCCGAACACGAAGAACTTCCTGCCCAGCTTGGCGAACTCGGCGTCCACGCGGCGTGCCATCGCAAAGGCGGCCTCTGCTTCCGTGTCGTAGCGACCCGTGATGCGCGTGCGGCCGCCCTCGGCAGCGTACGTGCGCGCGATCTCCTCCCCGCGCTTGGCGGACATGCCCCCGGAAGCAGCTCGGTCCAGGGCCTCCACGAACTCCTCTTCGCCCATGGGAGAGTCGTCGCCCACGGGCGCCGCGGACGTCCCGTCGGATGCCACGACGCGGAAGGACACCACCTCTTCGCCCACCACGGCTTCCACCAGAGTGTGCAGCACCCGCCGTCCCGGTCCCGGCGTGTCCCCGCCGTCCGCCTCCGACGTCTCTTTTCCTCCGCCAGCAGCACCGCCCACCGCGGCGGCATCCTCCTCGTCCGAGCACGCATCCTCCTCCGCCGCCGCAACGGACAGATCTTCGGAATCCGCACCGCCATCTTCTTCGACTCGATGAGACGTGGATATCGACTTGGGTTTCCTGCCCTTGCGCGGCTTGGGCACTCTATCGGCCAGCAGAGTCCTGCCCGCGGCCCGGAACACCGCTGCCAACGCCCTCAGGGAGGTCGAGTCGTCTGTGCACTGGCGCACGACCGCCATGAGCTGATCGTCGGTCGCCGCCTCGAGGTCCGCCGGGGTCCTGATTCCCGCCTTCTCCTTGAGGCACGTCCGTGCCGTGGAGGCAAGGGACGTCAGCGTGGACTCCTTCCATTGGCTGGCGGACGACTCGGACTTTCCCAGCAACTCCTTGAACGTGTTGGGGAGATCCGGCACGGCCATGTCGTTACAACAAAGTGAGTTCCTGATTACCCCTGACTTGCGCGCCGGTCCTTATTGCGTGCGATGCGATCAAAAGTCCTCGTCCAGGGTGAACGTCCGCGGCCCCGCATTGGGAGCCACCCCGCTCTTCGCGTAATCCCCCACCCGCTTCTCGAAAAAGTTGGTCTTGCCCTGCAGGCTGATGGCCTCCATCCAGTCGAACGGGTTGACCGCGTGGTAAATCTTCTCGCCCGTGAGCTGGTAGGCCATGCGGTCCGCCACGAACTCGATGTACTGCTGCATGAGCCCGGAGTTCATGCCGATGAGCTCCACGGGCAGGGCGTCGCGCACGAACTCCTTCTCGATCTCCACGGCTTCGGACACGATGGAGCGCACGGTCTCCGCGGGGGCCCTCTGGTCCGCGGGGAGGCACTCGTTGTGGTACATGCACGCAAAGTCGCAGTGCAGCCCCTCGTCGCGCGATATCAGCTCGTTGGAAAACGTGAGGCCCGGCATGAGCCCGCGCTTCTTGACCCAGAAGATGGCGCAAAAGCTGCCGCTGAAGAAGATGCCCTCCACGCACGCGAACGCCAGCAGCCGCTCCGCGAACGTGTTGGAAGAGGAGCCCATCCACTTGAGCGCCCAGGCGGCCTTGCGGCGCACGCACGGGACCTCGTCGATCGCGCGGAACAGGCGGTCCCTCTCCTCCGCACCCGTTATGTACGTGTCGATGAGCAGCCCGTACATCTCCGCGTGGATGTTCTCGATGGCGATCTGGAACCCGTAGAAGCACCGGGCCTCGGGCTCTTTCACCTCGGAGAAAAACCGGGCCGCCAGGTTCTCGGCCACCACCCCGTCGGCGTTCGCGAAGAAGGCGAGCACCCGGCCGAGGAAGTGCCTCTCGTCGGGCGTCAGCGACTCCCAGTCCTTGCGGTCGGCCGAGAGGTCCACCTCCTCCGCGGTCCAGAACGAGGCCTCGGCCTTCTTGTACATGTCCCAGATCTCCTTGCGGCGGATGGGGAACAGGCAGTACTGTTGCGTCTCCATGATGTTTGTGTTTGTTTGGTGATCTTTCCAAGCAGTTGGGGGCGCCTTCAACAATAAGCCGCCTTCGCACCGCTGTTGGCAAACAGCAGCGGCAAGGTCTCGCGCGATGGCAGCAGCCGATTCCGACGTCTACGTGCTCCGCACGCACTTCGTCAACGAGGGCATACTGGAAACCGTCAAGGCGCTGCAGAGGGATTTCGGGGAGCCCCGCGTCTTCATGCTCTTGGACACGACGTCCCTGTCGCCGCGCGCCGCCCCGATCCAGCTCGCGCAGAGCATTCTGCCGCCCGGGCACCTGATTCCCATCGACAACGCGTCGGCTCTGGCGGTGGACCCCCTCATGGACAAGTTCAACCTTCCCGGCATATCGTACCGCGCCGAATCCTCGTTCGTGGTGGCGTACGACGCCATATCCCGCCTCACGACGGGAACCGGCTTCGCGCACATGTGGGTCATCGAGTACGACGTCTACTGCAAAGGGAGCTTCTTCGAGGCGCTCAAGCCGTGCCGCAACGTGGAATGCGATTTCCTGGCCAAGGGGATGGACGACGGAGTGGGAGTGCGGAAGTACTGGCGCAGCCCCGGCTGGTGCTGGTGGGGAGACCTGTTCGGCGAGATCAGCGCGTTGCCCGTGCAGGAGCGCCGGGGATGCTTCTTCCCGGTCACCAGGTCGTCGGTGCGCATGCTGGAGACGGTGAAGGCCAACCTGGGAAAGAGCACGGGCTTCTGCGAGGTGTACTTCCCCTGCCTCTGCGTGGCCAACGGCCTCTCGTACAAGAGCATACCGTGGCAGAGCCTGGGGATCGTCCGGTACGCTCCCCAGCTCTCCCCGGAAGAAGTCCAGCGGATCGCCGTGCCCAACCGCCTTTACCACCCCGTCAAATCCGCCGTGCCGGCCATACATACATAAATAATTGAAGGACCATCGGGGCACCAGAGAAAGGAAGAGAAAACAGACAACATGATGTGGACCTCGCCGCGAGTGCCGTGGGACACGGACGTGTGCTTCCAGCCGCAATCCGGGTGCGGCCAGATAAAGATGCTCCTGCATTGGCTGTGCACCGAGCTGCCCGAAGAGTCCATCATGCCCTCCGACAAAAAGTGCCCGTTGCGCCCGTTCAAGGAGCCCGGCGCGTGGAGCGTGGGGAGGTTCTGCACGGAGTTCCGCCGGGGCCCCCTCCTGAAGTGGGGCGCCCGCACGCCGCCCTTCACCGAGATCGGGATATTGGTGAAGCGTCTGGCCGTGGTGGACGTCGACGACCCGCAGGTGGCCCGGGACCTGGAGGAGCAGTTCCCGATCATGCGCACGGTGCCGTGCGTGCGCACCTCCCGCGGCATGCACTACTACTTCCTCCGCAGCGCGGCGTGCGACGACAACGACTTTTACAACCAGCACGGGCAGGCGATGCGCAAGGTGGATTTCAAGACCGTGCACTCCAACGGCACGCCGGCCTTCGTGGTGTGTCCCCCGAGCCCCGGGAAGGAGTGGGTCAACGCTCCGTGGGGGCCGACCACGGCGCTGATCGCCATCCCGGACGAGCTGCTGTTCAAGGTGGCCGTGCCCAGCACTCGGGAGATCCTGGCGGGGCTGAGCGGGAAGACGCTGCGTTTCGTGTCCCATCCCGGCCAGGAGACCCTGCTGCAGTTCGGCGCCGACGACCCGCAGGCGACGTGGGCGGCCAAGTGCCGCACGGTGGCGCCGATGATGAAGGACGGCGAGACGGAGTACCCGTTGATGTCGGAGGACGCGGGGCGGCTGGCCGCGCTGTTCGGCATCCTTTGCAGCAGGGCCCACTGCAGCCCGTCTTACGGCGATGACGGCCTAGCCCTCTCCGAGTGGTGCGGGGAGGAGGGGCTGGAGGGGCTGAGGTCCATCCGCCGCCTGGCGGATTACCTGGGATTGCCCGACGCGGTGCTGGCGCTGCTGGACGACGGGTGCGTGGCCTGCAGGTGGAAGTACGAAGAAGGCCTGCGGGCGGGCACGGGGGCTCGCCTCATGCCCTCCATCAGCAGCAGCAACGGCGGGATGGCCGGGCGGGGCGTACGCAGCGCAGTGGAGGCGTTCAGGGCCCTGCCCCCGTTCGCGAGGGAGTTCATGCGCTCGCACCCGCGTAACGTGATTCTGGCGGGCGGGGGTGCGCTCGGGGCGGTGGTGGAGGGGTATGTGGACTCCGACTCCGACTGGGACTTCTTCGTGTACGGCGCCTCCCGCGAAGAGGTCGCGGGCATCCTGTGGGACTTTGCCAAGAAGGATCGCGAGGCCGTGCTGGTGTCGATCACGCAGAACGCCGCCACAGTCGTCAAGGACGGCGCCGTGTTCCAGCTCGTGTATCGCTCGGCTTCGATCCAAGACCCCATGGAGATCGTACGAAGCTTCGACATGCCGCCTTCCAAGGTGTGCATCCGCCTCTGCGGGCCGCAGGAGGTGCCGGTCGTGGAGACCACCCCCGACTGGGGGAAGGCGGTGTTGGCCGGGGCTTACCCGCTGCGTTACATGGACGTGTGGTCGTCCTCGTGCGTCTCGCGGGTGCTGAAGTACCACGCAAAGGGGTTCGACGTCCTCCTCCCGGGCATCACGGACGAGCAAGTGGCCAAGTTCGTGAAACGCCCCCCCGCCGTCAAGGGCGCCACGGCGGCGGGAGGCGGAGACGGCCTGGCCAACCTGCTGGCCATATGTGCGCACGTGGAGAAGGCCCGTAAATGGGGCGCAGACGAGAGGCCATCCAAGGGCTTCCTCATGTCCGTGGCGCAGAAGATGGTGGCTCCCGAGGACCGGTTCCGGTTCAACTCGTACGGGGAAGAGGAATCGAACTACATGAGCCACACGAGGGGGACTTTGTTCGGAGCGGCGGCCAAGCTGCTGGAAATCGTCAGGCGCCCCGTTTCGTTCGTGCGAAACAGGGAATGGGGGCCGTCGGGGTTCGTGAAGAAAAACAAGGCGACCAGCGCCCAAGAGCAGCTGAAGAAGGTCGCGGAGTGCCGATCGCCGGAAGACTTGCTGGAACTGGGGATGTTGCTGGAGCATCCGGACCGCTCGTGGCGCGTCAAGACCAAGGACCCGAGGGTGGACCGCGTCCTGGAATCTACTCGTCGTCTTTCTCCGTGATCATGTAAACGTATCCTGGATGATTCACGTGTTTAGTGTACAACTGACCACCTCTGAATTCTGCTTCACGTTTTGAAATCATGTCTGTCAAAATATCCTTGTTGTACCCGAACAGTGCGATATGCCCCTGATTGAATTTATTGAGATTGCGTATAACTTCTTCATATCCCGGGTATACCCCGATAAAACGGTTCTGGCCGCCGCCGCGGTTCTGGTCCCAATGGGTCAGGGTAAATGGTTCGTATACATACTTTTTTCCCACGGGGGGGACGAGTCCGAAGAAGAACCTGGCGTTCTCGTCTCTGTGCGTAGGAACGTCTCCAGGTTCGCCCCCCCAGATCTCTTTCTTTTCGAGATCGGTGAGCATACGCAGACCCTGGAACTTCGGGATCTCAGACAACGTTGCCATCCTTTTTAGAACCGGTCTTTTTCCTCGCAGTGAGGTCGGACGAATCCCTCGGCGTGACTCCGCGGTTGGCGATCAAGTCGTTTTGTTCCGGGGTGACGCACACGCATCCGCGCGACCCGAAAACGGGTGACGGACAGCAATGCGGGCCGATGTCGTTGAACGCGAACATGAACATCTGGCGCGCCGATGTCTGGCGGCCGTCGATGGACGGGAGGTTGGGATCCTGCAAGACGAAGTTGGGCGGCTTCACTGCGGACGGGAGGCCTCCTGAGCCTTGAAGCACATATATCTTGGATGGGTCGTTCATGTACCCCTCCTCCTCTCTGTGGTGCCGCTTCCTGTACACGACAAACAACAGAGCTGCTGCCGCCGCCGCACACACGAGAGCCGTCCAGATCCGCGGTCGCATCGCAGGTGGCCTGCCGTTATTGATTGAATATATATTCGCCGAGCGAGGGATGCCCGGGGAGGACAGCTTTGCCCCGGAAAAGGCGGCGCAAGACTTGGCGGCTCTCGACCGCGCCCTGGCCCTGTGGCCCGGCGACCCTTGCGACGAGGGGCTGCAGTTCAGCTTGAAGGTGGCCAACGGGATGCGCGAGAACGACTCGTTCGTGTTGCGGGACCTCGTGAATCGAGAGGAGTCCCTGGCCACCTACAGGTTCAAGTTGGAGGCGCTCAAGGCCGTCGAGACATGCGAGCAGCGCAGTCCGGAGTGGTACGAGATGCGCAACGGGCTGATCACCGCCTCCGACTTCGCCCAGGCCGTGGGGCGCGGAAAGTTCGGGACGAAGACCGATTTCCTCCGCAAGAAGGTTCGCCCGCCGCCGCCGCAAGAGCCGGGGCAGCCCATGTTGCCCCCGCTCAAGTGGGGGGTCATGTTCGAGTCCGTGGTGGCGGACATATACCAGCACAAGTTTGGCTGCAACCTGCTGGAGTTCGGGCTCGTGAAGCACCCCGAGCTGGAGTTCCTGGGGGCGTCCCCGGACGCGATCACCACGGACGGGATCATGCTGGAGATCAAGGCTCCCTTCAAGCGCAAGATCACCGGCGAGGTGCCCATGCAATACTTCTACCAGATCCAGGGCCAGCTGGAAGTGTGCGACCTCGAAGAGTGCGACTACATGGAGTGCCGCTTCGAGATGGTCAGCCGCGAGGTGTGGGAGGTCAACGTGTGCCACGGGCGGTACGCGGGCATCATCGTGGAGACCGCCGACGGCAAGTTCCTCTACTCGGACCACGCGGGCAAAGGGGTGGAGTCGCAACTCCAGTGGTTGGACTCGGAGGTCGTGGCCGACCGCGTGCAAAAGGTCAGCTACTGGAGCCTGTCCGAGATGTTCGTGTGCCGCATCAAGAGGGACCGCGTGTTCTGGGACAAGCTTCTGAAGGAGCTACGGGTCGTCTGGGACCAGGTCCTGGCGTACAGGGCCGACCCGCTGCGTTTCGACAGGGAGGTCGGGGATGCGGAGGCCACGAAGCCCCGGTCCAGGACCAGCGTGACGAAGATGAGGCTGGAGTCCATGGTGGAGTCGTTGTCCACCAGCTTCGCGTTCACGCAGTGCTGATGACGGCGCCGGCGCGCGACTTCATTTTCAGCATGCGCTTGACGGCGCCCCTCTTGCTGGTCGCCGTGGGGACGGCTTTGAGGGTGGGCTTGGTGACGATGGGAGCGGGGGCGGGGGCGGGAGTCGGCGAGGCGGGTGCGGGTGCGGATACGTGTACGGGGACGGGAACAGGGACAGGTGCGGGCACGGGTGCGGGTGCGGGCACGGGGACGGGGAACATACCGTCCAGCAGCTCGAGGAAGCGATCCCCGATCTCGTCTGCTTTGTAGTTTTGCGGAATGAAAGCCTTGCACCGCCTGCCGTGCTCCTTGCGCAGCTCGGGGTCGATGTAATACTCGTCCAATGCGTTTGCAAAGTCCATGGGGTCGCACATGAACGCCTCGCCGCCCACTCCGTCCCTTGAGGCGTCGACGTGGTAGCTGACCAGCGGCTGGATCATCTTCGCGCGGTCGACGGCGAAGAAGTCCAGGAAGCCCCCGATCTTCGGCACGATCTGCGGGACCCCCACGGCCGCTTGCTGGAAGTTGCACAGCCCGAATCCCTCGCCGTCGCACGTGTTTATGCCCACGTCCGCCGCGTTGTAAAGCACGTTGACGTCGAAGTCGGGGAGCTGCTGGGGCCTGTCTATCCACACGATGAACTTGTTGCCCTCCTCCAGGGTGAGGCCCTTCTTGCGCAGCTCGTGCTGGTAGACTTCCATGAGGTTCCATCCGCCGGTGGGCGTCGCGGCCACGACCAGCTTGATCGCCTCGTCCACGTGGCGGCTGATGAACTCCACGAACGCCTGGATGCACGTGTCCCACCGCTTGCGGGGCTGGTTGCGATTGATGTTGAGGATCACGAAGTCGTCCTTGCCCAGGCCGAGGTACTTGCGCGCGAAGTCTTTGGGGACGCTGTAATAAGTCTGAGGGTCGAACGCGTGCCTCAGGTAGTGCACGGGCACCTTGTCCACCCCCAAGTCCACCAGCACCTTGTTCCAGTAGGGGGTGAACGTGAGGATCATGTCCGTCTTGTTGAGCATGTCCAAGTACGCCGGCCGTTGGAAAGGGTACACCTGATCGGCATACACCACCACTTTGAACGTCCGTTTCTCGGCCGGGATCTTTTCCAGCTCGGCGAGGACACGGGATACCACGACCATGTCGTTGTACACCACCACCACGTCGGGTGCGCGCGCCTCCACGAACTCCTTCACTCCGCTGAAGAAGAAACCCATTTCCGGGGTCCCGTCACCTAAAGCCGCCCTCTCGGCGGCACACGCGTCGTACACCTCCACGTCGGGCAAAAGCTTCCTTGCGCCCGCTCCGTGCGGGTTGGCGTTGCCCACGAAGTTTTGGAAGCCGAAAACAGACATCTTGTGTGCGGGGGATTTGGAGACGTGCCGGGCGAGGTGGAAAACCACCTGGCTGTACCCGTTCATTTGCAAGGGGTGCGTTCCGAAAAGGGCGATGTGCCGGGTGCGGGGAGGCGCGTCGGGCATCGTGGATGCGATGCGCATATATTGGGTCGAGTCAAAAATGGCAGGGGTGTTTGGACGCCCTACCGGCCCGGGCTGCTATAGTCGGCGCTACATACAAAATACATGCATAAGGGATGGCAAGCGGCGGCTAAGGCTCTTCCGACCAGGAATCCGATCGCGGCTCCTGTGAAGTAGGCTCGCGTGTTCGCGAATGCGGATCTCAAGCGTTCGAAACGTTCCATCGTGTTCCGGTTCAGTGGAAGCTGATGGAACGCAGGGTTTGTCCATAGAGAGGGCGCCGTTACACAGTGAAGCTGCGGATTCCGTTATTATGTCGCAGGCGCGGTGCCGTGTGACACAATCGACTCACTCGTCCCCAGAGTCATCCTGGGGCTTTTCATCCTTTTTGACTGTGCTCCTGAGAAAATACGGATCGCGGGGGGCGGCCGGTTTGGTGAAGAACTGCCTGATCTCTGACTGGTTTTGTCTCCTGTTCTTGGCGCGCATCAACGCATCCCCGAACAAGAGGTTGCCAGTGTACTTCTCCCTGGCGGTTTGCAAGCGACGGTCCACCGCCTCCCTGTTGGACGCCCCCAGCGTGCGCTCTATCTTCCTCCGCTCGGCCTGCCAGTGCTCGGGCCTCACCACGCTCCTCGCGCACGGGGAAATGCGCTCCAGGACGAGGCTCATGATCTGGGCCACGGGGTTCATGATCTCGTTGGTGATGTAATACTCGTAGTCCACCTTGACATCGCGGCGGTGCTTCTCCACGTAGTCCGGGTGCTCCACGCGGTCCCCCTGCAGCAAGGCCTTGTCGTTGACCACGTAGACGAACTGGATGCGCTCCCCGATCGCGGGCGCGTTCCCCGGGTCGCGGGCGGCCATCCGGTCCGCTAGGACCTTGTGGGCTATGGCCTTGGGGTTCTTGTACACTCCACGCAACGCCTTGGTGACCACCAGCTCCTTCCGCATGTCGTACTCCCCCCTCAGCAGCTTGCCGGTGCACTCGTCGATGAACCTCACGGCCGCGTCCGCGTCCATGTCGCGCATCAGGATGTCGATGATCCCTCCGTACACCGTCTTGACGATGTTGGCGTTGTCCCGGCGCTTGAGCACGATGCCCATGCTCTTGCTCTTCCCCTCCGCGTCAGCATCCTCCTCGTACAGCATGCCCGTGTACTTCTTCTTGCCCAGCAGGATGAACGGCACGAAGGTCTTCTCGTAGGTCAGGTCGTGCGGGGGCTTGATGAGCTTCTTGAACTGGGCGACCGCCTCCACGGCCGTGGCGATGGCCCGGCGCAAGCGCGGCTTGGTGCCCTCCTCCGGCCGTGGGTCCGGGAACACGCAGAAGATCGAGTCGCTGTCCCCGTAGATCACGTCGGCCCCGTGCCGCTCCTCCATGAACGCCTTGGCCTTGCCCAGCATCAAGCGCCCCGTGGCAGTGGTGCAGGCCGCGATGTCCCGCATGTACAGCGGGCTCGTCACCGCGCCCATCTGGCCGTAGAGCGAGTTGGCGGTCACCTTGTACGCGAGCTGCAGGCCGTCCAGCACGGCCTTCTGGAACGCGTCCTCAGCGGCCTCCGCGCGTCTCCGCGTGGCCTTGCGCATGGACACCAGCTCCCCGAGGATCTCCGGCAGGATCCCGGGCCGGTTGCACGCGAAGCGGCACGTGCGGTCCGCCCCCGAGTTGTCCGTGTAGGTGACGTCGTTGTACTCCACGCCGGGCAGGCCGTCGAAGGCGGGGTCCAGGACGATGGTGTCGTGCGACAGGTTCTCGGAGATCATGCAGCTCGGGTACAAAGAGGAGTAGTCGCACACCACCACCGGCGTCTCGTAGACGCCGATCTTGGGCGGCAGCACCATGGCCCCCTCGTACCCGACGTCGTCTTCGGCGGTGTCCGGGACGTCCGCGTCGGAGTGGCGGGCGAGCGTGGGGATCACGAACCCGCGCTCCCTGGCCTTCCTGACGACCAAGCTGAAGATCTTGATGCCCTGGCCCCTCATGAATATGTACGACAGGGGCACGGTGCACACGTTGGCCATGCCCTGCGAGTTCGGGACCAGCTGCAGCTTGATGGCCAGCACGTTGCACAGCACGCAGTCCTGCACGCAGTACTCGGCCACCTTGGTGCGCTGGGCGGGATCCGCGTCGCAGAACATGGCGACGATCTCGTGCGGCTTGACGTCCAGCTTCCTCTGGGAGAGGAAGTGGTGGGAGACCTCGTCCAGCGAATAGCTGGGCAGGCGGTGGTCCCGCATCACCACCTTCATGATGTCCACGGGGACCGTTCCCGGGATGTCGTAGTACTGCAGGATGTTCTCGCCCATGGCGGACGAGCTGAGCTCCTTGCACACGAACCTGCAGCCGCGCTTGGGATCCTTGAGGCGGGTCAGGGCCATCGCGAACTCCGGCTCGATGCCCAGCTCCATGCACCGGCTGCGGATGTACGGCCAGTCGAACCCGAAGACGTTGTAGCCCGTCAGCACGTCCGGCTGCAGTCGGCCGATCAGCTCGGCCCACGCCGTCAGCAACTCGATCTCGCTCCCCAGCTGGTCCATCACGGTCACCCCGTCTATCGGGCCGCACTCCCCCAGCGTGAGGACGTACCGCTCGCAGCACTCGTGCTCCCCGTTGCGGTGAACGGTCGTCCCGATCTGGATCACGGGGTCGCCGATCTGCTTGGGCATGCGGGAGTCCAGGGCGTGCGTGATCTCGGACAGGGCCTGCTCGTAAGTGATGCCGCCGGCCTTGGACTCGAACATGTGCCGGGCCACGACGTCCGCGCACTGGGCCGCGACTTCCTCGACGGCTCTGTCGGACGGCGACTTCTCGCAGTAGATGTAGGGGACTTTATCGGGCTTGGAGTCCAAGTACAGGACCCCGCCCGTCACGTCGCGGAAAACCGGGTTGGCCCGTCGGCGGACGGCGACGTCGCTGGTGGGCGCCAAGGCCTCCCTGATCATGGCAGAGATCTGACCGCACGCACCGGCCCGCGTGCGCGATTGCTGGGTCAGCAACGCACAGCGGTCCAAGATGCCCACGGCCGTGCTCTGGTAGTTGGGCTTGGAAGCCATGGGGAACCGGCCCACGTTCAGGGCGGCGCACTCTATGTCGAAACTCGCCACCACCAGGGGCGCGGACAGCCCGCCGTCGTTCGCGTGAGGGCCGAGGCGCGCGTACGATGCCACCAGGTCCAAATCGCACCTCGTGGCCGGAGCGGCCCCCGCCCCGCCGTTCGGAAGGCACTTGGTGACCTTGACCCACCCGCACGGCTCCACGCCGCGGAGGTGCATGAGCTGCAGCGCGGCGTCCACGTTGCTCTCGAACGTCTGTATCCCGGCGCCGTGCAGGCGCTTCGCGGAGTCGCGGAAGGCCTTCATGGACACGAACTCCAGCTTGAGGAACGTCGATTTCTCGCCGTTCCGGAAGCCCCACATGCTGGTAGCCTGTATCTCCGTGCACGTGGCGGCGATCTTGACTCGCACGTGCTTGACTTCCTCTGCGTCCGCGTCGGCGGCACACACGTAGAAGCGCGGGCGGTAGCCCGTGAGGCCCACGCACACGGAGCGCCCTTTGGCATCCCGTCCGTAAACCTGCACGACCAGCTCCGGGCGACCGTTGCCATCCTGGTCTGTGCCGTCGACAGCCCTCCAGTCGTTGGCTTGGAACGCGACGGCCGACGCCATTATTGATCAGCCTGCCAGTAGTACGACACACACATGTTGGCGAGATGCCTTCAACATACGGTGGTTTCCTCCTCACGGGGCCAGACGCTTGTTGTTGGCAGCAGCAGCCACGCTCTTGAAAGAGCGGAGGAGAGTCGTTTTGCCTCTTTTCTCCGGACTGGACGGCTGCTTCCTCTTGCGCGATGGGCTCGCTAAGTCTGCCCGAGGAGGATCCAAACACTCGTCCTCAGCGCGCATCGTCCACATGCGCTCCACTTCCCGATGGTGCACACCGGCGCAGCGGTCATCCTCCGGTTGCGGGGCAACTCCGTGCAGGACGTTTTCCCTGTAGTTCTGCAGGCCGACGAAGAGGGTGTGTGCGGCCCGGAAGTCGTCCGCGGCCAAAGCGAACAAGGCCCGCGCGGCCGTCACGACGGTCGCAAATGCGATCGTGGCTCCCTCCGTGGTGTGGCGTGCCAAACCGCACAGCAGCATCCTGGCGTGGGGCTCTGTCGCAAAGAAAGTGCGCAAAAGTTCCACGCACCCTCTCCGGTCCAACGGCGTGTCATCCTCGAGAGAGGACGCCACGTCGCGGTACCATCCCATGTCAGAGGAGTAGATGTGACGGATGGTCAATCCTTGCTGTTCGTGGACCCTCACGATGTTGCGAAATACCAAGTCGCTCACTGCTTGCATGCCGTAGATTCCCGGGGTGTGCGTGAGGAGCTCGTATGCAACGTGGTCGCTTTCTGGACCTGCGTTGTATCCCCATGCCTGGGAGGCGGGATAGCATGCCAGGATGGCATGGGCTTCTTCGGGGGCGAGTTGGAACATTTTTGTTATTTTTGTCTACGGCTTTGTGTTCGTTCTCCAAACTGTCGCCAAGCCTTCGCTCAACAACACGTCGGAAAACGTGCGATCGTCATCAGTTCTCAGCTCCACCAGCGGCCGTCCGTACTTGTCCTCGGCCGTAAACTCCGCACGCAAAACCCCCCCGTTCGCGGTGCACAACTCCTGCAGCCTCTCCCGCGCCTTTGCACCCGGGTCCGCGGACGGGTCCTCGCATCCCCCCCCACCGCGTGAGCGCTCCGCGGCGTCGATGCGAGCCAGCCTGCATCTGAAGCGGAAGGTGCCAGCCATGCACGGAACCGCCAACGTGACGGTGTCTCCGTCGTACACGTCCAGCACCTTCACGCTCGTGCGGAGACCGCTGAGCGTCCACTTGGGCGTGTTTGCCAGAGTGCACGTTCGGAGGTGTCGGATCGTGCTCTCCGCGGATCGGTCCTGCTGTTGCATCATCGTATGTATAATAATGGCCCGTCGCTCGACCACCCCGACGAAATGTCGGAGCTCGAAAAAGCCGTTTCGCGCATACTGCAGCGCCACGGCCTCGCCGTCCACCGCCGTAGGTTGCTGGACATGACAGGTTCGCTGCTCATGGGGGGGCCGCGGGGGATCGCGGCGGAGACGCGCGTCGGGCTGGCTATGGCCATCGAACGGATCGTGGAGCGCGTGTCCGCAGAGATCTCCCCAGAACAAGTGACTTTCGAATCCTTTCTCCGCCGGATGTCGTGGCCACGAAAGCGGGGAGGGCCGGTGGGAGAATGCTACGCCGCACTGAATGGTCACGCGTGGTCGGAGCTGGCGTGGTCGTGCGAAAGATGCGGTTACATGGGGTGCGTTCGCGATATGCTCGACCACTCGAGGCGCAAGCACTCCGCCGAATCCGCGTACGACGTGGATGCGACGTGCGTGGCCTCCTCCGACCCCCACCCCGCCGCGTTCAACGACCTCCGCACGTTCCGACGCATGGTGAGAGCGGAGTGGTGCGTTCAAACCCGCGCGGCGAACGCGATCCAACGATGCTGGAGGCGCGCGATAGCCTGTCCCGAGTACCGTATGTGCCGCGAGAGGCTCGCGCGGGAGCACGTGGAGCTGGTGGGATCCTCGTGAAGAATGTGCGGGTTTTTTTTGTCGGTGTACGAAAACCGTCAATCATGATCACCGTCAATCAGATCAAGGGGCTCCTCAGAGAACACAAAGTGAAGTTCGACTCCTCCATGCGCAAGGCCCAACTGCTTGGATTGGTGCACTCTTTCAATCTCGCGAGCCAATTCGAGAATCTGGAGATCGCCAGCAGCGTGGAGGATTTGCCTCACAAAAAGGTCATCCAAGAAGGCAGGCACAAGTTCACGAAGGTGTGGGAAACGAAGGCCACGGTCCCCCGCGGTGCAAAAAAAGCCGCAGCGGCGGCAGCCACCGAACAACAAGCCGCGAAGAAGAAGGTTTACGCGGCGGTGCTGAGGAGCAGCGACGATCGCTTCATGCTGGTGAAAGGCACCGTGTCCGGAAACGGGCTGGGCCGGGGAGGTGGGAAATGGACGTACGACAAAGTGATCATGTAGCCGTCATCACTCGTCGTCACTCGTCACTACTGCAACACGAACAGCTCGACTCCCGTACGGGTCCACTCTCTCGTTCGCTCCCTCTGCGCGGCGGGGTGGGCCATCCCTTCCCAAGACAATATGTCTCCTCTCGATAGCAGCAGCGTGCACAGCCCCGTGGATCGCTCCAAGATGCGCGACACGCCCTCCGCTTGCAGACGAACCGCCGACATCATGCCGAGGGACCTGAGACGGTCCAGGCCGCACAAGCGGTCGTAGCCTTGCCTCGTGACGGAATGCATCCCGGACAAGAACAGCACCTCCAAGAGCGGGCATTTCGCCGCCAGCCCCGAAAGGCACGCGTCGGTGATGCCCTGCATCGTGGGGAGAACGAGGCGCGTGAGCCCGGCGAGGCGTTGGGTCACCTCCCTCAAACAGGATTCCGAGAACCCAGAGAGCCGCGAGGTCGCCATCGAGAGGTTGCGGAGGTTAGAGCACGTGTTCGCCACCATGTGCAGGATGTCGTCGGAGAGATCCGGGTAGAACGCCACGCCGTGCCGTTGTTGCAGATCGCAGCAAAGGTACAGGGTGTCCGCCCTGTCCCCGATGACCTCGGCGGCGAGGAACACTCCGTTGTCCGTGACGCGGCTCATGTCCACGCAATTCACGCGCGCGTCTTCCAGGACGGAGTGGACCAGCTCGCGTCCGTCCCTCATCCGCATCCCGATGTGCCCGTCGTCCACCACCACTTTTTGGATCTTGATGGACGGCGTGACGAAGCCGTCCGCGACGTGCCGGTAACACACCGCAGACATGTTGCACTCGACGTCTACCCGTGCTTCCGCAAGAGGCAAGGACATGCAGCAGATTATCGCGTCCGTCGTGGCGTACCCTTGCAGGCTGCACCTGAGGGTCAGCTGCGTCATGGATACCATATCGATGGGCCCCACCAGGACCGGGGCCGCGTGGGTCAATCCCACATCGGTCAGTGAGAGGGTGCGCAGCGTGCCCGCCGCAGCCCGTAGAGCGTCGAAGAAAGCGGGGGGGAGAGTCGTGCAAGAGAGACAGAGCGTCCGGATCTCGGCACCCACGGCGGGGCGCACCAGACACGCCATGAGCCTGGAACACACCATGTGGATGCTGCCGCTCCAGAAGCCGATCGCCAGCGCCTTCAAACACCCGGTGACCGGGATGAACTGGTCGGGGATGTTGACGCAGCCCTCTACCGTCAGACAGCGCAGATTCGTGGACTTGCTGAGTCCCGAGTTGCGTTCCAGCAAGGCGTGCGGGCTCGCTACCCGGATGTGAAGGGACGTGAGCCAAACGAAGCGGTCCAGGGAGTCGGCCCTCGAGAGCAACGAAGTGCCCAGCACCTTGAGACTCCTCAGGTTGGTGAGCGCCAGAATGCGGTCCTCGTCCGTCACGTGCGACGCCATCAAGGACAGTTCTTGCAGGTTGGTGAGATTGGACCAAGAGGCGGGGATGCTGAACACGGTGTGACTCGGGCATTCCATGGTCAGCTCGCTGAGCCCACGCAGCGCGCCGATCGCGTCGCAGAGGTCGTGTCCGTCTTGCATCATGAGCGTCAGGCCGCCCGGCACCGACGGCTGCTCGAACGGGTTGAACTCCGCGTCGTCGAATCGCACGTACAAATTCAACAGGCAGTTCCGGAGCGCCGTCAGGGCCACGGGGTTCATCCATTCCTTGATGTACAGAGAACGCAGGTGCACACGTCCCAAGGGGCTCAGGGCGATCCTGTTGGCGCCGCCGACGAAAGCGGACGGGTTCACCTGGATCGCCTCCGGCCAAGCACAGGCGAAGATCATCGAGAACGTCTGGGCGTTGTCCACCACCACGCACCTCAGCCCGGGCATGTGTGCGGAGGACATGGCGGTCATGACTTCCACGAGCCCGTTCGAGGCGCGGCATCGCACGTCAAACCTCGAGAGCCGCCTCAGCACGTTGGGGTTGGACCGGGCAAGCTCCACCAATCTCTCGCGTTTGAATCCGCCGCGCGAGTCCCAAAGCATGTCGGTGCATGCGGGGAAACGTTCGTGCATCCTGTTGCGCAGCGAACGCACCGTCTTGGAGGTCCACGAGCAGCGCGTGAGGTTGAGGCGCGTGATGCTGGAGTCGATCATTCCGCACGCGGCCCGACAGGCCAGGCGCAAGTTTTTTACGTCGCAGCGGTGGGGGGCTTCCGCGAGTTTGGCGCGCAGGATGATCGCGACGTTCGTGTTCGACATGGCGTCGAACGCGCGGCACGCACTGTGATTGCGATCGCGCTCGCAGGTCCGTGCATCTTCCATGATGGATTGCTTGCGAGAAATAATGGCACACGTTGACCACTGGTCCTGGCTTTATACAAGACATGGATCCTCCGTTTTCGTCCTTCTTCAATTAGACTAATTCCCTACAGCCACCAGCGCACTGCCCCTGTTGTTCATGTGAACCACGGTAGAGAGGAACGCATCGACGTCCGTGCAACCCGTGGGGACTTGGTGCACTCCGCGCTGCATAGTGAATAGCATTGGAGAGTCCAGCAGCTCGTCGAACCGTGCCCGGGTCCCGAACCCCGCCTTGACCCAGTAGTCGCCGATGCGCTTGCGGTAGTCGTCGAACGCCGCCGAGTCCGCCGGGTCGTGTCGGTCGTTGTGCGGCCCCGCGAGCCACGTGAACAGGCAGTTCCCGAAATCCCTGCGAACGTTCCCGGGGCGGATGTGCCAGACCTCCCTGTACGCGTGCTCGCGCAGGCTCGTGCCTACCGCGACGGAGTTGGTGGTGTACCACGCGTGGACGACCACGTTGGTGAACGGGTCCGAGAGGTCGAAGGGGCCCCTGGGCGACACCGACATGCCGCTGCGGGCATCCTGTATGGCCATGCCGAAGGCCGCGTAGTCCGCCAGCACGGACGCGGGGGTGACTTGAATCACTCCGTAGGAGCGGTGGTCCCGGAAGAACGGCACTTCCGCCGGGCGCGGCAGGTTCAGGCGGAAGTCGCCGGTGGACTCCTGCATGCACGTGCACACTATGGCGCGAGCGTACTCCCTGAGGTCAGGAACCACGCGTCGGAAGAACAGCTCGTGCGCCGCGCGAATCCCGCAGAAAAGGCTGCGCACCTTGTCCAGGGTCCACATGGCCCGATTGGCGGAGTTGCCCAGCGCCCGTCCGCTGAGGTTTCCCCGCGTGTCTGGACGGGACAACATGGCGTGGAACAGGTCCGATCGGAACTCCTCTTGTGTGTACGCCATCGTCGCACGACGGTTTCTTTTTGCACACATCCATCCATCCACGAGAAGAAGTCTCTTTCTATGCGGTGCCGGTCGCTTGCAGAGCGTCGGCTACGAACACGTTCTCTTGCTCGGGCTTCATCGCGGCGGGGTCCAGGCGGCCCAGGTCCACCTCGCGCATGGCCCTCTCCCTGGTGATGGTTCCCGTCCCCGCCTTCCCCCCCGTCATCCTGTCCGCCGTGGACATCACCGGCCTGGAGTTGCCCAGTGCGGCGGCGTTGGGCATGGCGTTCAGGCGCACCTCGCCGATAGAGTCCGCGCCACCCGCGGATTTCGCGCCCTGGGCAGTTGGCACGCGCGCCTCCACCAGCAGCTCCTTGGAGGCGTTGACGCGCTCGGTCCGCATCGTTTCCCGGTCCATCTCTTCCTTGACCGCCGAGTTGCCCTGGCCGAAGTACTGGCCGTGCATGAGGTGCCGCGTCGTTTCGGGGGCCTCGTACTCGGTGGCGAGATGGCCCAAGTCCCCGCGCACGAACGCGTTGGACACCCCCCGATCCTGGTCCGACGTCACCTGCTTCAGGGTGTCCTTGACTTGCACTTCCGCGTTGGCGTACCCCGAGTTGAGGGACTGCATCCCGCCCGGGGCCGCGACGTGTCCCTCCGCAGCGAGCACGTCCAGGTCCTTCATGGTCACGCGCACGCCGTCCTCCGGCCGCTCCGCGGGTCTGCTGTCCTTGGACCCAGGGTTGCGCACCCACGCGTCCCCCGCGTCGGACGTGGTCTCTCTCACGGTCGTCTTGAGGAGAGCCGCGGCCACGCTCTCGGGGTCGTACACAGCCACGCACTTTCCGGATCCCGTCAGGTACCCCCCGTGGTCCGAGAACTCGATCGTTTCCTTGACGGTGGTGCGCGCGACCTGGTCGGTGTACACCGTGGTCATGTTGGGCCCGCGCACCCAGCCTCCTCCGTGCTGCCTCTCGGCCGTGGTCTCCTTGGTGGTGGTGCGCGCGGCCTGGTCGGTGAACACGGAAGTCTTGGTGGGCCCGCTCAGGTGGCCGGTGCCGACGGTGCTGTGCAGCAGGGAGTCCTTGGCGGTGGCGGGGACGTCTTCGGCCGACGGCTGCTGCGGGGCCATCGAGGGCATCTGCGGCTGCACGGGCGCGATGCGTTGGCACACGGCGACGGAGTCCTTCAGCGTGAACTGCAGCACGTCCATGACCGGCGCGGTGATGGCCTTGACCAGTCCCGTGAGGTACCCTCCCCGGCCCGACGCGGCCTGGGACGTCCGCGAGCGGTTGGTGGGCGCGGGGGGCGCGTCGGCGTAGTGAGCGGCTCCTCCGCCCAGGTAGGCGGCCCCCATGCGCTCGCCCTGCGCCCCCTGCTGGGACCTCACGTTGGACCGCACCACCGGCTGGCTCTCCATCTGGGGCTTGGTGAAGGCGCCCGTCGTCAGCAGGAAGGTCTCGGTGCTCTTCTCCACGAGGTCCGGCATGTCCGTGGTTATCTCGCCGAACTCGGTGCGTTGCCCCCCGGCCGCCGGGCCGCCGGGCATCACGCGCCCCTCGGTGGCTCCCAGCTTCGGACGGCTGAGGGCGCGCAGGTCGTCGACCGTCTTGGGCGCGATCTTGGAGCGCACCTCCATGTCCACGTCCAGCTTGCCGACGCCCACGCGTTCCTGCTGGAAGGGCAGGTCGTTGCGCCTCGATACGGGCGGCACGATGCGTTCGCGCGAGTCGTTGACGGGGTTCCCGAAGACGTTGGCGGGCGCGTCCTTGTCCCCGAAGAACTCCACCTCGCGCTTGGCTTGCACGAGGGGGGGAGTGGCGCCCGTGAAGTGCTCCAGCTTGGCGCTGGCGTACTGGTCTTGCTCCACGCCCTGCTGCCTCACCCAGCCCCCGAAGTACGGCTTGGCGTCGCTGGGAAGGAAGCTCTCCATGGGAATGAACTCGCCGGCCAGGTTGCGTACCATGCGCTCTTCGCTGCGTTGCTCTCTGTAAAAGTCCGAGATGACGTTGGTTCCGGGCTGCTGCGAGGCCCGTTGAGCACGCACCGAGAGCAGTTGCTCCCTTCGCTTGGCCTCGGGGAAGTTCTGGTTGTAGTACACGGATCGCTGGAAGGACGGCGATGGCCCCGCCGCGAGGCCTCCTCCTCCTCCGCCGAAGTGCCTGCCGCTGGGCGCGAGGGACGAGGATTGGTTTCCCAGCTGCCCCTGCTGCCTCTGAGCGGTCACGATGTAACCCACTCCCAACAGGCTTATGAGCACGTAGGCTTCGATCATGTGTGCCGCTTTGTTGTTTTGTATTGGGAGAGAGACGCGCCCCCCCGAAAGCCGCGCGCGGCAGGCACGCACACTACGTTGCCGGCTTTTTTTTGTTGAAGGACGAACGAAATCCATCCACATAAGTCCGGAGAGACAGAAACCCGGAGTCGGAAGGAACGATGATCGGGGATCGTGCGGAATTCGTGGCGCACGTGCGCAATTACATGCGTCCCAAGAGCTTGGGCGGCGGATCGTCCTGTGCGAGGTGCATAGCGCTGGACTGGCTTGCGAGGCAGGGCTTCGTTCCCTCGTGGGAGTGGGTCGCGGCGTGCGCGGTCATGTTCGCGCTGCGTACGGTTCTGTGCGTGGTTCGCGTGTGGAGATTCCTCGCACCGGGGGGCATGCGCAACCACGTGTTCGTGTGCCTGGAGGCCAACATCGGGGCCGGCAAGACCACCGCCCTGCGCACGGTAGCGCACGCGATGCGGTTCCGCGAGGGGGTGCAGGTGGAGGAGGAGCCGCTGGACCCCGTCTGGATGTGGATCCTCAAACGGACCCACCGCCGCGAACGGGCGCATCTGTGGCAGCTCAACATGCAGCTGTACGTGGCGGCCAAGTACTGCTGGATGCAGGAGTTCTGCGTGAGGCCGCACACCAAGCTGCTGCTGACCGAGCGCTCTCCGCTCTCCTCGTTGCTCGTGTTCGCCCGCCACGGCCTCTCCTCGAGGCCGCGCGAGGTGGACCTCGTGGTGGAGGTGTTCCTGACCACGGCCACGCTCCCGCACTTCGTGGTCTTCCTCGCGTGCAGGGACCCCATGCAATGGATAACGCTTCGAGGCCGCAGCGAGGAGTCGGGCGTCACGGAGGAGTTCGTGCAAGCCATCGAAAGCCTCCACGCGTCCATGCACTCCTTTCTCGTGAGGTCGGGCATGTACTCGGACTTTCAGGTTCTCAGGACGACCCGCGAATCGGCGGTGAGCGACATCATCAACATGATCGACATGGTGTGATCATCATCATTCATCATATCTTGTTACTCGTGTGGTATTGAAGCAATGCACCACCGTTCCAACTGCGAAGAGAAACAGCAACAAAAAATCACGATGGGGAAACAACAGTGCGTGCTCGACGTCCCCTTCGGCCCTTGCTGGCACCCGGGTCCTGCGGTCTGTAATCCCGTGGTTTTCCCGACGCACGGCAACGCGTCCATGCTGGCCGCCCAAGCGTACGATCTGGGGGACTGCATACTGTCCGGCAAGACGTTGGCCGCGGTCGGCACGTGTCCCCGCGAATTGTTCGCGGCGCACCCTCGGAAAGCATGCCTTCCCGTGCTGAGAGTCTTGGGATCGCACGCCGGATCGCTCGTGGGGTGCATGGACCCCTGGAGCGATATGCGCCACCTTCCGCACTCCCACGCCCCCAACTGCGTGCTCAACGCCATCCGCATGCCCGACGGATCCACGTCCCTGTCCCTCGACGCGATAGCCCCCATAGCGGCTGGGGAGGTGCTGACCGTGGACCACTCCAACACCTACGCGATGTGCGGGTGCGGGGCGTGCGGAATCCCGGCGTGCGAGGGGGTGGACACGGCCGACGACCCGATGTCCCGTCCGTGCGCCGTCCCGTCCACCTCGGACGCCCACGACAGGTGCGACAGGCACGTGCACCTTGGAATCCGGTTCGCGCGCGCCCCGGACTTTGGCGTGTTGGGCCGGGTGGGCATGGCCTCCTCCTCCTCGTCGGGAACGGCCAGAGCCGTGTCCTTCGGCATCGTCCCGTACGACAATCGGGCCGTGGAGGACCTCGCGGTGGGACACGACGGATGCGTGTACGCAAGGGTGTGCATGTGCGTGCCCCGCGACATGAAATGGGCGCGCAAGGCACGCAGTAAGCTCAGGGGCGTGGTCAAGATCGCCACGGCGTCGGAGCTGGCACACGCGGCAGAGTTGGCGTTGCCCCTGGTGGCCGCGATCGCAAAACGTACGCAGAGAGAAGACATAGAACGGGATGCAAGAGAAGCCGGCTTCGTCGCCGCATGCCTCGCGTCCAAGGATATCCACGGGAATGATGTTGCAAGCCTCCTGCTTTGACATGTTCGGGTTCCTCCACACGGAGCCTTACACCAACACCACAACAAAAGGGTCGGGCGAAGATGCCGCCGTACCCACGCTCGTCAAGGGAGGGATGGCGGAGGGCGGAGACATCGTGTTCCCGATGGTCGCGTGGGTGACGGCCGACAACAAGAGGCGCGTGGCGTTCGTATTGGACATGGACTCCGAGGATACGGTGGTGAGTCCCAGGGCAGCGCGGGCTCTTTCCGGTGGGACGACGGTCCCCACGGGTTCCACGATGGATCTGACCATCAACGGGGCGCGATGCGCGGCGGCGAGGGTGGGAAGCGGGGGCGTGTGCACTCTCGGAGCGGCCTTTGCGCGAGAGGCCGGTCTGGACCTAGACCTCGACTTTTTGCGGAGGTCGTTCGAGTGCAGGTTTCCCGCGCCGGACCCGATGTTTTGAAAATCGAAAGAACAGTGGCTCGTGGTGGATCCTTTGAACAAGCAATCCCACCTCTTCCTTTCATCATTGCCAAGAAACCTGAACCCAACCAAGATAAACGAATGGTGTCCGAAAGCCTGTCCGTGTCCATAGGGACGCCCCGCGACTCGAGCGAGCCGCCCGCCACTCTGAATTTCCTCATGTCCACGGTGTCCAAGCTGGTGGGCAAGGACGAGGACCGCATGCGCGAGATATCCAAGACGGCCGTGGAGATCGGGCGGCACTCGGTGGCGGGCATGGTGCAGGCCGTGGTCCGTTCGGTGCTGTTCGACCCGAGCCGCCCGCAGTCCATGTGCGTGTGCAAGTTCTCCAAATCCGAGCAGGCGTGGGTGCACGCCTCCAAGGGGGGCGGGTGGTTCCAGGTGGAGAACGACGTCGTGCTGGGCCGCATCGTGAGCATAGTGGACGCGCTGGTGTCTTCGCACTTTTACAACGTGGATTTCGACAAGAGCAAGGTACGCCAAGACGTGATGGAGGACATGCGCGGCTCCTGCCTGCGGCACGGATTCTCTCGGGTGGCGCTGGCCATCGAGGATTGCATGGAGCTGGACCACGTGGACCCCGAGGACGTTACGGCGCTGACCTCGAAGCAACGGTCCGAGTTCAGCGACATCGTGTTCGGGTGCGTTACGAGGGGCACCAAGAAATACCTGGAGTTTTTCACCACGGCCGTGGGAGACGCGGGAGACCTCCTTTGAAAGAAGCTGCACCACCCGAGTGTGTGTATGTGTAAATCGGGGATATGTTCGCTAAAGCGTGTGGAGTCGTGTTTGCGTGCCTCGCGGGGGCGACCGCCACCATCCTGTGCATTTCGTACGGGGCTTTCGCGTGCCAACCGTACACGCCCGTGTTTGCCGAGAGGGACACGTGGGCATGTGCCGGGCTGTTGTTCGCGGGTCTACAGTTGTACCGGTTGGTTTTGAGACACCCAATCCGGCCACCGTATTCTCATATTCACTAGGAATCGCCCGCAACATTTGCAGATCGTGTCTTTCTCGGCGGCGAAAGGTATTCTGGGCGCTTATTCCCAGACAACATTGCCGTGAGACACTCCAAAATATTGCGTGCTGCATTCCCATCTCGGCTCCGGAACGCTGGGCTGCCGTCATGAGAGCATCGTTCGC
>JACCDZ011819961.1_pt1 | contig 43876 bp, 37 predicted proteins | sample 7449551 | NCBI WGS metagenome assembly JACCDZ01 (sample SAMN15323452, study PRJNA562643) | freshwater metagenome | isolation source: river surface water | place: USA:Blue River Watershed | collected 2017-08-18
GTTGCATACAAATCCATTGCTGTATTTCTAAGATCTTGTGAATATCCGCGCATTTTATTCTCAACTAAAATTAGAGGTTGTATAGTTTAACACATTATGCTCAAATGATTATAGGTTAACTATATCATCAAACAGGTGGCTCGGAGCTATAAGAAAGCAATAAAGAACGGCTGTACACGGTTTCTCCATTTGGACCAGCATACTCGGCACTAAACCCCAACTTTATTTGTTGATTCTGCTCTGGGTAACTATCTGTCACATCTACATTATAACTACAAGAAGCATTAATTGCTAAAGGTTCAGTGCAAGTATTAGCGCTAACATTTGCAGTAGCACTACCACTAAGAATAACGGGAGTTGGAATAACAATATTATTTAGAGTGTAGCCCCCAATATTAGTAATCGTTACCGTACTTGTACCTGTCTGGCTAACTCCAAATGATAATGGATTGTTACTTGCTGCCATTGAAGCTAACGCAAACCCACGACTATTGTACCAACTGATTAACGTATAGAGCGCATTAGTTCCATTTATGCCAGAATAGGCAACAGCTAACGTGGCATAACCGCCTGACTCCGTAACATTAAAGCTAATAGTACAAGACTCAGCTGGCGCTAATGTCATATCGCTGCAGCCAAGTAGATTGCTGACACCCGCATCAGCAGCAACAGATACTATTGTAGCATCCGCATTTCCTGAGTTAGTCACAAGAACCGAACCGCCACTTTCATATACCGTATCAATCAGAGGTATATTACTGCTAGTTAGAATCGGACCAGCAGCAACTGGTCTGCCATTCACACATCCTACAACACTCCACAGTATAATCCCGATTAAAAACCATTTAATTTCCCGAGTACTAAAACTAAAATTTTTATGCCATATCTGCACGTTATCAATCCCTTTAACTAAAACATAACACTTAGCTGATACTAATTAACGCTCGTGATTCCGTACAAACTCTCTGAAGTAATACTAAGCTGAGTCGTCCAGGTTATTGCATCGGGAGATGTTAGAATTGTTCCCTGTGTTCCAACCGCAACAAATTGACCATTACTATATGCAATACCATAGAGCGGATTCACATTATCAGTTACCTGAGTACTCCACACCACTCCATCTGGTGACGTCAAAACACCACCATCACGAGTCACCGCTACGTATTGATCATTAGCATAAATTACCGCGCCAATTTGTGTACTAATTCCACTATCTGCGACGCTCCAGTCAACACCATTTACTGAGTAAAGAATGGTTCCATTAGTACCAACTGCGATATATTTTCCACCACCATAAGTTACTGCGGTTAACTCTTCATTTGTCGGTACATTCTGCTGCTCTGTCCAATTTATGGCATTAGGAGAAGTCTGAATATATCCATTCTGACCTGTTGCAACATACAATCCATTACCATAAGCAACGCCATAAATATCACAATAATTAATCCCAGTCTGTGAACTCCAGTTTACTCCTGTTGGTGAAGTAATAATTGTTCCGTTGCAACCTACCGAGACAAAGAGACTATTACCATAAGCTACTTCAAATAGTTCCTGGACAGTTCCTGAAACTTGAGAAACCCAATTCGAAGCATTGCTCGAAGTATAAACAGCACCGCTATTCCCAACCACAACATACTTATTATCGGCAAAAGTAATTCCATTAAAATAGTCTGAACTAATAGAAGCAGATTCCCAGTTGACCCCATCTTGCGAAGATAAAATTATACCTCCTGTACCAACAGCCACAAACGTAGGTATCTTGCCTAAATCAATATTTATTCCCAATGGATTCATTGAAACAATTTGACTAAGATTATCGACGCTAAATAATGCAGTCAGTGTTAATTGATTTTTACTAAAGTAACTTTGATTAACAAGATAAGTAGCCGACATTGATAAATTGTCTTTACCCATTATACAAGTCTGCGTCATGATACCATCAGCAGAGTTATATGTACATGCTGAAGCTGTAACGCCTGGTAAGGCTATAAAATAGTCTTCCATTTTAGTAGTAACCGTAACATTAAGCGCATCATCCGCATTAGCTAACAAATGACTGACTGTCACTGACTCATTTGGCGTGCCTGCTTCATTTAGTGTAACTGAATTGGCAAGTGTTCCTTGGTTCGATTTTGCATAAATGGTATCACTTCCATTTGGTAGTGTCGGAATAGCATTAAATTGAATTCCGGGACTCTCTGCATCCTGATAAATTAATCTTGGTAGTAATAGATTTTCTGTATAAGTAGAACCAACTGCCCCGAGAGCCAAAATATTAGATTCGAGAACATTATCATAGACAATCTTGCAAGTATCATTTGGAGCTAAAGTAGTGCTTCCTGGAATACAGGTAGTGTCATTTCCACCAATTTTCCAGGCAACAACAGAATTTGCATCTTGAATACCGGTAATCTTCATTCCATCAGTACCAGTATTTTTATATGTTAATGTAATTGACTTTCCTACGATGTCTCGCCCTCTGGCAGTAAAAATATAACTAGTTTCTGCCGACTCACCATTGCCACTGGTTACGCCAAAAGCAGTCTGTTCCACCAGTGAAATACTTTGATTATAGGGTTGCACTGTCCAATTAACATTACTACTAGCACCCCCAGCATTAGCAATAGTGAATAGTGCAGTACCAGATGATTCATCACGGCTAAAAGTAGGTCCCAATTTTAAAGTTGCACTGCAAGATGCCCCGGCACTCAATGTAGCGCCACAAGTATCTGCTAATAAAATTAGATAGTCAGGGTTATTACTCAAGCCTAATGAAGTTAAATCGGCTGCTAGATTACCACTATTACTAATGGTTAAATCCTGTGTAGTCGATTCAATGGTATTACCGCTAATAGTCATAGTCAAAGTGTTTGGAGAAATGGTTAAAATTGAACCAGAACTGGTTGAATTATAGGTAATAGATAACGTCTGGTCATAGGATTTTATTCCACCAGCATAACTAGCATTAAAGCCAACATTGATCTGCCCGCCAAGCTCGACTTGGCTATCATTTACATTGACTATATATTCACATGAACTACCTATCGCTAATGAGTCGATCGTTGCACAATTATTAGTTCCAAGAGTAGCGGTAGCATTGCCCCCTACGACAATCGGTGCTGGGATACTGATATTATTAAGACTAGCTCCACCAATATTGGTAACAGTGATGGTTGTACTACCACCAACCGCTACCGAAAAAGAAAGCGGATTTACAGAACTAAACATTGAAACTAATGCTGGTTCTGCTCCATTATACCAAGTCACGTTGGCTACTACATTGCTGGCACTGCCACCAGTATAAGGAATTATAATATTGGCATTACCGCTTGATTCAGTTACATTGAAACTGATAGTACAGGTTTCACTTGGCGCTAAAGAGCTATTACTGCAACCAGATAAATTAACAATACCATTACCCGCAGTAATACTCCCCAGTGTGGCTGTTTGATTTCCTGTATTGCGAACGAACGCACTACCACTAGTTGTCGTAGCTGTATTAATTAGTGGAACTAAGCCTGTGGTTAAAATCGCGCCAGAAGTCACTGGTTCTACTGCAATACCCACACTATTATTAAACTGAGCTGTATCATTTAAAACTTTAGCAACACTTTTTGCTGAATTATTTTTGAGCTTACTTGCTATATTTGAATCAACGGTTATGGCTGCGCTCATTGAAGAACTGGCAATTGGCGAACTAATCTCAACTGCTTGAACAAAATTAGATTGAATCTGCTGCCCGCTAATATTTCCATTAACGATACTTACCGCTGGTTTGTCGATTGTTATACTCGAAACATCATAGATTTGATTCTGACCACTGCCGTATAAGTATATTGTAGCGTAACCCGTAGGATTACCATAACCTGAAATAGTGACCCCTGACTGGAATTTGGCGCCTGCAGTTGTAACATTATTTTGAGCTTGTGCATAATTGATTAACTGTGTAAAACTCTGTGGGTGATTATCAAGATTATAACTGGCCTTAATCTGAATTGTTCCTTGAGTACTAAGTCCGTCTAACATCGGCGTTACTATTGCTATCGGGCAAGCTTGATTTGCTGCAACTGTTGAACATTGACTTGCACTGATACTAACTAAATTTTGGGCGCGTTTAAATAAACTAGTTAATTTTGATGTCAAAGATGTATGAGCAATATTGGTAGTCAAGTTATAGCTAATCCCACTTATTGACTTGTTGGTATTATTGTGTACATAAACTACAGTTGAAGTTGAGCTATTGCCAAAAACAGGGATTGTACCTGCGTTATCTATCGTAATTGCAGTCGGAGTAGCCGTTGGAGATGTTCCATTGCTATTGTTAGTTGTCGAGTTGCCACAAGCCGTGATACTAGCAATAACAAGCAATCCAGAGGCAAGGCTTAACAATTTTGTTTTTAGTAATGGTGGTGAATTCTTCATTTTTTATAAGACCTAATAATAATTAATCTAAGGCAATAAGGATATATTCTTCAGTTTAGCATAGGCTTTCAGTATTATTTTATCCAAAACGGATATTTACAGTAGATTTTTAGATTGCTTGAGTGCTAATCCATTGGGTCAATCGAAATAATGAAACTTGACTGTGAACATAGTTAGAAAATAAAACCCGCTCATAAAGATGAGCGGGTTTTGCAAAATATCAGTCTAATTTAATCAACTTGTAAAATTGCCAAGAAAGCGGTTTGTGGAATCTCAATGTTCCCCACCTGTTTCATACGTTTTTTACCAGCCTTTTGTTTTTCAAGTAATTTCTTCTTCCGGCTGATATCTCCGCCATAACACTTAGCCAAGACATTTTTACGCATTGCTTTAACTGTTTCACGGGCAATGATATGCGCACCAATTGCCGCCTGAATCGCAATATCAAACATCTGCCGTGGAATTAGCTCACGCAATTTAGACACCAGCTCGCGCCCTCGATATTGTGAATTGGCACGATGCACAATTAATGATAAAGCATCAACTCGCTCACCATTTACCAGTACATCAAGTTTTACCAGATCTGAAACACGGAATTCTTTAAACTCATAATCAAAAGAGGCATAGCCTCGTGAAACTGATTTTAGTTTATCAAAGAAATCCAACACTACTTCATTAAGCGGCATTTCATAACACAACATCACCTGGCGCCCCATGTACTGCATATTCATCTGCACACCACGTTTTTGGGTACACAAAGTAATTACCGCGCCAACATGATCGTTTGGTACTAAAATATTAGCGGTAATAATTGGCTCGCGAATTTCTTGAATCCGACTTGGATCAGGTAATTTGGCAGGATTTTCTACCGTAAAGACTTCGCCTGTTTTATCCAAGACCTGATAAACCACAGTTGGTGCAGTAGTGATCAAATCCATGTCAAATTCACGCTCTAAACGCTCTTGCACAATTTCTAAATGCAATAAGCCCAAGAAACCACAGCGAAAACCAAAACCTAGAGCTTGCGAAACTTCCGGTTCATAATTAAGCGAAGCATCGTTGAGTTTAAGTTTCTCCAATGAATCACGGAGATTTTCATAATCATGTGACTCTACTGGATAAAGTCCAGCAAATACTTTAGGCTGAATCTCTTTAAACCCAGGTAATTGCTCACTTGCCGGATTAGCATCCAAAGTCACAGTATCGCCAACTTTAGCATATTGTAATTCTTTGATCCCCGCGATAATATATCCTACTTGCCCTGCTGATAATTGAGTTTTTTGAATTGCTTTAGGCGTGAAAACACCAACCTGCTCACACAGGTAAGTCGCTTTATTACTCATAAATTTGATTTTATCTTTGGGTTTTAATACCCCATCAACTACGCGTACCAGCATTACTACACCCACATAATTATCAAACCATGAGTCAATAATTAATGCTTTGAGCGGTTTGTCAACCTCCCCACGTGGCGGCGGAACTTTAGCAACAACTAATTCGAGCACATCTTGTAGTCCAATCCCATTTTTCGCAGAACAATGCACCGCGTCCATCGCTTCAAGTCCAATAATATCTTCAATCTCTTGCGCAACCCGATCAGGCTCTGCTGATGGCAAATCAATTTTGTTTAAAATAGGTAATACTTCAACGCCCAAATCAATCGCAGTATAACAATTAGCAACCGTTTGTGCTTCAACCCCTTGCGAGGCATCAACTACTAATAAAGCCCCTTCGCAAGCAGACAAAGAGCGTGACACTTCATATGAAAAATCAACGTGTCCCGGGGTATCAATCAGATTGAGATTATAAACAACTCCATCTTTTGCTTTATAATTTAGTGCTGCGGTTTGGGCTTTAATCGTGATTCCACGCTCTTTTTCGATATCCATTGAGTCAAGTACTTGCGAATCCATCTCGCGTTTGTCTAATCCACCACAAAACTCGATAAAACGATCAGCCAGCGTAGATTTGCCGTGGTCAATATGGGCAATAATTGAGAAATTTCGTATATGTTTCATGTTGTCCTAAAATCAGTATTTGTACAAAATAAAATATGTGGATTATAACACATTGTGCCGCCCAATTTATCTGAAATACAAAACCCCGGAGATATACTCCGAGGTTTTAGCTAAATTACCAATAGGAACTTAGCGAGCAGACAAACGTAGGCAATTCATAGCTGCTCTTATAATCTACCCACGGCCATTCACAGTTAGGCGTAGTTATGCTATAAGGAGCGAGCATGTTCGGTGTATATCCAGCTGGGTTAAGACTTAAATAAGTATACTGTCCTGGATAATTATATTTATTGAACGTCGTGCCATTAGTAATTGGCGTACCATTAACAAACAATAAATTACCATTCAACAAAAGCCCGCTAACATAGCTATTTTTACCAGATGGGATCGAGGTTAAAGTTACGAGTAAGAAAGCAGGCGCCCAATTATATGGCATGCTATCAGAATTGTCTGGCGAATTCCAGCGTGCACTCTCAACATTCAAACTTGTACCATTGATTTGAACGATATCAAGGTTAGGATTATAAGATATTCCTATCGTATTAGTATCATAATCATTGCTATTTTGAACTGGATTTATACCAAACGAAGCAATAAAACCATCCGGGAATGTTGTTTGTACTCCCGCGGGGACAGCAACATAATCATTTTTTTCATTAGCATTACCAAATCCGCCCACACTAATATTACTATATGAAGTACCAGGAACTAAGGTCGAACCATCATACCACGCATCACCAAAATTATTTGGGTCATATGAGTACATATAAGTTATTGGCCGAGGGTTAGAACTCTGAGGATTATTGGTAAAAAGAACCGTTGTCCACGCATTACCTGCCAAATTGGCAAAAACCAGCATATGAGCGGCAAGGTAGCCAAAACTACTATTAGAGCCAGTGTAGCTTGTCATGTTATTGTTAATGCTACCTGGAGCATCAGATTGATAATAATTAGTTTGCCAATTGCCGCACATCAAGTATGGCACGCCTTGAGTACCTAAAGAAAACGTTCCATCTGCGCCATTAGGAACATACCAATAGAGGTTATAACCAGGTACTAATCCCACCGCAGATGAATTACATGCACTAAGATTGATATTATTGGCTAAACTACCACTCACTTGTGGATATGCTTCTGGTGCAATATAATACGGCATTAATGACTGATTGGTGGTTTGATAGTTCAAGCCATTTGGATAACCAGTTGGTGTGGCTAAATAGCCAGGAATAACCGCTTGGTTAAATTGCACAAAAGAATTGTTTCCATTAACAAATAACTGTGGTGCACTTTCATAGTTAGAGGCAATAATAGATAATAATTCAGCGCTTGACTCGGTATTAGTAGCATTATAAGTCGAAACACTTTGTGCCCATGTCCGGATATCATTAAGCCCATAATATTGATAAATCATAGTTGTTGAACTTAGGTTTTGTAAAGAAGCTCCTAGCGCGGAGGTATAACCCTGAGTGCCTGAGCTTGCCGCATTTAAGTTAGCCAGCAAGAAACTCATTGGTGTTTGGACTGTGCCACTAGCAGTTTTTCCACTACTTAATAAAGCTGCATAATTTGGAGGGTTATTATCGGTAACACTCTGACCATTTACAATAAAAGTAGTCGAACCATTCGGGTAAGTTTGTGCACCCATTACCTTATCCGTAACGATGTACTCTAGAGTATTTTGAAAAGCTTGGTTAATATATGCAGCAAAAAGCAAGGTCAGTTGTTCTTGGGCGTTTACATATTGCTGTTGGATAGCTCCAACGCTCTCCCCTGTAAGTGTAAAACCATTATCAACGTAGAAAATAGTTGCCGGAACATTGCCATAAGATAGGGACTGATTTAATGTGGATGTTCCATTGATATAAGCCATTGCATTGTTATAGTTAACCTGATTGTTTAAGTACTCTAAATAATAGGCATCTTGCATGGCAAATACGCTTTGTTGATAAGCTTGCATTAAAGTATCATTATACTGATCATATAGCAAAACATAATTGTTATAATTTTGAGTCTGAATTTGACTAACTAGTGTAGTGTACAATTGTTGATACATTAACAATTGACTACTGGTAGTAATACTAGCCTGAGTTACACATTGATAAGGCTGGCTACAGGTATCACTGGTTACTGCTCCGGACAAATTAACTAAACTATTTTGATAATCTTGTTGATTCCCATCTTTAGTTACAGCAGGTAGATACGTATTGGTTAGCCACGCTGGATTTGCTGCCATATATGCAGCCAAATCAGATTCGTTCATATAATTTGCAGTGCTTGCTCCACTGCTGGTACTACTATTCCAAAACTGAATATCATACATGATATTCCCCATTAATCCAATCTCATTGGTTGATACCCCATTATTAGAAATGCCCGTAAAATAACTAACTGATTGCTGGAAAAGATACTGATCTGTAGCTTCATTTGATAGGGCGTTTAAATAATTATCCATATAAAAAGTATTATTGGATAAATTTAACGCATTGGTAATATTTTGAATTTGTGCCTCTTGAACAGCCAATTGCTGAATAATAAGATTAAATGCAGATTGAATACATGCATTACCAGCTGTGGTCCCTTCAAGGTTTAGAACACTGCTACCCGCTTTGGCTATCGCACCCAACGCAGGTCCTGCAACAGGAATAAAACTCACAAAACTGGAAGCTACAGTAAGTCCTGTTGCAGCATCATTACTTTGACCACAGTTACCCGTAGTTGAAGATTGTAATCTCCTGGTTGATGAGTTCATCATGTTTGATGTTGGACTTGGATTAAATAACGCCTGGATTGCAGGATAGGAATTAGGACCTTGCGGTGGATTGTGTGTACTAGCAGTATTGTTAGAAACAGTTCCAGCTCCGCTACAAGCAGATAAGCTTACAGCTAGCATTAAGCTAAATCCAGAGTAGATTCTTAACCAGTTTTTTATCTGCGTTTTCATAAATTAATTTCCAGCAAAATATTTTGATAATTCTAGCACAGTAAAACTCACTAAAGCGATATATAACTATGACTTTAGCCTGATAGAGATTAAAATCTCAGAACTAAACAAATATCATACTGATTTAAATTTAAATATTTAGTGTGTAGCTAACAAACACCCCATGAAAAAGCTTAAGAAGAAATTGAAAAAAGTACGCTTAAACTAAACGTACTTTTAAGAGTATCAAACTTTAAATTAATTTATGTTTTGACTGCCAACAGTAAATGGTAAAAACATGGTAATTGTCCGTTGCGAATCTGTGCGCAAGATTTTCAACACGATTGTTTGTCCATTTTTATAGCGATCAACTATTTTCACAAACTGATCCAATGACGCAACGGGAGTATTAGCCACTCCAAGGATGATATCGCCACTTGCCAACCCAGCAAATTGTGCATCACCATTCACACTTTGGATAACCAAAGCAGAATTCAGCTTCAATCCCATTTGCTGCAGTTGTTTAGCATTCAATTGAGCAACCGCAATACCCAATTTGCTAATTTGTTTGCTACCACCTTGATTTGGATTGTTTCCATTGCTTGCTGTTGTTGTTCCATTTTCATCCGCAGCCATTGTTGTAGCAGTAACGTTAATCTGCTGATTATTACGCCAGATTAGCAAACTTACAGGTTTATTCGGACCTAAATTACTAATAATTTGAGGCAGTTTAGATGTATCGCTAATTTCTTGCCCGTTAGCTTTTAATATTACGTCACCAACTTCAATTCCAGCTTTTTCAGCGGCAGAACCAGCATCAACGCCATTAACCAAAGCTCCTTTTGCAGCTTTAAGCCCAAATGAAGAGGCTAGCTCTTCGGTCACAGGTTGAATTGCAATTCCCAAGCGACCATGAACAACTTTACCAGTAGATTTTAACTGATCGGCAACACGCATTGCGTAATCGATCGGAATAGAGAATGAAATTCCCATATAACCACCGCTCTTACTGTAAATCTGTGAGTTAATTCCAACTACTTCGCCGTTGAGATTAATCAGCGGACCACCTGAGTTACCTGGGTTAATCGGTACATCGGTTTGAATATATGGTACAGCACTATCGTCAGGAAGACTCCGTGACAAAGCTGAGACGATTCCCTGAGTAATGGTATTTTCTAAGCCAAATGGTGAACCGATTGCGACTACCCAGTTACCCGCTTTGAGATTATTTGGATTACCAATTTTGACGCTCGGCAAATTTTTGGCAGGAATTTTAATGATCGCAACATCACTAGTCATATCGACACCGACTACTTTAGCTTTAAATTCTCTCTTATCACTAAGCTTTACCGTTACACTATCAGCATTATTTACTACATGTGCATTAGTCAGAATATAGCCATCACTTGACAAAATAAAGCCAGAGCCCAAGCCCCGCTGTTTGTATTTTTGTTGTTGCTGAGGTACCATCCGTTTGAAAAAATAGTCAAACATTGGATCACCCGTACCACCGAACTGACCACCTTGTGGAGTAACATTCTGCGTTACATTAATATTAACTACTGATTTACCAACATTATCATAAATAGCTGAGAAATCAGGATACGCAGAAACAACACCTGAGGCAGAAGAGTTGGGAATGGTTGCAGCAAAAGAAGGTGTGCTGACAGAAATTGCAGCCACCAAAGCCAGAATTAATTTTTTATTCATCATCGTTATCACCTTTGCGGATTAGTTAAAGATAAATAGTTCTCTTGACTAATTTAGTAACAACGGAATATTTTTTCAAGATCTAACGATTAATTTTTTTAATAAGCCGACAAAATAACCAATACATAAAATCATTGTAATACAAAAGCTTGCTGGCAAATCAAATCCATAAGAAACATACAATGCAATAATAACTGCCAAATTAGCGCTAATTACGCTGATTATAATTGTTGCCGTAACAGTCCTACCCCACTGCATCCCAATTGCACCAGGAATAATCAATAAGACAAAAACCAATAATGCCCCTACCACTTGACATGCCATTGAAACCGTAACCGCCAACACCAGAAAAAATACTACAGAAAGTAGTTTAAGCGGTACATTTTTTGAACTTGCAACCACTGGGTCAATTGACGCAAAAATCAGCGGGCGACTAATGATTAGCATAGTAAACAAAATCAGTACAGCCAGCGCACTTAGTTGAATCAATTGTACATGTGATACCGCAAAAATATTCCCAAATAGAATACTCATGACACTACCAGCATAATTATTCTGGAATAAAAACAAGAAATAAGCACCAAGCCCCAAGACAAAAGTTAGAACCACGCCAATAGCTAAATCATTTTTCTTAACTTTTTCGCCCATTAAACCCATGGCAATAGCAGCAACGGCATTTAGTAGTAATTGCCCAACTAGACCTGAAATACCCAACAAAGCAGCACCAGCAGCACCAGTTAAACTCATATGCCCTAGCGCGTGCGCGGCAAAAGCAGTCCTCCTAAGTACTACAAAAACACTGACAATACCACAAATAGTTGCAACGATTAAGCCTGATAACAAGGCATTTTGCATAAACTCATATGCCCACATAGCTATCCTCTTTGACACATTCAATTGTTTCACAAAAATGCACACCGCTACCGCTAAAGTGTATAAAGGCATCCAAATGGTTGGCAATTTCATGCATATCATGCGAAATAATAAATAAGCCCAGCTGCTGATAGCGATGAATCTGCTGCAAGGCTTCAATAAAGTGCTGTTTAGCATGCGGGTCAAGATCAGCTAAAGGTTCATCAAGCAATAACAAACGCGGCTGATTAATCAATGCTTGCGCTAGGTAAATACGCTTTTTCTGCCCACCAGAGAGGGTATTAAACGCTTGATGAGCATACGCAGTTGCGCCAACTAACTCGACTAGTTCGGCAGCACGCTGTTTTAGTTGTTTGCTGTATAAAGCTAGTCCCCAGAATTGCCCCCGATAGCTACTCAAAATTAAATTCAAACCGCTCATATTGTCACTGAGATTAATTTCACGTTCCTGTGGAATATATGAGATTAGATGATTAAGTTTACCAGCTGCATTTCCCAAAATCTGTAACTCACCCGAATTAGGTGCTAGATTCCCGAGGATGGTTTTCATAAAGGTAGATTTACCAGCACCATTTTTACCAATAATTCCAATCCATTGATTATCATCAATCGTTAGATTAAATTTGGGTGTAATTGGCTTATCATAGCCTAGAACCAAGTCTTTACAAACAATCATCTTAGTGTGACTTTGCCAATGCTGTATTAGTAGCACTAACTTCTTGATTTAACCAAGCGTTGATTGTTGTATTTGCAGGCATCGTTTCACTGACACCAACTACCGCAACACCATTTTTACGCGCCAAATCCTGCATATTTTTGGTAATTGAATCGGATACTTGATTATTATAAAAAAGTACCTTAACTTTTTTAGAGGTGATTAGGTTTTGATAATCTGCAATCATCTTAGGAGTTGGCTCGCTATCATTCATAATTTTCCACTGAAAATCCAATCCCTGCATCTTTAAACCTAGCGCATCAGCCATATAGCCAAAAACAGGTTCAGTAGCAGTAACTTGTGTGCCTGCATATTTAGCTTTGCTCGCTGCAATATTCTGTGTTACTTGCTTATGTTCCTGATTAAATTTTTGTAAATTAGCATTAGTCTGTGTTTTAGCAGCTGGTTCAAGCTGATTAATTCGCTCAGCTAATAATTTTGCTAGTTTAGGAAAGGTTTCTGGCTTATACCATAGATGCGGATTTTGTCCAGATTTTACACCTACCAGATCAGCAACATTAATCACCGTAACTTTAGATTTATCAACACCAATTAGCATTTGATTAATCCAGCTATCATAATCCGCTCCATTATAGATTATGATCTGAGCCTGTCCTAATGCTTTACTGGTTGAAGGAGAAGTTGTAAATAAGTGTGGGTCAGCATCTGGATTACTGATAATACTTTGCACACTAACCGCCGAACCACCTACTTCTTTAGCCAGTTCACCATAAAAGTTTTCAGCTGCGACAATATTTATTCCTGCAGCAAAGGAACTAACACCTAGAATTGATAGTAATGCTACTAAACCTAATTTTTTCATATTAAAGACCTTTATAAAATTATTTTCTAATAAATTGAAATATACTCGAAGTGTTTGATTCTTCGATGTGTAAAATTGATAGAGTATATTACTCATCTACAAATGCCCAACGTGGGAATGGATCTTCAAACTTCAGCCAAGCATCAATTCCTTGATCCATTTCAGAGTCATTCAGTAAACAGCTATTTAATCTTGAAATTAAATTCTCTTTATCAATTTCAATGCCAATAAAAACCATTTCCTGACGACGATCACCCCAGCGTGGATCCCAATCTTTCTGCATTTCAATTAATGCTTCTTCATCAAGCTCTTCTGCCGGACAACTTGCCCACCACATACCTACAGCCTCATGCTGTACCGCCATTCCAGCTTGGGCAATTTGCCCGACCCAATCATTACGTGAAGCCAGCCAAAAATAGCCCTTAGCCCGGATAACATTACCCCAATCACTTTCAAGAAACTCATAGAACCGCTTAGGATGAAAGGGTTTTCTTACTCAATAAACAAAGCTAGTAATCCCATAAGCCTCAGTCTCAGGAACATGTTCACCGTTTAACTCTTTAACCCATAATGGTGAACGACTGGCTTCGTCATAATCAAATAGTCCAGTATTCAAAATCTCTTTTAATTCTATCTGAGCGTAATCAGTAATACGTAATCCTGCTGTCGGATTGAGGCCTTTTATAACTGAGATAACCTGCTGTAATTCTTCGTTATCAATCAAAGATACCTTATTAACGATAATAACATTAGCAAACTCAATCTGGTCAACCAGTAAATTCACGAGACTTCGTTCATCATTTTCTCCAAGGCTTTCACCAACATCTTTGAGAAACATATCCGAGCTATAATCTTTAAGTAAAGTTTCAGCATTAACAACCGTCACCATGGTATCAAGATTGGCAACATCTGAAAGCGACTTACCATTTTCATCACGAAACGCAAAAGTTGCAGCGACTGGAAGTGGCTCTGATATACCAGTAGACTCAATTAGCAGATAATCAAATTTATTACTACTGGCTAATTTCTCAACCTCCACTAGCAAATCATCGCGCAAAGTGCAACAGATACAACCATTTGACATTTCAACCAGTTTTTCATCGGTTTTAGATAATTTAGCCTCACCTTTTTCAATGATTGCTGCATCAATGTTAACTTCTGACATATCGTTAACAATAACCGCTACTTTTAGCCCTTCACGATTATTCAAAATATTACTCAAAAGCGTAGTTTTCCCAGCTCCAAGAAATCCAGACAATACTGTTACAGGTAATTTCCCCATGATTATACACCCTTCTGTTACAAAGTAACATTATTTATCTACTATTCACTAGTAGGTTCTAACTAATATAAATAACTAACCATTAGCTGTCCCTGATAAACGCCGTTACCATCGGAATCCGCGTTGGTAACATAACCATAACCGCCAAATAATGTTAACCCTTTAACCTGTGGTATACTGTAGCTCACTTGAAGATCATATTCACTACTTGCGGGAACTAATGTTGTTGCATAATATTGATAACTAGGCGATATAACTAAATTATTATCAAGTAAACTCAAAGATGGGGCAATTTTATAAGCTTGTCCAGAGGATCTTTCAATCATCCCCTGAATCCATCCAGTTGTATACAATGGATCAGTTGCATATTGATAAGTATATGGTGAAACCAAGCCGCCAGCTTCATATCCATCTGATGGACCCCAGATATTGTTATAACCCAATTGAAGACCAAATATTGAGTAATTAAAGCCAAGTTGAGTACCAACCATGTTGCTGCTTACACTATTACCGTAACCATTGTTATTAAGAATATTCCCATCTCCATTTTGCCCTTGCATCGCCCCCTGAAAACCCAGAGTAAATCCAAGATCATCATTTACAGGAAGTTTTATAGTAGTATCCCCATATGCCATATTTGCGTAATCAGCAAATGCGTATCCCCATAGACGGAAATTCAGCATCTGCCCTGGCGTGTTCCAACTAGCACCAGCTGCTACAGTAGACGAGCTACCAGCACTTCCAATATTTCCAGTACCCGTACCATTATCAAAACTACTGTTGTACATTGTCTGTTGACTGAAACCTTGTTCGCCAAGTAACTGTGCACCATTAATTGCAAATCCGGTTAATAACCAACCACCACCCGGATTTACATTTACTATTGCTCCTTGATAGGTTACCATATTAAGTGCATTATTCTGATAATAAGTCATCCATGGACTATTGCTAATTCCGATCCACCCCGCATCTGCTTGAACAATATCCGAATACTGATACTCCGCAAATAATTCCTGTGGTGTAATCTGTTGTGCAACTGAAAGTCCTTGTGCCTGATTCTCTGGTTCAGCTGGATTCCATTGGTTACTGAAAAACGGATTGGCTATAGTCATCAAGCCCCCAAACGAGAAGCCAGCAACCTGACCCGTTTGCCCAAAGATGTTTACGGCGTAACCATAGTTATTGGCACCATTCTGATCGACATAACTGGCAGCGCCAAAAACATTCCACGTTCCATCTGTAAACCATTTCTGAGCAACATTATCACGCAAAAATTCACTTTCACTGACATTTTGGGTACCTCCACCACTTGGCATACCAACATATGGATTCTGGGTATAATTACCTCTAAAGATATAACCGTTATCTGTTGTCTCTGGTTGGCTTTCTGCTTCCTTTTCCTGAGTAACCACTTGTTCCGTTTGCTGATCATCCGCGTAAGAAACCCCACTAGCTACCATTAAAATAACAGGTAGTATTTTTTTCATTTAGTTTACCTTTATAATGTTTTGGTGTTACAGTGTAACATTATAACATAAAATTAGGAAAATATATGGGAAAATACAAGAATAAAATTAAACACTTACCTAACTGGATTTAGATTTATAATATTGTCATTAACATAATTAAGTATTTACCTTTATATGCAACCTAAATTTGAAACAATCATTGACTATTGTAAGTCAAAAAATATTCAACTAACCAATCAGCGATCACTGATTATTAAGATAATTGCAAGCACATCAGCTCAATTAACCGCGAATGAGATTTTAATCGACTTACAAAAAATAAATCCAAAAGCAAATCGTATGACAATTCATCGTGCACTTGAGTTTCTTACTGACGCAGGTTTAATACATAAGATAGCATTCAATCACACCTACAAATTATGTGCTCATCTTTATTGTAAGCATGATCACCACTGCCAGATATTGATCTGTCAAAAATGTGGCAATCAAACAGAGATACATAATCCACAGATAACAGGGGCTTTACTAGAAATAAGTAAAACACATAACTTTAAACTTGCCAATCCAGTAGAAATAACTGGTTCATGTGCAAAATGTCAAACAGAGGAAATTTTATGATACTTGTTAATACAAAATTTGATGCTGGAAGTATCGTAGTTCACGATATAAGCAATCCGCAAAATTTACGTTTTGGAATCCGTAATGATACTAATTCACATTTTGCGCAATGGTTTTATTTTCAGTTAAGCAATGTTAGAAACCAAGAGCTAAATTTAAATCTTGAGGGTCTGGATAAAACTGCCTATCCAGATGGCTGGGATGGTTATAATGTTTGTGCCAGCTACGATAATCAAAATTGGTTCCGCATTGATAGTAGCTTTGCCAATAACATACTAAGCTGGTCGCTAACCCCAGAGTGCAATAGCATTTATTTTGCCTATTTTGAACCTTACTCTTATGCTCGCCATTTGGAATTAATTGGTTTTGCCAATGAATGTGAAAATGTTCAGCACCAAGTCATCGGGCAAACAGCCGAGGGGCGTAATTTAGATTTATTAGTCATCGGTAATCCAGATGCAGAGCGAAAAGTATGGATTACAGCCCGTCAACACCCTGGCGAAAGTATGGCAGAATGGTTTATGGAAGGATTAACTTACCGCCTGTGTGATAAACAAGATGCAGTAAGCACTAGCCTACTAAAAGATCATGTGTTTTATTTAGTTCCTAATATGAATCCAGATGGCGCTTATCATGGCAATTTACGCACTAATACCACTGGAACTAATCTGAATCGCGAATGGCTAACTCCAAGTATTGATAAATCACCTGAAGTTTATCATACTCGTAATAAAATGTTAGAAACTGGAGTTGATATATTTTTTGACATCCATGGTGATGAAGCCCTTCCCTATGTCTTTACCTCGGGTTGTGAGGATAATCCTAGCTTTAGCGCTAAACAAAATGCATTACAACAACAATTTGAAGAGTTATTTCCACTGATTAATCCTGATTATCAAACTACAGTTGGTTATCCTAAAGGACACTTTAGTAGTGAATCTGCGACGGTTGGTACTAAATGGGTAGGGAATCAATTTGATTGTCTGGCTTACACTTTAGAAATGCCGTTTAAAGATAATGCAAACTTACCTAATGATTTGTATGGCTGGAATGGTGAGCGCTCTTCGCTACTAGGAGCTAGCTTATTAACTATGCTTAGTTTAATCAAACTATAAGCATTACCATTAAAAAACTGGAATTTAAATTCCAGTTTTTTATAATTTATAATCTATCGGCAGCAGTTTAGTCTAAAACTAAAATCCCTGTATACCAGCAATAGCCGCATACAAAAGCCAAGATTACAATAGTAGAACATAGTGCAATTTCAAATTTATTCTCAAACATTTTACGATTATCTTCTTTTCTAGCTTTGTAGAATAATGCAATACCGATTAAATACATCAACGTTGAAATAGCTAAATATTTTAAGCCACCAGCATAAATCATCCAAATTGCATAAGTTACGGATAACGAGCCTTTGATTAACTCATAAACATAGATTTTTTTATCAGTAATAATTAATTTAACTGAAAACATTGCGGCTAACAAATATGGTACCAAAACCAAACTGGTCGCAATCATAATCATATTGAGATAGACTGCCTGACTAAAATATGCACAAATCATCATAAATTGCAATGTCAAGCCAGCCATAATTGCAGCATTTATCGGTACACCACGACTATTAATTTTAGTCAAAAACTTAGGCATAGTACGATCTGAAGCAGATAAAAATAGGATATTTGTTGCTAACATATTCCATGCCAACAATGCCCCAACCACACAAATTAAAACCGCAAAACGAATAATATTTGCGCTAATCGGACCAATCACACTTGCCATAACTCCAGCAGTTGAAGGGGTAGACAAGGCTTGCACGCTACTCGTAGACATTATCCCAAAAGGTAATACCGATAATAAGGTGTCAATGATTAAAACAACGATTACCGCCAACATAGTCGCACGACCAACGTCTTTCATTGACTTTGCATAAATAGCATAGATACAGGCAGCCTCAATACCAAGAAAGTCCCAAACTGTTACCAGCATAGTAGCCTTTATTTGCTCAAACATACTTCCCAAGTGCAGATCTGGTGTGGACATATTTTTAGCAAAAATTTCCGTTTTGAATCCATAGATAAATACTAAAATCAGAGCAGCCAATGCCATTAATTTAACTGTTGTAATCATGATATTAACAATTGAAGCTTCTTTTACGCCACGAATGATAAGCGCCATTACAATCCAGATTAATAATGATTCACAGAGAAAAGATGGAAACGTCGCACCTGCGGTAGGTCCATGACCAAAAATAGGAAAAAAATTCCCAAGAGTAGCAAAAATATAGATAAGATAACTAGCATTACCTAAAAGAGCATTAAGATAATAGCCCCACGCCGAAGTAAAACCAACATAATCTCCAAAACCGAATTTGGCGTAACCATAAATACCACTCTTAATGTCTGGTCGTTTATTACTGATATAAACAAAAGACCAAGCCAAGGCAATCATACCTGCAGCAACGATAAACCAATGCAAAACAACCGCCACTGCACCAGAGCGATTTGCAATATTTTGTGGAATGTCAAAAACCCCACTACCCATCATAGAACCAAATGTTAGAGAAAATAGAGCAAAAAACGTTAAATCCTTAACGTTAACTCCCGAGCTTGGTGTTTTCGCAGCCATAACTTTTTCCTTAAAAAGTCTAAAGATTTTATTTTAAAATAGTTATCACTCAAGTTATATAAATTTATTATTAAAAACAAACAGCGTGATAACAACTACCCCCAATCGGCGTTTAGCCGCCCCCTAGACATTATACATTGATTCTTGCTTCAGTTTTAAAGCAATTATAGAAAAAATAACACTGAATTCAGGTATACTATATATCACATAGGCACCCCAAAAATAAAACAAATTGATTCAAACTGTTATACAGTAAAGAAAATTAAAGACATAATCTAAAACTGATATTTTATGCAACATTTTTAAAAAAAATGAAGCTATATATAGTTTTTTTATTACTCTAAACGCAAAGATAGTTTATTTAGGCAAAAAAATAGCGTCAATATAAAATTGACGCTATTTTTAAAATCAGCAGATTTAGGAAGTTTTATTAGTACATTCCACCCATACCGCCCATTCCACCCATATCTCCACCACCAGCCATAGCTGGAGCATCATCTTTAGGTAGATCAGCAATCATGCAATCTGTAGTTAACATTAAACCAGCAACGGATGCAGCATGTTGTAATGCAGCACGAGTCACTTTAGCTGGATCAAGCACACCCATTTCAATCATATCGCCAAACTCATTAGTTCCAGCGTTATAGCCAAATGCGCCCTTACCTTCCAATACACGATTAATTACAACTGATGGCTCTTCACCGCAGTTAGCAACGATTTGACGTAGAGGTGCTTCGATTGCTTTAAGTACAATTTTAACTCCAGCATCTTGGTCTGTGTTAGAAGTTTGCACCGCACTAAGTACGCTACGCGCACGTAACAATGCAACACCACCACCAGCAACAATACCTTCTTCAACCGCAGCACGAGTTGCGTGAAGCGCATCTTCCACACGGGCTTTTTTTTCTTTCATTTCAACTTCAGTTGCAGCACCAACTTTAATTACCGCCACACCGCCAGCCAATTTAGCTACACGCTCCTGAAGTTTTTCTTTATCATAATCTGAAGTAGATTCAGCAACTTGCTTACGAATTTGTTCAACACGTGCTTTAATTACATCTTCGCTACCAGCGCCATCAATAATCGTAGTATTTTCTTTACCGATTTCAACGCGTTTAGCCTGACCCAATTGAACTAATTCAGCTTTTTCTAAAGATAGGCCAACTTCTTCAGCAATCACAGTCGCACCAGTCAAAATAGCGATATCTTCAAGCATTGCTTTACGACGATCGCCAAAACCAGGAGCTTTAACCGCGACTACTTTTAAAATACCACGCATATTATTAACAACCAAAGTAGCAAGAGCTTCGCCCTCAACATCTTCAGCAATAATCAATAATGGACGACCAGCTTTAGCAACTTGCTCCAATACTGGTAATAAATCGCGGATATTAGAGATTTTTTTATCTACTAGCAGGATAAAAGGAGTATCTAACACAGCCATTTGTTTGTCAGCATTATTGATAAAATATGGAGATAAATAACCACGGTCAAACTGCATACCCTCAACGATATCTAGCTCGTTATTTAAGCCACTAGCATCTTCAACTGTGATCACGCCTTCTTTACCAACTTTATCCATTGCTGTTGCAATAATTTCACCAATTGACTCATCTGAGTTAGCTGAAATTGAACCAACTTGTGCAATTTCTTTAGTCGTTGCACATGGTTTAGAAATATTTTTAAGTTCTGCTACCAGACCTTCAACGGCTTTGTCGATACCGCGTTTTAAATCCATTGGATTCATGCCCGCAACAACGTATTTCATACCTTCTTTAACAATTGCTTGTGCCAATACAGTTGCTGTAGTAGTTCCATCACCAGCCACATCAGCAGTTTTAGACGCTACTTCCTTAACCATTTGCGCGCCCATATTTTCGAATTTATCTTTTAATTCGATTTCTTTAGCTACCGACACACCATCTTTAGTTACTAGTGGAGCACCAAATGAGCGGTCCAAAACAACATTACGCCCTTTAGGACCTAATGTTACTTTAACTGCATCTGCCAAAACATTAACACCACGCACCATTTTTTCACGAGCATCAATTCCAAATTTTACTTCTTTAGCTGCCATAATTAAACAACTCCTTAATATTTTAAAAACTTAATTAATATATTTACGACTTATTTACGCTACGATTGCCAAGATATCGTCTTCACGCATTACCAAAACTTCTTTACCGTCTAATTTCACTGCTTGACCAGAGTATTTACCAAATAAAACACGATCACCAGCTTTTACACATAAAGGATGACGCGTACCATTGTCAAGCAATTTACCCTCACCAACTGCGACTACTACACCCATATCAGGTTTTTCCGCAGCAGCACCCGGTAACACAATTCCTGAAGCTGTTTTTTCTTCAGCTTCAACACGTTCTACAACTACACGATCATGCAAAGGTTTAATTGTTGCCATGAGTTAAACTCCTTTTATCATAAAAAGTTAATTAACAAAATATATTGTTTTATTGATAAATGGGTATATAAGACGGATTAAGCATATTTCAAGAGTGGAAAGACAAAAATAATCAAATTTTTATAAATAATTCAATTATCATTTTGAGATAATTTGATAAAAACATTACAAAACTTAAATCTCAGACTCAAAAAATTTACCATACTATGTATACAATTAAGAAATTTAGTACTATATGAAAAAGATAAAACAGCGGTCATTTTTCAAATGATACCGCTGTATTTAATGTACTGCATTGATTAGCAACGCTTAAGGCTGATAAGACCATACTCCACCATAGGCGGTTCCAACCGTCGCACCACCAGCATAAATATAACCGGCACTATTCTGAAAAATTGAAACAAATGCGCTTGCTGAGGTAACATTACTACCCAGCTGCGACCAGCTGCCTCCATTCCACATCCATACAGCACCAGAACTTGTTCCAGTTGTTTGTCCTCCAGCATAAATATTCCCGCTTGAATCCTGCACAATTGAACCAAAACTAGATACAGTACTAACATTAGTACCTAGTTGTGACCAGCTAGTTCCATTCCATTCCCAGACACACCCACGTGTATTCAAAAACCCGGACGAAGTTCCCGCTGCATAAATGTTACCAGAAGCGTCTCTTATAATAGATCTAAATGTATTTACCGCGCTGATATTAGTACCTAGTTGTGACCAGCTAGTTCCATCCCACTTCCAGACACCGCCACCGCCAGTTACAGCTGATCCAGCTGCATAAATATTATTTAGATTATCTCGGATTATGGAAGTAAAAACAAGCGCTGACTCAACATTTCCTCCACCGAGCTCAGACCAGCTAGTTCCATCCCACTTCCAGACACCTGCGTTTTGTGGTCCACTTGGCGATGCTTGCGTACCAGCATATATATTTCCGGCACCATCCTGAATAATCGAGCTAAGTTGATATGCCGAAGTAATATCCCCACCAAGTTGCGACCAAGTACTCCCATTCCACTCCCATAAGCCGCCATTACTATTTGCTGTTCTTCCGCCAGCATAGATATAACCTGACTGGCTATTCCTAATAATAGAGCCAAATGATGTTGCAGAAGTAACATTTCCACCAAGTTGCGACCAAGTACTCCCATTCCACTCCCAAGCACCTCCAGTCATATTTGGGGTATAACCTCCAGCATAAATGTCACCAGCAGCACCCTGAATAATCGATGTAAAGTAACTTGATGACTGAACACTTTCGCCAACTTGTGACCATACTGGCGTAGGTGTAGGACTTGGTGCAGGACTAGGACCAGGACTTGGGGTTGGTGTAGGATTTGGCCAAGGACTATTTGAACTACTCGCACTGGTACTCGTTGTTACGTCTGTCTTACCATTATTATAACTCTGATTTATGCTAAATAATACGTTCTTTGGTGATGATGGATTCGTCAAGGAGACCGTATAGCTGCTTGTACTTCCAGTAGGTATATCTATTTTTAATCCTCCAGCATTATTTTTCCCTGCCAGCGAAGATAAGGGCAGTTCTGTCACTGTTGCTACGGCTGGATTACTGCTACTTACTGTATAAGCTGTTGCAGGCACGCTTCCTGTATTTGCCACCGCAACTGTCTGGTTAGCATTTGCAGAATTTAGACTTATTGCTGATGGATAATTATAGAGTAGCGCCTGATTACTTACTGTGCTTAAGCTGTTTAATATCGCCGATGTTGCTGTATTAGTTGTTACCCCATTTGCTGCTACTTCTGACATCTGAAGTTTGAATGATAACGTCCTATTTTCCAACGGTGCCGGAATACTGATACTAAAGCTATCCCCCTGCTTCAGATTTGTTAATCCTGCTCCAAGATTACCACTTATCACTTTCTGCAGCTCCAATGGCTGATTGTTCGCATCCAAGAATACTGCGCTATTATACGCTCCAGCATTACTCGATAATACTGTTCCTACAATTACTACCTCTACTGTATTATCACTTACTACTGGATAATAGCTTAGCTGGATTCCATTTATTCCACTTGTCGTTGTTGTTGATACCGTATTAATTCCTACTGGAGCTTTTGCATGCACCTCAGAAGTTGCTGATAAACTCTGCTTTATCCGACTTAACAATCCACCGTTATTGCTGGCTCCTAGCACAAAGCTGCCGCCAAATGCTCCTGATTCCAAATTCAGCTTTAATACACAGCTACCCAGTGATTCTATTGCGGCACATCTTTCGGCACTATTTATATCTATGCTTAATTTTGAAGCTCCGCCTATTACTGAATTAAGACTGTAGCTTATATTCTTAACATCTTTGCTTTCATCAGTATTACTGACTACTATATAACCACTGCCTGATGTATTCTGAAAGCTTGCCAGCTCATACGGTTGGGTAAATACCAATGATGTCACACTACCTGGTTGTGTTGTATTATTACTTCCACCGCTATTACTACTTCCGCTGCTACAGGCTACCAGAGCGCTACTTAATAGCAACAGGTACAAGTTATTAATATCTTTTCCTTGCATAATTTACCTCATTATTTTTCAGTTGATTTATTTTAACATGCTATGCAACCATAATTCCTATCCTTTTAGGATAATATCTTGAAATATTTAGGTTATAATTGAAGAATAATGATTTAACTAGCGTACATCAGATCAAAAAGACTGGATAATGCCTCTCCAAAAACTGTTGCCACAAGGTTTATTAGCTCAACCATAAGTTGAGATTTTCGGCAACACTTACTTAACTGAGTCAAGTTTAGTTTTAGCTGAACTTTGATGTGCCGTATCAAATTCATTTGGCACACCATATACGGAGTAATAAAGACAACAGATTGAATTATCCGACATTATTGATAATAAAAGTGATCATTCATTTATAGATTGGCTATATACTTCTCGTTTATAGACCAAGATGCTACTAATCTATCTTTAGATGCTGCAAAGACCATCTGTGAAATTAGAAATAAATCGCTCATTTTGGTTATTACCTACTTAGCTGCTTTAAGCCCAAATAAACTTGTCATAAAGATACAAATAATTATCATAAAACCTGCTAATGGTAAAGTTGAATTTACATGAAATAAACTAATTAGAGCAGAAAAAACAGCAGCCACAAAGACCTGAACCGAACTATATAGAGCTGAAGCAACTCCAACGCTTTTACCGACCGATGAAAAGGCTTGCGCACTACTGTTTGCAAATAATGCACTACTCGATAAATAAATCAATATCACTAAAATCACCAAACTCCAATAAGTTAATGGAATCAGTGTCGCGATTAATAAACAATAAATAGCGGTCACCCACATTAAAATGACACCGTTACGAATTAATTGATCCATATGAAAGCGCTGCAGTAAGCGACCATTAGTAAACGTACCAAGCATATAAACAAAAGATAAGCCAAGTGTGGTTGTACCAAATTCTGTTGGTGATATGCCAATTTTATTTTCAAATAAGAAGCTGGCAACTGCGAGATACGACATTAATACAGCATAAGTTAACGCGGAAAACATATTGTATTTAAAGAATGTTTTATCTTTTATTACATCATATGCTGAATGTAAAATCCTCCCCAGATTTAATTGCTCATTTAGCTCGGTGTTACTGTCATCTTTAAACTGGCAACTGATATAGATGGCAAACAGATTATAACAAAGCAGGATACCAAAAATAGGGCGCCAGCCAAAGTATTGCTGAAGAAATCCACCAAAAAAAGGCGATACATCTATTACCAAGACCGTAATCACCGCCAAATTGGAAGCAAATTTGGCTAATTCAACACCACTCATCCTATCACGCAAGATAGCGCGGCTCAAACTGCCAACACCACTAAAACCAAGCCCTTGAATTAGCCGACCAATAATTAAAAGATAAATATTCGGCGCTACTACGCACATCAAAGTACCGACTGAACTAATACTGGTTGAAAGAATCAGAATTTTACGCCGACCAAAATAGTCCGAGATATAGCCAAAAAATATACCAGGTACTGCCATACCAAATAAAAATACCGCGATGGATAATTGCGTAAGGCTATTGCTAATCGAAAAATCATGACTAATATACGGCAATGAAGGAATGTATATCTCTGCTGCAATCTGCCCGATAGTACTGGTTACAATAATAAATAAAAGGAATTTATACCTACTTTGATCGCTCACAACTCACTCAATTAATTAATTTTATTATTTGCGCTAAATACTTAGCATCAATTACATCAAATTGATTTAACATTTCACTGTCAACATCCAATACCGCGATGATTTCGCCAAGAGTATTTCTTACTGGTAAAACAATTTCAGATTTCGATAATGAACTGCAGGCAATATGTCCAGGATATTGTTCAACATCAGGAACTAGCTGGATTTCACCACTTTGCCATGCGCTACCACAAACCCCTTTGCCTTTATTAATCCGCGTACAAGCAATCGGACCTTGAAATGGACCTAATACCAGTTGTTCACCACGTACAATATAAAAACCGATCCACAGCCAGTTAAATGTCATTTGCAGTGCTGCAACCATATTTGCCATATTCGCAATTATGTCATCTTCACCGCTTAGTAAACCTTGAATTTGAGGTAACAACTCCCGATAACGTTGCTCTTTATCACCTGTTGAAATAATTAATTCTTCTGCCATAATTACACCTTATTTAGTATGTAGAATTTTTTGCGCATTGGCAAAATCACTATTGATTAAAGCCTCACTTACACTAAGCACTTTATCAATATTCCGTTCAATCTCTATTTTATCGTCAAGTGTTGGATTATTTAAAACATAGCCCGCAACTTTGCTTGCATCTCCCGGGTGTCCAATACCAATACGTAAGCGCCAATAGTTTTTGCCAATCACCCGATCAATATCCTTTAATCCATTATGACCACCATTACCACCACCTTGTTTTAGTTTGGTAATCCCTGGTTTAAAATCAAGCTCATCATGTACCACCAAAATTTCTTCAGGTTGAATCTTGTAAAAATTGGCTAAAGTATGAACTGATTTACCCGATAAATTCATATAGGTTTGTGGTTTAAGAAAGAATAAATCTTGTTGTCCAATTTTAATCTTAGCCAACTCCGCAAAATATTTGCTCTCCAAACTAAATGTTGCACCAAGTTTACGCGCCCAAGCATCAACACACCAAAATCCAGCATTATGTCTAGTATCTGCATACTCACGCCCCGGATTTCCCAAACCAACAATAAGTCTAATCATCATTTTACCTATAAAAAAAGCCCAGGTATACAACCTAGGCTCTTATTAGTCACGCAAACTGGGATTACTCAGCTGCAGAACCTTTAGCTGCTGGTACATCTGCAGGAGATACAATCTCAGCATCTGCAACTTCAGCAATACCGCCAGCGATTAATACAACAGCATCATCACCGCGTAATAATTTTTCTAATTTAACACCTGAAGGCAAAGCTAAATCAGATAAATGAACTGACTGACCAGCACTTAATTTAGCTAAATCAACCTCAATGAATTGCGGTAAATTGCTAGCTAATGCACGAATTTCAACATCTGTTGCTACGTGAGTAATGTGAGCACCCTGAGTTTTAACTGCGGGGCAAGTATCTTCGTTTAAGAAGTGTAATGGAATACTCATGTGAATTTCTTCTGTAGCAGAAACGCGTTGTAAATCCAAATGCAATACTTCAGGACGGAATGCATGGAAATGGAAATCACGTAGAACAACCTGCTCAGTTTTACCATTTAACTCTAGATCCAAAATTGACGTATGAAAAACTTCTTTTTTCAATGCGTGGAAAATTGTATTGTGATCTAATGTAACAGCAACAGCTTCGCTACCTGCTCCGTAAACAATAGCTGGTACTTTACCAGCATGACGCAGGCGGCGGCTCGCACTTCGACCTTGCTCTTTAACGTCACGAGCTTCAGCAATTAATTTAATTGACATATTATTATCCTTATATTATTTAATAAAATACTACTAGATTAAATCGCGACCAATTTAATCTAAGCGCATGATTATAGCATTAAAGTTAGATATTCGCATAAATAAAACAAGCTCAAATTATACTAACCAATAAATAAAGCCACACTTCGTGATATAAATTATGTTACAATATGCCCCTTATTTGTGCATTTGGCACATTTAGATTAATAAAATTTAATTAAACTTTAGGAGTTTATATTGATGTATGCGGTAATAAAAACTGGCGGCAAACAACATAAAGTTGTCGTTGGCGAGAAATTAAAAGTAGAACTGATCGCTGCAGAACTCGGAAGCAAAGTTACTTTATCAGAAGTATTAATGGTTGCTAACGGTGAGAATGTAGTTATTGGTAGTCCTGTCGTTGCTGGTGCAACAGTTGAAGCAACTGTAATAGCACAAGGTCGTCATAAAAAAGTACGCATTTTCAAAATGCAACGTCGTAAACATTATCAACGTCGTATGGGTCATCGTCAGTATTATACTGAACTTCAGATCGATACAATCAATAACTAAGAGGAGCAACGAATATGGCAACGAAAAAAGCCGGTGGTAGTTCAAGAAATGGACGCGATTCAAATCCTAAAATGCTAGGTGTTAAAGCTTACGGCGGTGCATTAGTATCTGCTGGTAGCATTATCGTTCGTCAACGTGGTACTCAATTCCACGCTGGAGTGAATGTTGGTATGGGTAAAGATCATACTTTGTTTGCTAAAGAAGATGGCGTAGTTAAATTCTCCGTTGGTGGAAAATTAAACCGTCGCATCGTTAGTATCGAAGCAGCTGAGTAACAGCTTTAAAAATTACAATGATATGTATTATGCCCTGCTTAATTTAGCAGGGCTTTTTATTTATCGGTTAAAGATCCTCTAAATCAAGGCAAAGAATCATAAATTTACTGGAATTAAATATAAACTCACCAATTATTTCGCAACCAATTTTTTTCTGCGCATTTAATGACCTTGGATTTGATTCTGAAGCAAAAGAGATTCTTAATCTGGACGGGTTTTGTGTATCTTTTAGAAAATCAAATAGTGCCGAAATCAATTGCGGATAAATACCTAACCCCCGATATTCTTTAGCAATACAACTTGGACCGGCGATAAAACAGCTATATTCAGAAAGTGTCTTACCTTTGTAGATAATCTTGCCAAATTGCTGCATCATTTGCATTAACAAGGGTGAAGCTTGGTTAAACTCAGGCGTACTTGCAATATGGTAGCCACATAAATCTGCACCAGAAAAGCATGTCATAATACAAATACTATCGTTCATTGCTCTAAATTTATCTAAAGTAAACTCTCCAGACAGAAAACCATCTTTCAAATCTTCATGACTTAATGAACTTACAATATTTTTATTATGAAGCTCAAAGATTTTCTGAAAGTCTTTGTCTGTTTCAGCCCTTCTAAAGACTAGATTATTGTCGTGTAACATTCTCTTATAAACTCCTAAAACGCTATCTAGATTAAGTCACTAACATAAAGTTTAACATAACTCGTTGTAATTTCACCACCCACGTCCAGAGCAATAGTGGCTACAGAATACATTATACGCTTAATTTTGCAGCACAACACCTCTCCGCGATGCAGTTAAATAAGTAAAAATCATTGGCAATGCTATCGAAAGCGCAAGAGCTAGAGCAATAAACACCTCCAACAAATCCCCTTTTAGCATAAAAAACTGCAATAAAAAGGTTAGTATTGGGGTAAATCCCATCGCCAATGAAAATTTCTCAGAACCAAATTTCTCAATACATAACTGACCAAAATAAAGTGGTAAAACTAGCGTAATCAATCCAATCACGACACCCTTCCCTAGTATATCCAGAGTAATCAAGTTAAATTCATGTCTGTAGCTTATCAAAGCCAAGGGCATCAATAATAGCAACCAGTAACGCAAGGCAAGAATCTGGCGCGAATTTACACTTTTAAAATTAAGCTTCTTAGAAACTCTAAGATAGAAGTATAACGATAGTCCCGTCAACATCGTGATTAAAATTCCAATAATGGTCTTAGCTAAGGAATAGCCGTTAAAAGTTACAAAATAAAATAATACAAAAGTAGTCGCAATCATTAGCGCTTGAACTAAATACAAGGGGCTTTTAGTAGTCTTTGCCATAACAATTGCACCAAAGAAACTTGGCCAACCCAGATAACTAAAAACAAAAATAAATGGCGTAAACGCGATTGGAGTTATAAAACCTGCAACCCACATAAATGTTGTAGTTGCAATAACTTTTATCAGACCTAACCAGATCGAGCTATCACTTAAAACACGGCGATAAGTATTTTTATTTTGCCCTAAATTTAGTAGATGAAAGCTAATCACTGCCGTAATAGCAGAAATAAAAATTAAAATATCATGGTTAATATTTTGTCCCCAAAAATAGATTATAATAGGGGCAATTGCATTAAATGCTAAAAAAAGAATTAGATAAATCATTTACAACACCTCAAATAATTGATGCCGAGATTATATTAAAAGCAGCTTTGTTTTCATACCGTGTTTTTGCCAGGGATTAACCGAATGTTAAAGTCATTTATAGATAAAATCGTAGTATTGGCCAGTATGCTACCAACCCAGATAATTGGCGTAAAAAACCTTGAATCCCGTTATTTATATTGTTCACCAAATTTCGCAGAACTTCTGGGATCTTCTGTAGAGGATATTGTTGGTAGGCATGATATGTTTATCAATGATGCAAACAGTGCATTGCGGATTTGTGAAGATCAACAAATTATTGCAACGCGAACGGCACTGCCATTTATCCATATTGATAAAATCAAAGGCAAACTCAAACCATTAACTTTTATCAAATCACCAATTGTTGATAACAGTAGTAATCAGGTTATTGGTATTTTATGCCAAGCATTTGATTTTGCTACGCTTAATCCGGCACAACAAATTCTCAACACTTATCAAAGTTTGAACCTTGAGCCACAACAAAATCAGACGCTACCTCACTTAAGCAAACGGGAAAAACAGATAGTTTTCCTTTTTCTGGCTAATTTAAATAGTGCTGAAATGGTAGACGTCATTTATCAAATGGAAGGCAAAAAGCTCCGTAAAGGAACAATAGACTGCGTCTTTACCGATCAACTATTTCCAAAATTTCAAGTATATAATCGCCAGGCCTTATATGCAAAATTGGTACAGCTGGGTTATAATCGCCTAATCCCTAATGAAATGCTTCCCAAACAAACAATGGCTCTTGATACTCACACTATATATTAGTGAAAACATCTCCAAAAACATTTAAACTATTTTAAGTTTATTGCTCACTGCCCGCACCCATGCACACACTCAAGGAATATGCTATAATTTGTCACCATTTTATTTCAAACGAAAAGGATCAAGGTAAGTGAAAGTCGTAATTAAAGTTGGTTCACAGGCAATATTATCTCCAGAAGGCGCGGCACTTGAAGCAGTAATGACAAATATTATTGCGCAAATAATCGAATTACAACAAGCAGGACATCAGGTTATTTTGGTAAGCTCGGGCGCAGTTGCTTTAGGGCGAGGAATTTCACGAAAAATAGTCGCACGCGAATATGGCAATTCGGTTGCTGATAAACAGCTTCTGGCAAGCCTTGGGCAGCCGCAATTAATGGCAATCTATACCAAAATCTGTGAACAACAGCAATATCTAGCAGCGCAATTACTCTTAACCAAATATGATTTCCAGACTAAACGCAGCTATACCAATATATTACGTTTATTACAAAAAGCACTTTCGCAAAGTAACGTAATCACCATTATCAATGAAAATGACAGTGTTGCGGTAGAAGAATTAATGTTTACCGACAATGATGAATTATCCGGAATCATTGCAGCCCAAATCGGCGCAGATAAACTCTTGTTACTAACTAGCATTAGTGGCGTTTATGACAAAAATCCGCTTGAAGCTGATGCCAAGCTACTGGAGGAAATTCACCTTAATGATAGCTTACCCGAATTAGCTGGTAAAACTACGCTTGGGCGTGGTGGTATGAGCAGCAAATTGAATACCGCACGTAAGATGGCAAGCGTTGGTGTTATGACGCATATTGCCAATATTGCTGAGCCAAACGTAGTTACCCGCTTGGTTTTAGGCTCGGATAAAATTGGAAGTAAGGTTATTCCCGAACATAAACAAACTGCCCGTAAGAAATTTCTAGCCTTCACTCAAGGACAAGCACAGGCACAAATTACTGCCAATTGGGGATTAGTTGCGGCACTAAGTAAACATGATGCGATTAGTATTTTGCCAGTGGGAATTGAAGCATCTAACGGTAATTTTAAACGCGGAGATTTGATAGAAATTTTAAATCCGGCAGGAGATAAAATCGCGATTGGGGTTGCCCGATATAACTCCAGCAAGCTACAGGAATATCTTGGCGGAAAAAACCATCCCGAATTTATCCATTATGATTATTTACATATCGATCATGATGCAATTTTGACAGGAGCTACAAAATGAGTGCAATCACCACACGCCTGCAACAGCTAAAAGATGATTATCCAAGCTTGCTGAACCTCAGCGATAAACAGCGCAATGCATTATTACTGGATTTAGCCACACGCATTGAACAACACGCGCCAGAAATAATTGCAGCCAATGCCCTAGATTTGGCAAAAATGCCTCTTGAAGATCCAAAATATGATCGCTTAAGACTCACCACAGATCGAATTAACGCAGTTGCCGCCGACGTACGTCAGGTTGCCAATCTGGCTACTCCACTAGGTATCATTCTTGAACAACGCACTTTAGCTAACGGTTTGGATTTACAAAAAACCCGTGTTCCACTGGGAGTGGTTGCGGTAATTTACGAGGCTCGTCCAAACGTCACTATTGATGTATTTAGTTTATGCTTTAAATCAGGTAATGCAGTCGTTTTAAAAGGCGGCAGTGAAGCGATGCACTCCAATCAGATTTTAGTGGAATTAATTAAACAAAGTCTGTTGGCGCAACAGATTAACCCAGATATTGTCTATCTAATGCCACCTGAGCGTGCTGCGGTTTATGATTTGCTTAATGCTGTTGGATTGGTTGATGTATGTATCCCACGTGGTAGCCAAAATCTAATTCAATTTGTTCGTGAAAATGCCAAAATCCCAGTAATTGAAACTGGCGCAGGGATTGTCCACACTTATTTTGACCAAAGTGGCGATGTTGTCAGTGGCGCTAAAATAATTAACAATGCCAAAACTAGACGAGTTAGTGTCTGCAACGCCTTGGATACCCTAATTATTCATCGCAGTAGATTAGCTGAATTAGCTGAGTTAATTGCACCGCTGATTGAGAATAAAGTTGCTATTTATGCAGATACCGAGAGTTATCAAGTTTTAGAAGGTGCTTATCCTGCCGAACTTTTACAATCAGCAACAGCAGAGGATTTTGGACGAGAGTTTTTAGATTATAAGCTAGCAGTCAAATGCGTTGATAAATTAGAAGAAGCCATCAAGCATATTCAAGAGTATAGCTCAGGACACAGTGAAGCAATTATTAGCAACGATGCAAAAAACATTGAACAATTTATTAATCAGATTGATGCCGCTGTGGTGTATGTCAATGCTTCAACTGCATTCACCGATGGTGGGGAATTTGGCATGGGCGCTGAAATTGGCATCAGTACGCAAAAGCTTCACGCTCGCGGACCAATGGCATTGCCAGAACTAACCAGCTATAAATGGATTGTCCGTGGCAATGGTCAGATACGTTAATCATTCTCTCGAGAAAGTGCCGCAGATTCTGCTGCGGTAACACTCTTCAATGCATCCATCATCGGTGGTTCGGCAGTTTCTTTAGTAGTAAACTTAAGATAGCTTAGTGCAATGACTAGCATCACTAAACTAGCAATTGCCAATTGCTTAAAACTTATTTTATCAGTAGCAAACATAAAGACGGCAATAACCACCCCAATGCTAAATATGGTAATAACATTACCCGACCCAGGAACAAAAAAATCCATCATAGCTCCATTCATTAATATGCAGCTAAGCTAGCTGTGAAAAGAACTTTATTGTGGAGCAGGAGCGCTATTGCCCGCAGGAGGCGGAACAATATTCCCCGTTGCAGCGGGTTGCGCGGCATTACCACCATTAATTGCCTGTTGCACTAATTGCTGTTGTTGCTGAGGACTAACTTGATCAGCATTTAATTCTTCCAGCTTAACTTTAGTACCAACTTGTGGCTGATGTTGCGTAACTACTTGGACTACTGCGTTATCACTGTTTAAATAGCCAACTTGGTAACCAACCGGAACTTGTATTGGCCGGTAAGCGGTACTACATTGAGTCGTCGAACTATGATGCGCCACATAATCAGGCTGATTACTCCGCTCAATCAAGTCGCCACCAACCGCGCCAACCGCCGCACCGACACCAGCACCAACCCACGAATGTGAAACTAATCCACCAACTGCGGCACCACCGACACCACCAATAATTGCACCCTCTGTTCCACTCTTATGGTTACGAGAATAGTGTGTATTACCAACTTTCTCACAACTTTGGTAAGGCTGTTGCGCGGATAGCAACGCAGGTTGAACACTTACAATTTCAACTTTACCAGCATTACTAATGATAATACCCAAACCAATTGCGGCCAAAACGGCTGCAGCAATCGCACCACCAATAATTAATTTTTTCTTATTTGTAGCAAATCCACCACTTGGGGCATCATAGTCATCAAAAGACTCGCTACGCATTCTCTGTGGATTGCCACGCTGTGCATCATGCCCTCTTAAATTTTGATTTGATGATCTTTGAGGTACATCTGAATAGCTACTATTATAACTTTGACGATTACCTTGTTGACGACCACTTCTGGTTCTCGTTCTCATATTATCTGTCATAATTCTTACCCTTTAATATAATTTTTATTATTATCTATCTACTATTTTTTTATACTTGTTATGTTTATCCCTGTCTATCTCTGCGTCTTACTCGAGTATCTGAATAAGAACGATTAGGTTGACGTAGTTCAATTCTTTGATAATCATCTGGCTCATCCTGATAATCATTGTTACGATCATCATATCTTCTATGATTGGCAGAATAGTTATCACGGCGCTCATCAGAATAATAATCTCGGCGCTTATTGCCGCGCGTGGCATAGGCGATACCCAAACCAGCAAGCACTAGCACACCAATACCTAATAACCAATAGCCAGGATTAGATCCACCCTCTTCAACAACAGTATTATTTGTAGTGGTATTATTAATATCCTCTGGCTGTGAAGTTGGCATATCACCGGATGAAGATGAATTGCCAGAAGAGTATCCACCGCCACCACCTGAATAAACAACTGGTGTAGAATTATTGTGATTAAAAAAATAGTTAAATAAGCTAGTTGCCGCAATACCGCCAATTAACCCCTCAGCTAGACCAGCTCCCCAACCACCATTGTTATAGCCGTTGTTCCAACCGCTACCCCAGCCATTACTAAAACCAACTGGTCCTTGATTCCAACCATGGTATGGTGGGTAACCGCCATTATATCCAGCATAGCCGTTATGCCCATAGACATTCACCGTATCATTATTGTATCTATCATTTCCTAAACGATCATTATTCAAACGATTACTACCATAACTATTAAGATTTTCATGAGTAGCAGAATGATATTGTCCCTGATGGTAAGCGCCATCATGACTAACATTAACATGTGTTTCACCACCACCCTGACGATTAACCGTAATGCGCTCTTCCGCATAAACAGACAATCCAGCAAAGCTAAGTGAAACGACTAACAAAATTTTATTTATTTCAAGCATATTCTATCATTTTTAAAAGTTTAATATTAAGGCGTAGTTACCTGTGCCATCGATTGCAATTGGTTTAAAGGAAGCTTTGCTCCAACTGCCAATGGAGATTGCGTAACAATACTTGCCGTAGCATTCTCATAAAGATATTGAACCTTGTAGCCCGATTGATGCTTAACTGTCTTGTAAGCAACACCACATTTATCATAACTGCTTTTCTTAGCAACATAGTCTGGTTGATTTGAACGTTGCACTTCACGACCGACTAAAGCACCACCAAGACCACCAACAATTGCACCAACCGCAGTTCCACCGCCGCCTTGTTTGATTTGATTTCCGATCACACCGCCAGCAACTGCACCAGTTGCACCACCAATTAATGCACCATCTGTACCATCTTTTTGATTCTGTACATAAGTAGTTGTAGCAACTTTATGACAGCTATTGTATGCCTTTTTGGAAAAAACATAATTGGGACTGACCGATAAAATCTGTGCTTGAGGAACTGGTGGTGGCGTCATGAATATTTTGTATGCACCTATAGCGCCAGCAGCGATACCCAAAGTTAGAACCGCAGCAATTATAAATTTTTTGCTGCCACTTGAACGACGGTAATTTGGTTGATAATAACGATCATCATAACGATTCCGCTCAGAATAACCATCGCCTCGGTGCGGTTCATCATAATAACCCGAATCTCGTGTTCTTGATGGTGCATCGTTATTATAACGTTGCTCTCTGGCACGATATCCACTCTTCCTCTCTCTTGAATTCATAAGCTAAAATCCTAATATTTTATTATCTTGTAGGTCATAATTTTACCTCACCACACCACCCACCGCCTACAAATCGGCAATATTATGTTATATTTCAGTTAGTTACAATAACAACACAGCTTAATAAACTATATAATCTAAAATTAAATCAGTCTACTATAATATCATAGATAATTTGTGTAAGCTGTTAGTTTTTACAACAAATTAAGAATCCAAATATGTACTACTAATTTATAATTCTGCGCGCATAGGCAAGATGATTCTTATACCACCCCTTAAACTCGCGAACTTTAACGCCACTCGCGTGATCATCAATAATATGCCCAGAATCAACATAAATGACTACGTGCGAGATTCTGCTATCATCCATAGTGCGGATAAATAATAAATCACCTGACTGCAATGCCTCATCTACTGCTAACATCCTTCCTGCCGTATCTGCCTGCTTTGTTATATCACTATTGATTTTTATTCCAAGCCCATAATTGTATACCCACGAGGTAAAATTAGAACAATCTAACCCAGCACCGCTTCCATTATCAAATCCAGGTATATGATGGTGTTTGTATGGTAGACCAATGTATTTTTCGGCAACGGCGACAATTCTCTGCTGCTGCCATTTTATCGGGTCACAAGCAGAAGGAATTGTCGGAGCTGGGTAGTGTGCAGGTCTTGGTCCCCAGCTATCTCGATAGCTAGGGTCTGAATATTGTGGCAAACTATCCCGATAACTAAAGTCACTACTAACCGATTGCTGATAATTACACTCTTCCGCATTAGCATTAATACTAACAATTAGGCTGGCTAACAGAGTGGTTAGAATATTTTTATTTAATTTCATGAACTATTCCTCATTTTGTAATAAACAGTAGATTAATATTTTATCTGTTTTGCTATATTTATAAACACAACATTAGATATATTATCAGATGTAATAAAGTATCTAGCGTAAATTAATGTGACATTAACGGGCTATGATAGAATTACGCTTTAACTTCTATTGGTAATAAGTTCTATCAATTAGGAATTTATGATAAAATCGCGAAGTTAGTTATACTCAATATGTTTTATTTGCTCTGCTCAAATTAAGTAACAGTGCAAAAAATGCAGTTAAATCAGAAAGAAATTATGAAGTTTATAGATGAGGCCAGAGTTGAAATAATTGCTGGTAATGGTGGTAACGGTTGTATGTCATTCCGTCGTGAAAAATATATCGAAAATGGCGGACCAGATGGTGGTGACGGTGGTAAAGGCGGTTCGGTAATTATGATTGCTGATAATAATCTAAATACGCTGGTGGACTATCGTTTTGTTAAACGCTATGCGGCTAAAAATGGTGAGCATGGACGCGGTGCAGATTGCTACGGACACAAAGGTGAAGATATTTATTTAAAAGTTCCAGTTGGTACAACAATTATTGATGAAGATACTGGCTTAATTATGGCAGATTTGGAAACCAACGGACAAGAACTGGTAGTTGCCAAAGGTGGTAAAGGTGGACTAGGTAACATTCACTTTAAATCTTCAACCAACCGTGCCCCGCGCCAAACAACTAAAGGTGAAGCTGGTGAAAGACTGAATATTCGCCTAGAATTAAAAGTGTTGGCTGATGTTGGCTTACTTGGTTTACCTAATGCGGGCAAATCGACCTTTATTCGTGCCGTTTCATCGGCAAAACCAAAGGTAGCTGATTATCCATTTACTACTTTACACCCCAACTTGGGTGTAGTACGAGTAGACGCAGAACGCAGTTTTGTGATTGCGGATATTCCAGGACTAATTGAAGGCGCTGCGGATGGATTAGGTTTAGGACATAAATTCCTCAAGCACTTACAACGCACTAAGGTATTGCTGCACATCGTAGATATTGCACCACTGGATGAAGCGACCGACGTAGTTGCTGAAGCAGTTGCGATTGCACATGAACTAGAAAAATATGCTGATGATTTATATGCCAAACCACGCTATTTGGTTATCAATAAAATTGATTTGATTCTGGAAGAAGAACGTGAGCAAATCATCAATGATTTTATCACTCGTTTCAAACAACATAATACCAATACTGATTATACACGTATTTTTACTATCTCTGGCGCAACTGGTGAAAACTGTAAAGAATTATGCTACTATTTGATGAGTTTTATTGAAGAAAAGACCGGGCGACAACTTGCAGAACACGCGGTCTCCAGTGTTATAGGTTAAATAAACATGACAGTACAACGTGATGTAATGGAATACGATGTAGTTGTTGTTGGTGCTGGACCTGCTGGTTTGGCAAGCGCGATCCACCTCAAACAACTAGCTGAACAAAATGGTAGTGAAATTAGCGTTTGCATCTTGGATAAAGGTAGCGAAGTCGGCTCACATATTATTTCAGGCTGCGTAATGAATCCACGCGGCTTGAGTGAACTAATTCCCAATTGGCGAGAACTTGATTTTCCAGTTACTACCGAAGTTAAACATGAACGCTTGGCTTTTATGGGCGCAGAAAAAAGCTATACAATGCCAATTCCACACGATTGGCGTAATGATGGTAATTATATTATCAGCCTAAGTCAGCTGTGTCGCAAACTCGCCGAATATGCCGAATCAATCGGAGTGGAAATTTACCCAGGCTTTGCCGCTAAAGAAGCGATCATAGAAGATGGTAGCGTAAAAGGAATCATTACTGGAGATATGGGACTGGATCGTTTAGGACGACCAACTGCCAACTATCAAATGGGAATTGAAATTCGTGCTAAACAGACTATTTTAGCAGAAGGCTGCCGCGGTTCAGTTAGTAAACAGATCATTGCTAAATTTGCACTGGATAAAGAGTCACAACCACAAACCTATGGTCTGGGAATTAAAGAAATTTGGCGTATTAGCAGCAAAAAACATTCTCTAGGCAGCATATTACATACTATCGGTTACCCATTAAATAACAGCACTTACGGTGGCGGATTTGTTTATCACTTAAATAATAACCTACTGTCAATTGGTTTAGTAACTGCATTAGATTATAAAAATCCATACCTCAACCCTTACGAAGAATTTCAACGTTTCAAACAACACCCCGAAATTCGCTATTTATTAGAAGATGGCGAGCGTCTGGAATATGGTGCACGTACCGTTGTTGAAGGTGGGTTGCAAGCATTACCAGAACTAAGTTTTGCAGGTGGAATTTTGGTTGGCGACAGTGCTGGATTTCTAAATGTACCAAAAATCAAAGGGGTACATAATGCAATGAAATCTGGAATGCTTGGTGCCAAGGCTGTCATGGATGCTATTCGCCATGAAAAAACAGTTGCTAATACTTACGCCGAACTATTCAAAGCTAGTTGGCTCTACAAAGACTTAAAAGCCGTTCGCAATATTCGCCCAGCGTTTCAATATGGACGAATTATCGGATTGCTTTATACTGCATTTGAAAAGTATATTTTACGAGGTAATGCTCCGTGGACATTATCTATAAAACATGCTGACCACTTGTGCATTCAGCATAAATCCAAATTTATCCCTTTAACTTATCCGCCACATGATAATAAAGTAAGTTTTGATAAAGCATCATCAGTTCACTTGGCAAATCTAACTCACGATGATAGCCAGCCAGTACATTTGGAGCTTAAAGATCATTACCAAGCCATCAAAATTAATTTGATGGACTATGCTGCGCCAGAGACTAAATTCTGCCCTGCGGGCGTATACGAAATTGTCAAACAGCACGGTGAACCGACACTACAAATTAACTCGCAAAACTGCGTTCATTGTAAGGCTTGTGATATCAAGGATCCCGGACAAAATATCACGTGGACTGTTCCTGAAGCTGGCTCAGGTCCACAATACAGTGATATGTAGCCATCATTATTTTTGCACTAAAAACTATAAAAGGTGAAGTAACATTTGATGAATTGGCTATAAAATACAACATGTCGAAATCCTTTGTACCTTCCACTTAATTAAAACGTCTGAATTAATTTGAATATTTTAGACCTTTTATTGATGCTTGGTGGATTATTTGGATCGTAACCTTACAAATTTAACGAATCATAATAATTTTAGTTATAGCCAAACGCCTGTCAATACAGGTATTTGATGTTAAACCAAGTATCCTAGAGAGTTGTTTGAATATAACAATAAGTAGCTATCTACCAAGATATTTAACAAGTCAGCCCCACGATTAAAAGTGCTATGTTCTTTTGAAATACGTGTATGAGTATTATGTTTAAGCTTCTTTAGTTTAATTGATTTAAGTTTGTTAGCAACTTCACCGAGCTTGCAAGCATAACAATATGCGATAGCCATAAACATGAACAAGCTAATACTGCGTTCTGATTTCATGATTCTAGTTGATTCAAGATTAAATCCTTTGGTTTTGAACTTGGCAGACATTGCTTGGATAGTCCAGCGTTTGCGGTAAATATAAGCGGAGTCAGGTTGGAAGCTATTGGAAGTAATGTAAACCTTTTCACCCTGTTAATTTTCTCTGATAGTGAGTGAACACTTGCTCTAAACTAGTCATCTCAGATTGATTTGCTGGCGTTATCAGCAAATGTTCATAATAGCCATCAGTGGCATCTGTTACTATAAACTCTTATGAGTTAACTGCTGCTTCAATTAAAGTTGCATCCAGAATTACATCTTCGGTTATCTTTACTTTGAGGTTATGCTGTTCAAGCTGACGATTAATCTGCTTTAGATAACCATCCAACATACCTTGTTTAACTAACTTATTCCTGAATCTACAAATTGTAGTTTCATCTGGTACATGCATTTCTTTATCGGCTAAACCAAAACCAGTAAACCACATAAAGTCGATTCTAGTATGGAGAGCTTCTTCCACCTTAGGATCACTTAGTTGATGCCATTGCTGCAATAAAAGAACCTTGAGTAAACTCAGATAATCATAAGGTACTTGACCTTGCATTACTTCTTTACCGAGTTTTACTTTTAGATTATCAGCTATGGGTTGCCGATCAACTATAGCTTGAACTTTTAACAATAAGCTGTCTATTTATTTTTTTAAGCACTGTTCTAAAAAATTGCAGAGTAGTTGAATCTTTAAGTCATTATTCGCAGTTGGATGACGTAATAAATAATAATCTTTTTTACTTATGTGATATTCAGGTAATATATTTATTAATTCTAACTTATTGAGTTTCGTTATATTTTCAAGTTCTAAGTCACATAATAATGGACCAATTACTTTATTCGTCTGAAGCAGTTGTATATTGTGGATAGTACTATTTGTTGTTATTATCTTTGGCATAGGGATTATTATAACTTCTCCAGTCTGTGTATTAGCCAGCGGATAGTATTTATCTATAGAATAATCATCATTTATATAGCCAATTACTCGATGTAAACTTAAATCTTGTGGTTTATTAGGAACACCGTACTTATTTGCATATTTTTTTGTACAAAAAAGTTTAACCTCAGAAGAAAATATATGTTTTATGATTTGACTCTGACGTTTTGGTATATGATTCAAAATAGCTACATCAATACCATCTTTTATTAAATCTATCTCTTTGTTTTGATATAAAATGTTTAGACTTATTTGAGGGTGTTTTTCTAAGAAGTAGGGTATTTTGGGGGTAATTAGTTCCAATGCTAAAACATTTGGAAGTACTACAGTTATTGTACCTTTCGGATATAATTTAGATTTTAAAATATCATCTATAACTTCAACTAAATGCTCCATATTAACAGCTCTATTTTTAATTACAGAATAGATTTGTTTTCCAAAGTCTGTAACTTCAAAATGCTTAGTCGTCATATTAATTAACTTAACATTCAGGCTTTGTTCAAGATTTTTTATTCTACGGCCTACTGTAGTTTCATTTAGCTTTAATTTCTTAGCTGTATGCACATAGCTACCTATTTCTACTACTTGAGCAAATAAGAATAAATCATCAAATGAATACATAATTTACATTAATCCATTAATACTCTATATTCCTGCATTATAGCAGGAATATAGCTGAAGTTTTCATCATTGACAGATATATTTTATTAGCTTATAATACATAATATTTTAGATTGCATAGATTATTTTTAAGAGGATTATGGATATGAAAAATTATAATTATAGATTAAATAAGTTAACTTACTGCCTGTTATTCATTACAGTTGCGTCTACAATCACTGCATGTAATAGTGGTTCTGGAACTCAGCAAATTAATACCCCACCACATGTGACAGATAATAGCGTACTAACTGATCAAACATGTGCTAAATATGATGCAGGCTATGCCAGTGCAAAATTTAATGTACTAGGGGTTCTTGATAAACGTAAATATTCTAAAATTGAGACTTGTAGCAAATGGTACAGTCTAGCACCTTTGACGAACTCACTAAACCAATCTAAATTACAAAACTTAAATAGTTATAGTCCTTATGATTTTTCAAATAATACAGTAATCAACTGGGGACAAGCAGGAGCAAATAGTATTCTATTTATTAACGATAGCTCTTACTATCCTGGCACTAATATTCCCGATATTCAATATCCTCTAGAGTCGTATATCCAAGTCCAAAATTCAGGAACTTATGGCTCACCACAGATTATTAATACTTCTTATAATAGCAACCTACCACAAGGAAATCAACCACAAAGTTGGGGCAATTATTATGGATTTTATCCATTTTTCCCTGATAGTAAATTCCCTACAAATGCAACAAATGTTGTTAATGTGACTGCTTATAATGGTGTTATGTTTCCTCGTGTTTGTAATGATGATACTCGAGATAATTTTAGTGCCGATGTTATGCTGATTATGCCAAGTACAACAGACCTAGAAGCTAGTAATGTTGTCTATTATAATTATCCAGTATCATTTCTTAACTATTGTTCATGGCAAGGCACAACCGAGGGTAATTACGATCAATATTCTTCTGTTGTACAGATGTATGGTGGCATCACAGCAGATCAAGTTCTTTCTCAGCCAATGAGTTCTGATTGTACCTACTCAACAACAAATCCTAATACAGGAAGTAGCAAATCTTCTTTAACTTGCAATGTTAATAATTATAACTTTACAATTAGTTTACAAGAATTTTTCTCTAATCTAAGTCAATACCCGTCTTCCAACATAAATCCAGAGATTGAAGGTTCTAAGTGCTATTTATCTGGGAATAATCGTTTAAATGGATATACAAATTATTGTACTCAAAATGGTTGGGCTTTAAACGTCACCCAAAATAATTGAATTTTTAAAATTTAATTATTGACCCGAATTTTACTTGTCCATTAATCACAATAATAATTGCCGCCAAACGCCTTTTTTTAGATGTTTGGCGGTAACCACTCAGCTTATACTAAATTACTTCGTACCTTACACTTAATTAAAACGTCTGAATGTCTGCAAGTTTAACATTTGAAACCAGAAATACAAACTCATTTTTAAGGTTTAATCTGGCGGTGTAAAGCCTATTGCCAAAAGCGCGACGAATGGTTGTAGCGATATCTGCCTTGATCTGCTTACGA
>JACCDZ010601856.1_pt1 | contig 43869 bp, 40 predicted proteins | sample 7449551 | NCBI WGS metagenome assembly JACCDZ01 (sample SAMN15323452, study PRJNA562643) | freshwater metagenome | isolation source: river surface water | place: USA:Blue River Watershed | collected 2017-08-18
ACAACAAGAACCCACACAAGTTGTCTGATCAAACTGTTAAATAGCAAACCCTAACTCGTCATCAGGGCCTTCCCACTCGGGAGGTGCGCATTCTACAGCGTATCTCCTTCGTGTCAAGCATCTTGTTTAAATTATTTCGTCGTTACCAACAAACCAACTTTTACAAGACACTCACAACTCGCTGATTTTCCTGAAGTTTTTAATTCCAGTCCGTACCAGCGCGTCGGTGTGGGGCGCATTATAGGGAGCTGCGGAAAGGAGTCAAACCCTTTTTGACAGTTTTCAGTGCAAAGCTGCTCGACCGCTGCTTTTTTGTGCAAAAACGGTCAGGACCGATCACTTTTCCAGCGAAACGCGTGCAATGGCTTTTTTGCCCGCCTGAATCACATGCTGACTGCCGGCCTGCATGCGGAAATCTGCAGGCGCCTGCTCCCCGTCTATATAGACACCACCGCGGGATATCACATCTTTGGCCGCTGCCGAGTTCTTAGTCAAGCCGGTGCGATTAAGGACGGCCATGAGCGGCAGATCGGCCTGACCATCGGCAGAGATGGTTATGGCTGGCACATCTTCGGGAATCTCGCCCTTGGCGAGGACATTGCCCGCTGCCTTGTGGGCATTGAGCGCAGCCTCTTCGCCATGGAAGCGGGTGATGAGCTCTTCGGCGAGGATTTTCTTGATGTCCTGGGGATTGCGACCACTGTCCACTTCCTGACGAAAACCTTCCACTTCCTCGATCGCACGGAAGCTGAGCAACTCAAAGTAGCGCCACACAAGCGCATCAGGCATGGACAACAGTTTCTGGTACATCTCGCCGGGGGTGTCGGCCACACCTATATAGTTGTTCAGTGACTTGGACATTTTCTGCACGCCATCCAGGCCCTCGAGGATTGGCATGGTCAGGATGCATTGCGGTTTCTGGCCATAGCGCGTCTGCAGGGTGCGCCCCATGAGCAGATTGAACTTCTGGTCGGTGCCGCCCAGTTCGACATCTGCCTCGAGCTCGACGGAGTCATAGCCCTGCAGCAATGGATAGAGGAACTCGTGGATGGCGATGGGCTGCTGGTTGTTGAAGCGCTTGGTGAAGTCGTCGCGCTCCATCATGCGGGTGACGGTGTACTGTGCGGCGAGACTGATGAGGTCGGCCGCGCTCTTCTGCCCCATCCACTCGGAATTGAACACGACGCGGGTGCGGGCAGGGTCCAGAATCTTGAATACCTGCTCTTTGTAGCTTTTGGCGTTCTCCAGCACCTGCTCGCGGGTGAGCGGTTTGCGGGTGACATTCTTGCCTGTGGGATCGCCGATCATGCCGGTGAAGTCGCCAATAAGGAAAATGACGTCGTGGCCAAGCTGCTGGAAGGTGCGCAGCTTGTTCATGAGCACCGTGTGGCCCAGATGAAGATCCGGCGCAGTGGGGTCGAAGCCCGCCTTGACGCGCAATGGCCGACCTTCGCGAAGACGCTCCAGTAGCTCTTCTTCCTGGATGAGCTCTTCGCAGCCGCGTTTGATCAGGGCAAGTTGTTGTTCCGGCGTCGTCATAATGGCGGGACCCAAGGCATGGAAAGCCGCGGATTCTATCACTATCACGCCCGGCCATACGCTACCCTAGCAAGTCAGGAGGAAGGCAGTGATGAGCGAGCTCTACATAGGGTTGATGTCGGGGACCAGCCTGGACGGAATTGATGCCGTGCTGGTGGACTTTGCCGATGGCGTGCGCCTGGTCGGCACCCACACGATTGCCATGCCGGACGACTTGCGCGCCAGACTGATGGCGCTATGTCAGAGCGGCCCGGAAGAGATTGAGCGCATGGGCCGGGTGGACAGTGAGCTGGGGGAGCTGTTTGCTGCGGCGTCCATGGGTGTCCTGCACAGCAGCGAACACAAGGCCGCCGAGGTACGGGCTATCGGCAGCCATGGCCAGACGATCCGGCATCGGCCCTATGGACAGCACGCGTTCACCTTGCAGATTGGCGACCCGAATGTCATTGCGGAGCGCACCGGGATCACGGTTGTGGCCGATTTCCGGCGACGCGACATTGCCGCCGGCGGACAGGGTGCTCCGCTGGTACCGGCCTTTCATGCAGCAGTATTCGGCCATGCTGTGCGCAACCGGATCATCCTGAATCTGGGCGGGGTGGCCAATATCACCGTGTTGCCTGCAGGCGAGCCGGCAGCCACTCGCGGCTTTGATACCGGTCCGGCCAACCTGCTGATGGATGCCTGGAGCATGGCCTGCAGGGGGCTGGCCTTTGATGCGGGTGGCGAATGGGCTGCGTCCGGGGACGTCAGTCTGCCGCTGCTGAACCGGCTGCTGTCGCATCCTTTCCTTGGCCGCGAAGCCCCCAAGAGCACAGGGCGTGAGGAATTCAATCTGGACTGGTTGCGTTCCGAGCTGGATCTGCTGGCCGAACGGGTGAGTGATGTGGATGTGCAGGCAACACTGCTGGAGTTCACCTGCGAGACCGTGGCAGAAGCCATCGGGACTCTCGGCCTTGCGAGTGGCGACCTGTTCCTGTGCGGCGGTGGTGCGCACAACACGGCACTTCAACATCGGTTAGCTCAACGCTTGCCGCAATGGTCACTGGACAGCACCAGCGCACTGGGAATTGCACCGGGCTGGGTAGAGGCGACTGCATTTGCCTGGCTGGCGCGCCAGCGCATGGAGCAGCGTCCGGGCAATATGCCGGCTGTTACAGGCGCGTCAGGTTACAGGTTGCTGGGTGGGATTTACCCGCCCTGAGACATGCCGGCAGATCAGACCGAAAAGGAGGAGCCGCAGCCGCAGGTGCTGGTGGCATTGGGGTTGTTGACCACAAACTGCGACCCCTGAAGGCCTTCCTTGTAGTCAATCTCGGAGCCCGCCAGATACTGGAAGCTCATCGAGTCAACCAGCATGGTGACGTCGCCGTTGGTGAACAGGGAGTCCCCTTCCTTCACTTCACTATCGAAGGTGAAGCCATAGGAGAAGCCCGAGCAGCCACCACCGGTAATGTAGACGCGGAGCTTGAGATCGGGATTACCTTCACCGTCGCGCAACTTGCGAACCTTGTTGGCGGCGCTGTCGGTAAGGTTCATGGCTTGTGCCATGTCATTCATGGGGATCACCGGATACTGGACGGTTGTCGGTGCTGATTATCCTAAAGACCAAGCAAAATGGTCAACCATTAGTTTCGGCTGGCGGGACAGATTGCCCGGTACCCGGCTTGTGCTCGATGCGGGGAATGGCATTTTCGCTGTGCAGCAGGCTGCCGTTGATCTGGGCACCCATCACCATTTCCATGGTCTTGTAGTAGACGACGCCGTTGATCTGGGCATTGGCGGCCAGCTCGATATGCTGACCTGCATAGACATTGCCGTTCACGACACCATTGATGACGATGTGCGGCACCCGGATTTCGCCCGTTACTTCACCATGCACATGCAGGCTGCCTTCATCCGAGAGGATATTGCCGTTTACCTTGCCCTCGACATGCAGACCGCCGATGAAGGAGATGTCCCCGGTCACTTCGGTATTGCGCGCCACATAGCTGTGGTCTTTGTAGTTATTGGCCTTGTAGGCACTGCCAGTCTTTTTCTTGCCGAGCATGCTGTGCTCCTCAACTAATCGGATTAGTGGCTTATCCCTGGCCCTGTATTTCCCATTTGAAACTTTTCTGGATGCGCTGCCCCTTGCTGGAGGTCAGGACGATATCCACGCGTTCCGGCCGCAGGCCTGCCGGTAATTCCCATTCTCCGGAAAGACTCTGGAAGTACTGGAAGCCGAAGTGGCTGTCGCCCACCGGAACGGTGATGCTGCGGCCTCCGGCAACAAGCTTTGCCTCGATTTTTCCGGCGATTTCGGCCGAGTTGCTACTGACCTGGGTCAGGAGCAGGCGGTACTGGACCCGCCCCGGCTTGCCAGTGGACTGCAGGTCGAAACGTTCGACCGTCAACCCCTGTGAAACCCCCTTGGGGGAAAGGAGGCGCTTGTAGAGCGCCACCTGCTCCTCAAGGGAATTCATGCTGGCGAGCAGATTCTTGTTTTCCTGGCGCAACTGTTCGGTTGCGTCCAGAACAATCTCGCGATCATGCAGCGCTACTGCCGCTTCGTCACGTATGGCCTGGGACTGGTCGGCATACATACGGACCGTCTGTCGCAAACGCTGCACTTCTTCGGGGGTGGCGCCCGTTGTCTTGATGCCGTAACGGGAGCCTGCGTAAAAGCCGCCAACCCCTGCGGCAATGATCAGGATGACACCGCCGATGCCAAGCGAAAGGTTGCGAAACGGGCGGTATGGCACCAGCACCAGTCTCTGCAGGGTCTCTCGCTCGCGTCGGAACATGCATCAATCCTCAGGGCAGAAGTGCGATCTGCGTCAGGCCCGCTGTTTCGGGCAGGCCACACATCAGGTTCATGTTCTGGATGGCCTGGCCGGCGGCGCCCTTCACCAGATTATCGATGACCGACAGCACAACAACGGTGTCACCGCCTTGTGGACGGTAGACCGCGATGCGGCAGGTGTTGGCGCCCTTGACACTACGCGTTTCCGGCGTGGAGCCGGGCGGCATGACGTCAACAAACGGTTCGTTGGCATAGGCACTCTCGAACAGCGCCTGCAAATCACCTGCATCCTTTACCAGCGTGCCGTAGAGGGTGGCGTGGATGCCACGGATCATGGGCAGCAAATGCGGGACGAACGTGAGACCGACAGCCTCTGATGACATGCCGGCAAGGCCCTGGGAAATTTCCGGCAAATGCCGGTGTCCATTGACGCCATAGGCCTTGAAGGACTCACCGGCTTCGGCGAACAGGGCATGTACCTCGGCCTTGCGACCGGCCCCGGAGACACCGGACTTGGCATCTGCCACCAGACGCGATGCGTCGATCAGCCCGGCCTTGAGCAGGGGCATGAAACCGAGCTGCACTGCAGTGGGATAACAGCCGGGATTGCCGACAATGCGCGCCGCCCTGATGGCATCGCGATTCACTTCCGGCAGCCCGTAAACCGACTCGGCGAGAATGTCCGGGCAGGAGTGAGGCATGCCATACCATTTTTCGAAGGTGGCAAGGTCCTTGAGGCGGAAGTCGGCACCCAGATCAATGATCTTGACCCCTCGCGCCAGTAACTCGGGCGCCTGCTTCATGGCGACACCATGCGGTGTTGCGAAAAAGACGACATCGCAGGCACCCAGTGTTTCCAGGCTGGGCTCACTGAACGCCAGATCGACATGGCCGCGAAGGCTGGGGAACAGCTGTGCCACCGGCATGCCCGCCTCGGAGCGGGAGGTAATGGCCTGAAGCTTGACGTCCGGATGCTGCGCCAGCAGACGCAGAAGCTCTACACCTGTATAACCGGTACCGCCAACGATGCCTGCCTTGATCACGGGTCCACCTGCTTGTCACTAATGGGGGCTAGGGGCGGGATTATCGGCCATGACCCCGGATGGGGCAAATCACCTTGTTGTGTAGCAATGTAACCCAAGTATTTGGCAGACTTGCAAAATATCCCCCGGAGCCATCTTGTCATGACGCTGCTTTGGCTGAAGGCCTTACACCTGATCGCTGTCGTGTGCTGGTTTGCCGGCCTGTTCTATTTGCCACGACTGTTTGTCTATCACGCCCAGGCCGAGGACGTGGCTGGGCGAGAGCGTTTCAAGATCATGGAGCGCAAGCTGTACCGGGGCATCATGTGGCCCTCGATGCTGGCTACGGTAGTGCTGGGTGGCTGGATGCTCATCAGCAACTGGGACATTTACCGGACGCAGAGCTGGATGCATGCCAAGCTGACACTGGCGGTGCTGCTGATCATTTACCACTTCCTGTGTGGCCATCACCTGCGCGCCCTGCGCGATGACCGCAGCACCAGATCCCATGTGTATTTCCGGGTATTCAATGAACTGCCTGTACTGGCACTGGTCGGCATCGTCATCCTGGTCATCGTGAGGCCGTTCTGATGCGCCCCGTCGTGTTGTGTTTTTCGGGGCTTGACCCCTCGGGTGGCGCCGGACTGCAGGCTGACATTGAGGCTGTTGCCGCACTGGGCGGGCATGCCGCTGTGATATGCACTGCACTGACCATTCAGGATTCGCAGCGGGTTTACGGCTTTGAGGCGGTTTCACCCGGCCTGATCAGGCAGCAGGCGGAAAAGGTACTGGCTGATTTGCCTGTCGCCGCAATCAAGCTGGGCATGCTGGGTTCTGCTGCGATTGCAGCGGTTGTTGCCGATTTGCTGACCGCGCACCCGGACATTCCCGTGGTACTGGACCCGGTGCTGGCCGCCAACTCGGGCGGAAGCCTGGCGAGTGATGATCTTGCCCTGGGACTGCTGCGGCTGTTTCCGCTGGCGACCGTGATCACACCCAACTCGGTCGAGGCGCGCCGGCTGGCTGAAACCGGTGATCTGCCCCAGGCTATCCTGAAGCTGCAGTCATACGGGGCGCGGCACATCCTGCTCAAGGGCGGGCATGAGCCCGGCACGGCGATAATCAACGAGCTTCATGGCGAGGGGGGGCTGCTCTCATCAAGCCGGGTTGCCCGTCTGGACGGTGAGTTTCATGGGTCAGGCTGCACGCTGGCTTCGGCGCTGGCCACAGGGCTGGCGAGCGGACTCACGCTGCAGGCCGCAGTGTCGCAGGCAGAAAGCTTTGTTGGTGCTGCCCTTGCACGGGCTGACCGTCCACGCCACAGCGGACAGTTTCTGCCCGTGAGGGTGCTGCCTCAGCCTGCCGCCGGCACAACAGGCGAACCGGCATGAATCTGCAGCGCGGGCTCTACGCCATTACCGATACAACATTGCTGGCCGGGCGACTGATCAACGCGGTCGATGCTGCCCTGAAAGGGGGGGCTGTTCTGGTGCAGTACCGTGACAAATCCGCTGATACTGCCCGGCGACTGGAAGAAGCCATGGCGCTGCGCATGCTGTGCCGCCAGCACCATGTGCCATTACTCATCAATGATGACGTTGAGTTGTGTCTGGCTGTTGGTGCTGACGGGGTTCATCTGGGCAGAACCGACGGCTCTTTGCAACAGGCTCGTGCCCGCCTGGGTGAAGGCGCAATCATTGGTGCCACTTGCCATGACTCACTGGAGTTTGCTGCCGAGGCGGCGTCCAATGGCGCCAGCTATCTGGCCTTTGGTGCCATGTACTCCTCGGAAACCAAACCGGGCGCCTCTCCCGCCTCCTTGCAGACACTGACCGACGCGCGCAGGTTTGGACTTCCCGTAGTGGCGATTGGCGGGCTTAACATTGATAATGCCGCGCCTGTGATTGCCGCCGGCGCCGACTGCGTGGCCGTCATCAGTGACCTTTGGTCAGCGGCTGATATTACCGCCCGTGCCCGCGACTTTACCCACCTATTCTGACATGCACTTTTGCCGAGCCCGCCATGAGCCGATCTGACGAACTGTTTTCCGCCGCCTGCCGTCACATTCCTGGTGGCGTGAACTCTCCTGTGCGCGCCTTTCGTGGCGTGGGCGGCACACCGGTATTTTTTGCGCGGGCCAATGGCGCCTATCTGTTTGATGCCGATGGCCGCCAGTACATTGACTATGTTGGTTCATGGGGCCCGGCGATCCTGGGGCATGCCCACCCTGACGTAATCCGCGAAGTGCAGGAAGCGGCCGTCAACGGCCTGACCTTTGGCGCACCCACCGAGCTGGAAGTACGCATGGCGGACAAGGTGTGCGAGCTGCTTCCCTCGATGGACATGGTGCGCATGGTCAGCTCCGGAACAGAAGCGACCATGAGTGCCATCCGGCTGGCCCGTGGCTATACCAACCGTGATGTGCTGGTGAAGTTTGAAGGCTGCTATCACGGCCATGCAGATTCTCTGCTGGTCAAGGCCGGATCCGGCGCCCTCACGCTGGGTGTACCAAGTTCGGCGGGCGTACCCGCCAGTCTGGCACAACACACGGTCACGCTGGAATTCAACAACCTCGCCCAGACCGAGGAATACTTCCGCCAGAATGGCGAGAAAGTGGCCTGCATTATTGTCGAGCCCGTTGCCGGCAACATGAACTGCATTCCGCCTGCTCCGGGCTTTCTTGAAGGTCTTCGTGCCCTGTGCGACCAGTATGGGACGGTGCTGATTTTTGATGAAGTGATGACGGGCTTTCGTGTTGCCCTCGGCGGGGCGCAGGCGCATTACGGCGTAACACCCGACCTGACCACACTGGGCAAGGTGATTGGCGGTGGCATGCCGGTTGGTGCATTTGGTGGAAAGCGCGCCATCATGGAAAAAATTGCACCGCTGGGCCCGGTGTATCAGGCCGGAACACTCTCGGGCAATCCGATCGCCATGCGGGCAGGACTAAAGACGCTGGAGCTGATTTCTGCTCCCGGATTTTTTGAGCGCCTGACCGAAAAAACAGCCTCCTTGTGCCAGGCCATCGAACACGCCGCGCAGGACAACGGTGTCGCACTCACCACCAATCAGGTCGGCGGCATGTTCGGACTGTTCTTTACGGACAAGAAAGTGGGCAGTTATGCCGATGCCATGGCCTGCGACACCGATGCCTTCAAACACTTTTTCCATGCGATGCTGGATGAGGCGATTTACCTTGCCCCCTCTGCATTCGAGGCTGGTTTTGTATCTGCCGCCCATACCGCCGACGATATTGCCGCCACCCGCGCAGCGGCAACTAAAGCACTCAAGAGACGCTGATACCCATGCGCGACAGGACGGATGAAAAAGGATTTTTCCGACGCCGGCTGACGCTGGGCAATGCCGTTATCCTGTCGCTTTTCCTGCATCTGGTTTTTGTGATTGGCAGCGAGCTTTCGCTGCCGGACTTTTATACGCCACCGGATGAAATTCTGGATAGCAAAAAGCCTACTGTCGTGCAACGCGTTCGGATTACCGCCGCCCCGAAACCGCCAGCACCGCCACCAGGGCCGCGTTTCATCTCGTCACTCACTGCATCGGACAAAAAACCTTCAGCGCCCGCGCCTGACAAAAAAGTGGAACCACTGCCGCCCGAGCCGCAAGAACCTGCTGCTGACATGACGGAAGAAACCGGCACGCAGACTGATGATGCCGTAGCAAAACCAGCAGAGGATGCAGCCCCCATACCCGCACCTGCAGAGCCCGCTCCGGCGTTCCCGGTCCAGATACGCGCCACCCTGGAACTGCGCGTCAACAGCCTGACTGCCACTGCCGAACAGCGCTGGGTAATGGAAGGGCTTAATTACTCGATCACCATGCATGCCAAGAAATTCGGCTTCAAGGCCCAGCTTGAAAGCGAGGGTGAAATTGGCTCTGACGGTGGACTGCTGCCCCGCGACTACCGCATGAAAATCAATGACCGCATACGGACTTTTTCAGAGTTTCGTAATGGCACCCTGCGCTATGGCAAACCATCCGCCATCAAAAGTGCATCTTTACCTGCAGCACCACAAGACATGGTCAGCCTGCCGTTTCATGTTGCCGTGACCTTCAATGGCTCACCACAAACAATCATGGTCGGCAGTGGCAAGAACCTGTACGAAATCCGTCTGGTGCTGGATGCGGAGGAAACACTGAAGCTGCCTGTCGGAACACTGAGAACCCTTCATCTGCGCGGCGAGCGCTTCAACCCGTCAGATGGCACCCTGCTCACTGGCTATGAAGTATGGCTTGCGCCTGACTACCTGAATTATCCGGTGAAGTTTGTTGGTCGCACAGGCAACGGGGATGTCGTTGAGTATCGGGTAACCCAACTGGAGATTGAAGGCAAAAGCGTACTCGGGGACCCTACCGATCATGTCATTACCCCGGAGGGTGATGACATTCCTGCATGGCTGAAAAACCGTGTCGACGAAAGTGACGATGACATACCCGCGCCAGCGCTGACAACGCCCTGACCCAACCTCAGAGCGGCTCTGTTGCCGCTGCCTCCAGCTCTGCCGCCCGACTGTCCGCCGCCTGCGCCGCATCATGGTGCCCCTGCTGACGCCGTGCTTCGGCAATCAGGCGCCAGCAGGCTGACTGCGCCGCTGCCCCGGACGCAAACCCGAGACCCTTGCGGGCAAACTGCTCTGCCTCCGGCCATCGTTTCTGTTGCAGCCGCACCTCTGCCAGGCGCTGGTAGATCAATGCTGATTGCGGCGCAAGACGCTGCGCCCGCTCCAGTGCAGCAGATGCGGCATCCAGTCTGCCCGCACGCCTTTCACGCTCGGCCGTTGCCAGCAAACCCTGTACGGCAGGGACACGACTGCCATCCGCCAGTTGCCGGGGTGGCTGGGCAGGAACCGGGCGGGTAACGACAGGCGGAGCCACCTGCTCCGTCACGACGGGTGCCTCACTGCCGACCCGGGGCGCAAGAGGCGGCTGGGCTGGCGACGACGGCGCCTGCACAACCACTGGTGCAGGCACGTGCGTCGAACAGGCCGCCATCGTCAGGGCGGCAATCAACAAAACCAGACTGTTATGACGCATACACCTTCCTGTCACCCGGCTGCCAGTCAGAACCAGCTCTTCACGCGATCAATAACACGATCCAGCACAGCCGGAACACCACCCTGAGCACACGGAACCACTTCTTGCGGCACCGTGTCCGTGCGGAACGGGACATAAACCGCATCCGGGCACTGCTCCGCCGACAGATTACCCGTCATGCGATCTGCCCACTGCCACTGCACGTTATCCGGCTGTACCGGTGCCAGTGACACCGGATGCAACCGGGCCATGAGATCGGTCCATACCGGCAAGGCACCACTACCGCCAGACAGCCCGGTCGAGCGGTTGTCATCATGCCCCAGCCAGACCACTGCCAGATAATTTCCGGTGTACCCGGCAAACCAGGCGTCACGCAAATCGTTGGTGGTACCGGTTTTTCCGGCCATGACCAGATCGGCAGGCAGTGTCTTGTAGGCACTGGCGCCCGTTCCCTCACGCATGGTCGCCTGCAGGGCATGATTCAGGAGGTACAGCGGCGTGGGATCAAACACCTGCTGCACATCCAGACCATAACGCTTCAGTGGTTTGCCCTGACTGTCCATGACCTCGCGGATACTGCGGGGCGGCGTACGGAAACCACCGGCAGCCAACGTCTGGTACAGCGTTAGCACTTCAATCGGTCGCATGTTCACTGCGCCCAGCAGAAGCGAAGGATAGTTGGCAAGCTTCTGCTTTACGCCAAGTCGCTTCAGGGTATTGATCACCGCCGGCACACCAACAGTCATGCCAAGACGGATGGTGGCCTGGTTATAGGAGTGCGCCAGTGCCGAATAGAGTGGCACGACGCCATGATCCTGCTGGTCATAGTTTTTTGGCTCCCATATCTTGCCGCTCTGGCTGAGCAGCTGCACGGGGCCGTCATCCAGCGGTGTCACCAGGGTATACATGCCTGACTCGAGCGCAGTGAGGTATGCCGCCGGCTTGATCAGCGAGCCAATCTGCCGGTCCGCATCAAGCGCACGGTTATAACCCGTAAATGTGCCGCGACCGCCAACAATCGCCAGCAGCTCGCCGTTTTCCGGATTGGACACCAGCACAGCGCCCTGCAACCCATCCATGCGCTTGCCATAGGTCTTGTGCAACCGGGCAAGGGATGCATCAAACGCCGCATCCGCCGCATTCTGCACGCGCGGATCGAGTGTCGTGAAAACACGCAGTCCCTCTGATGCGAGATCCTCTTCCTTGTATTCGGTTTTCAGCTGGCGCTTGACCAGATCAAGAAACGCGGGATAGACCATGCTGGCGGCAGTGGGACGGGCGATGACACCCAGTGGTTTTGCCTTGGCAGCATCACGTTGTGCCGCAGAAATTTTTCCTTCGGCGAACAGGTTGTCGATCACAATATTGCGTCGGCCTTTTGCCCGCTGCGGATTGCGTCGCGGATTGTAGAATGATGGCCCCTGCACCATGCCGACCAGCAACGCCACCTGATGCAACTGCAATTCGGAAATGGGCTGACCGAAGTAAAACTGGGAAGCAAGACCGAATCCGTTGACCGAGTGCTGTCCGCTTTGCCCCAGATTCACTTCATTGAGATAGGTCTCGAGAATTTCATTCTTTTCATAATGCACTTCAAGCAAGACCGCCATCGCGGCCTCGTTGAGCTTGCGTGACAGCGTGCGCTCGTCGGTCAGATAAAAATTCTTGATGAGCTGTTGCGTCAGCGTACTGCCACCCTGGCGCCAGCCACCGGCGGTGAGGTTCACCCAGACCGCACGCAAAATGCCGCGAATGGAAATGCCGTGATGGCGGTAAAAAGAGCGATCCTCGGTGGCGAGCAGTGCCGGCACCAGCAACGGTGGCGCCTCCTTCAACTGCATCAGGACGCGGTCTTCCTTGTGCTTGGGATAAATGCCGCCAATTGCCAGAGGCTCCAGCCGGACCACACCACGTTCGTTGGGAATGGTGCTGGCCACATCAGCCAGCGCGTTGCCGCTGAAGCGCAAGCGAAGGACCTGGGCTTTCTCGGTACCATCGCTGAACTGGAAGCCCCGGGTATGCACATAAAGTTCCTGCCCCTTTTGCTGCCAGGTACCCGGGGTACTGGTACCCTGCTGCCGGTAGTTGAGTATGGCCAGCTCTTCCCGCACATCCGACAGAGCCAGTGGCGCTCCGCCATACAGCTCCAGCGGACGTGCGTATACCCGGGCCGGAATCGCCCACCGCTTGCCCTCAAACTTCTCGCGCACCACCGTATCCAGACTCACCAGCCAGAGCCCCAGCGCAATGCAGCCGGCCAGAAACAGCACCAGCAGGACCAGGATGGCCGTCAGGATGAAACCGCGGGAGCGCACTCGGGATAACGGCATGGGAATTTTATGCAGGACCGGAAAGCCGACATTCTACCTGCTGGCTACCGGGCTCGCTGCCCCTATAATCGCGGCAATTTCGTAACGGAGTCCGTCATGACCCACTTTGATGTCTACGCCATCGGCAACGCGCTGGTGGACACTGAATACCGCGTCACCGATGACTTCCTCAGCCGGCACGGCATTGCCAAGGGCATGATGACCCTGATTGACGAGGCACAGCAGCAACAGCTGGTGGCCTCGCTGGACAGCGAGTTCGGACTGGAAAAGCGTGCCAGCGGTGGTTCGGCCGCCAACAGCATCATTGCGGTCGCAGCCTTCGGTGGCAAAAGCTTCTATTCCTGCAAGGTCGCCAATGACGGCACCGGCGACTTTTATGTGCATGACCTGCATGCCGCAGGCGTTTCCAGCAACCTGAAGCCCGAGCGCGACAGTGGCACCACCGGCACCTGTGTCGTCATGGTGACCCCGGATGCCGAGCGCACCATGCATACCTTCCTCGGCATCACCGCAGACGTATCAGTCAGTGAGCTGATCCCGGACGCGCTGACGGCCTCGCGCTGGCTCTACATTGAGGGTTATCTGGTCAGCTCGGACTCCGCCCGCGCGGCCGTGAAGGAAGCCCGCCGTATTGCCCGTGCCGCCGGCGTCCCGATTGCAATGACCTTCTCCGACCCCGCCATGGTGCGCTTCTTCAAGCCGGGCCTGGCCGAGATGCTGGATGACGGTGTCGACCTGCTGTTCTGTAATGAGGAAGAAGCCTGCCTGTGGTCTGATGCCCTGACCGTGGAGCACGCGATTGACGGCCTGAAAAAGATTGCGCGCCAGTTCGTGATCACCCGTGGCAAGGATGGCGCCCTGTTCTGGGACGGCGCGCGTGAAATCAGCATCGCCCCGACGCCGGTCACTCCGCTTGACTCCAACGGCGCAGGCGACATGTTTGCCGGTGCATGCCTCTTTGGCCTGTCGCGCGGCTGGACCCCGGAACGCGCCGGCGCACTCGCCAGCAAGGCTGCCGCCGCCGTGGTCGGCCAGTTTGGCCCGCGGCTGCCACTGGAGACGCATGCCGCCCTGTTACGCGAATTCAACGCCGGCTAGCAGTTGGGGACTGGCAACCTGGCGACGCGCCCCTATAATGCGTCGCCTTTTGCAGGATTCATCCGATGATTCGCCTCTGTGAGCTGGGTGACATTCCCGACAATGACGCCATCGGCATCAACACCGAACATGGCGAGATTGTTGTGCTGTCGCGGGATGGCGCCGTCCGTGCCTACCGCAACCAGTGTCCGCATCTGGGCATAGACCTGAACTTTCAGCCGGATGTGTTCATGGATCTGGATGGCCACTACATCCAGTGCGCGAATCACGGGGCACTTTTTCAGGTAGAGGACGGCCTGTGTGTGCATGGCCCCTGTCAGGGGCAGTCGCTGCAGGCTGTTGCTATCGAGGTGATCGGCTCGACCGTCTGGATGCGGCCTGCCGGGACCACCACTGATAGCCAATGATGCACCGGTACACCATGGCGCGGTTGTCCGGGCGATGCGTTCTTGATATAGATGGCGTTCTGGGCTTCATTCACATACAGACGATTTTTACAGCAAGGGAACAGCACAATGGCCACTTCCGCTGACCGCACACAAACCAAGAAAAAAACGCCAGCGACCGCCACCGGAAAATCTGAAAAGCCCGCGAAGACGCCTGCAAAGAGTCCGGCCAAGCCCCCTGCTGCGAAAACGCCAGCCAAACCGGCCGCCAAGAAACCCGCCCCTGCCAAGGCGCCGGCAAAATCACCGGCCAAAGCACCCGCCAAGCCTCCGGCCAAAGCACCCGCCAAGCCTCCGGCAAAAGCACCCGCAAAGGCACCGGCCAAACCGGCAGGCAAGCCTGCGGCAACCCCGGCCAAGCCCGCCGCCAAAAAACCTGCTCCAGCCAAGGCCCCGGCAAAATCGCCCGCCAAGGCGCCAGCAAAAACCACTGCAAAGCCCGAAAAAGCGCCAGCCAAACCGGTCGCAAAGGCACCAGCAAAGCCTGCCAAGCCGGCGACTGCCCCCAAGCCCGCAGCCAAACCGGCAGCGAGTCCGGCACCCGCATCCGCAAAGACAGCCCCTGTCAGGGCTGTTCCAGCAAAGACCACGGCCGCCAAGGCCCCGGCCAAACCAGAGACCCGTCCCGCCGCAGTCAAGGCCAAGGACACCCCTGCCCCTTCCACCCCTTCAGTCAGTAAACCCGCACCTGTGAAAACCGAAACCGTAAAACCTGCAACACCCAAGGCCGCTCCGAAAGCTTCCGTGAGCAAACCCAAACCGCTGCCCGCGTCCACTGCACCGATTCATGGTCAGGCGCCCTATCAGGAGGGCAAGGACGAGGAGTACATGAACGCCAGCCAGCTTGGGCATTTCAAGCTGATACTGCAGGCATGGAAGCGTGAACTCATGCAGGAAGTGGATCGCACCGTGCATCACATGCAGGACGAATCCGCCAACCTGCCCGACCCGAATGACCGTGCCACCCAGGAAGAGGAATTCTCCCTGGAGCTGCGTACGCGTGATCGCGAGCGCAAGCTGATCAAGAAGATCGACCAGACCATTGATCGCATCGAAAAGGATGACTACGGTTTTTGCGATGACTGTGGCGTAGAGATCGGCATTCGCCGCCTCGAAGCTCGCCCGACCGCCACACTGTGCATTGATTGCAAGAGCCTGGCGGAAATCAAGGAAAAGCAGATCGTGGGCTGATGGCCCGCCCTGCCCCGCAGAAAAACGCGCCGCTTTCAGGCGCGTTTTTCATTGCGGCAACCACGAAATGCAAGTCCCATGACTGAAACTGTCGGCCGCTTTGCCCCCTCCCCAACCGGACCGTTACATGCCGGCTCATTGCTCGCCGCAATAGCCAGCTATTGCTCGGCACGTGCCGCCGGCGGCCGCTGGCTGATCCGCATGGAAGACCTGGACCCTCCCCGGGAAATGCCGGGCGCCGCCAGCCTGATCCTGCGTCAACTGGAGGCCTGCGGATTCGAGTGGGATGGCGACATCCGCTACCAGAGCCGGCGTCATGAGGCCTACGAGGCTGCACTGGCGCAGCTGCATGATCAGGGTGACATCTTCTGGTGCCGCTGCTCGCGCACCGATCTTGCACGGCTTCCGTCTCCGGCCTATCCCGGCACGTGCCGGCATTTCACTGCTTACCGTGCGGATGCCGCCATCCGCCTGCGTGTCCCGCAGGGAGTCATTCGTTTCAGGGACGCCGTTTTTGGCGTGCAGCACGAGGATGTCAGCCAGAGCGTTGGCGACTTCATCCTGAAGCGACGGGACGGCCCCTACGCCTATCAGCTGGCCGTCGTCGTGGATGACGCCGACCAGGGCATAACCGAGGTTGTCCGGGGAGCCGACCTGCTGGACAACACGGCCCGCCAGATAGTGCTGCAACAGCGCCTGGGACTGGCAACCCCCGCCTACACGCACCTGCCGCTCATTGTCCACGCCGATGGCAGCAAGTTGTCCAAGCAGACTTTTGCACCGGCATTGCCACTTGAAGACACCGTGCCACTGCTGCTCAGGGCCCTGCTCCAGCTTAATCAGGCTCCTCCATCCGATCTGGCTGGCGAGCCGCCGGCCGCCGTTCTGACATGGGCTATTGAGCACTGGCGGCCGGAACGGATAGCCCCCGGGCCCATCACGCAGTTACCCGCCTGAGCCAGCACGGCCTTCCCCCCTTCTGCACAAGCTGTTACCTTGAGTAACGCCATAAACCAGCCGCAATGCCATGTATATTGACCGCCTTGTCCTGCTCTTCATTGCCGGCGCCTATCTGCTCTCGCCCGCCATTATCGAGTGGTGGAGTGACGGCGGCACTACATGGTACCGGCCTTACCTTATCTGGCTGGCACTGATCGGCCTCAGCTACTGGATTGGCAAAAGCCGTGACCTCAAAGACCTCTAGCCCGAACGCGCATCCGTCATGATTTTCAGCCCTGGTGAACTGCTGGCGCTGGGCGTCGGCTATCTTTCCATCCTGTTCCTGGTCGCCTACCTCAGTGAGTCCGGCCTGGTACCCGTGCGCTGGATTCGTCACCCGCTGGTCTATGTCCTGTCACTGGGTGTCTACGTCAGTGCCTGGGGCATCTATGCCGTCGTCGGCTTTGCCCACCAGAGCGGCTACAACTTCCTTGCCTTCTACCTCGGCGTGTCCGGCGCTTTTCTGCTGGCGCCTGTACTGCTGGCACCCATTCTCCGGCTGGCCAAAAGCCATCAGCTGGGTTCGCTGGCCGACCTGTTTGCCTACCGCTACCGCAGCCAGTTGGCCGGCTCGCTGACCACACTGGCCATGGTCGGCGGCATGATGCCGCTGCTGGCTCTGCAGATCCGCGCGGTCGCAGAGTCTGCCGACATCCTTATTCCCGGCCTGCAACATGAGTGGCTGGCACTCGTATTCTGCGTGGTGATCACTGCCTTCACCGTCCTGTTCGGCGCCCGGCACCTGTCCCCCCGCGAAAAACACGAAGGCCTCGTGGTGGCCATTGCCCTTGAGTCCGTCATCAAGTTTGTGGCGCTGGCCGCCGTCGCCTGGTTTGCCTGGGACGGGGTACTGGAGGGACGGCAGGGCCTGAAAACATGGCTCAACGCCAATCCCCAGGCCCTCACCATGCTGTATGAACCCCTGCTCAAAGGGGGCTTCTGGCACAGCCTGATCCTGGCGTTCCTGTTCTCGGCCGTGGTCATGCCCTACATGTACCAGATGGCATTCACCGAAAACGTCAATCCGCGCGCGCTGGTGACTGCCAGCTGGGGGCTGCCGCTTTACCTGTTCGGCATGGCGCTGGCCGTACCCATCATTCTCTGGGCCGCACTGCGGCTGAATGTCGGCCTGACACCCGAATACTTCACCATGGGGGTGGCACTCGCCTCCGAGTCGCGCTGGCTGCCCCTGCTGGTATTTGTGGGCGGCCTTGCCGCCGCATCCGGCATCATCATTGTCAGCACCCTGTCGCTGGCCTCGATGATCCTCAACCATCTGGTGCTGCCGGTCTATCAGCCGCGTCCCGACCAGAACATCTATCACTGGCTGCTGTGGATTCGGCGTCTGCTGATCAGCGCCCTGATCGCCATGGCATTCGGTTTTTACGTGCTGCTGGATGAGCGTCGCAGCATGACCGAAATGGCCATGCTGACCTTTGTCGCCACCCTGCAGTTTGCCCCCGGCCTGATCGGCGTACTGTTCTGGCCGCGAGCCAACCAGGCCGGTTTCATTTCCGGTCTGGTCGTCGGCATGCTGCTCTGGTTTGGCACCCTTGTCGTCCCCTACCTGATTGAAATGCAGGCACTACCCGAGCTGTCCTGGCTGGATGTCTCGTTTGCCGGCAACACGGTTTACTGGCAGTCCATGGGGCTTGGCGCCACGCTGGTCAATGCGCTGGTGGGCGTCTCCGTTTCGCTGCTGGGTACGCAAAGCGCATCGGAGCAGATTGCCGCGAATACCTGCTCGGTCGACAACCTGCGCCGCCCCTACCGCTGGGAGCTGACTGCCACCAATACCAGCGAATTTGTCCGCGGCCTGTCAGAGCCACTCGGACGACTCACCGCCGAGCGGGAAGTGCAGATGGCTCTGGCAGACCTTGGCATGGACCCTGCCGAAACCCGCCCCTACGCCCTGCGGCGCCTGCGCGATCAGATCGAATCCAACTTGTCCGGTCTGCTCGGTCCATCCGTGGCCCAGGACATCCTGGACCAGCACCTGCCCTACAAGGTCCGCACGGAACAGGGTGGCAGCGCCGAAGACATCCACTACATCGAATCGCGCCTTGAGGATTACCGAGACCGCCTCTCCGGTCTGGCCGCAGAGCTCGACTCCCTGCGCCGCTTTCACCGGCAGACCCTGTTCGACCTGCCGATCGGCGTTTGTTCGCTGGGCAAGGATCTGGAGATCCTGTCCTGGAACAACGCCATGATGGAGCTCACCAGCATCAGCGATGAGCAGGTCATCGGCTCCCGCCTCAGCAGCCTGCCGTCACCCTGGTGCGAGCTGTTCATGGAGTTCCTCAACGGCCCCAGCGCACAGGTCTACCGCAAGCCGGTGGTTGCCCAGGGCGAGACCCACTGGGTCAGCCTGAACCGCGCCGTGATCGAGGACGGCGACAGATTTGGCCACCCCGACTCCCAGGTAATCGTGGTCGAGGACATTTCCGAACTGCACCGCCTTGAAGTCCGCCTCTCGCACAACGAGCGCCTGGCCTCGATCGGACGACTGTCTGCCGGGGTCGCCCATGAAATCGGCAATCCGGTTACCGGTATTGCCTGCCTTGCACAGAACCTCAGGGCCGAAACAGACGACCCCGAGGCACGCCATGCCAGCCAGCTGATTCTCGAGCAGACCCAACGCATCTCCCGCATCGTGCAGTCGCTGGTCGGCTTTGCCCGCGCCGAGACCCTGAATCCGGTGCGCGAACCCGTCGACATCTACTCCGCCGTCAGCGAAGCCATCCAGCTCCTGCAACTGAGCCCCGAAGGCAAGGACTACGACTTCCGCAACGAGTGTCGCCCCGGGGTCATGGTGCGCGGCGATACCCAGCGCCTGATCCAGGTGTTCATCAACCTGCTCGGCAATGCCCGCGATGCCAGCACACGTGGCGGCGCCATCATTGCCAGAGCCAGCACACACGGCCCCAATGTCCGCTTCGAGGTCGAAGACTTCGGGACCGGCCTGCCCCATGGCGAAATCCGCAACGCCCTGTTCGAACCCTTCGTCACCACCAAGGACACCGGCAAGGGCACCGGACTGGGCCTGGCACTCGTGCACGGCATCATTGAAGAACATGAAGGTCGCATCCAGTTGATAGACAAGGCCGATTACGACCAGGGCAACGGCGTCATCGTGCAGATCACCCTGCCGGCATGGCAGGAAGACAGCGACGCATCCAGAGGTAACCCATGAGCCACATCCTGATTGTCGAAGACGAGGCACTGATCCGTTCCAGCCTCAAGCGCCTGCTGGAGCGGCACAACTACACGATCAGCGAGGCCGGCTCGGTCGCTGATGCCAGCGAACGCTACAGCCTGGACGAGTTCGACCTGATCATCACCGATGTACGCCTGCCCGGCGAACCCGGTACCACACTGATCGACAAGGCCAAGCCAACCCCCGTGCTCATCATGACCAGCTTTGGCAGCATGAAAGCCGCGGTCGAAGCCATGAAACAGGGCGCCGTGGATTACATCTCCAAGCCGTTTGACCATGATGAAATGCTGCTTACCATCGAGCGCATCCTGCGCGAAAAATCGCTGGTCGCACAGAATGAAGCCCTGAAACAGCAGGTCGCCAAGACCTACCCCACCACCGGCATGATCGGCTCCTGCCAGGCCATGCAGGACGTCTTCACCCGCATCCGCAAGGTTGCGCCACTGACCACCACCGTGCTGATCCGTGGCGAGTCAGGTACCGGCAAGGAACTGGTGGCCCGGGCACTGCATGACCAGAGCCCCCGTGCCAATGGCGCCATGATCTCGGTGAACTGTGCTGCCATCCCGGAAACCCTGATTGAATCCGAACTGTTCGGCCATGAGAAAGGCTCCTTCACCGGCGCCCAGGCACAGCGCAAGGGCCTGGTGGAAGCGGCTGACGGCGGCACCCTGTTCCTGGACGAAATCGGCGAACTCCCGCTTGAGGCCCAGGCGCGCCTGTTGCGTCTGCTGCAGGAAAAGGAAGTCCGCCGCATCGGCGCCACACAATCGCGGCGCGTGGATGTACGGCTGGTGGCAGCCACCCATCGCGACCTGAAAAAACTCGCTGGCGAAGGCCTCTTCCGTGAGGATCTGTATTACCGCCTGAACGTGGTGGAGCTATTGCTGCCGCCGCTGCGCGAGCGTGGCGATGACGTGCTCGAACTGGCAGACAAACTGCTGGTGCGGACCTGCCAGCGCCTTGGCGTCGGCCCACTGCACTTCAGCGAAGAAACCCGTGATGCCATACGCCACTACCCCTGGCCGGGCAATGTGCGCGAACTGGAAAATGCCATCGAGCGCGCCGCCATCCTCTGTGAGTCCAGCGTGATCCATCCGGAACACCTGGCCATCGACATCATCAAGCGGGAACCCACCCCCAACCGCACCAGCGGCCCCGCCCCGTCAGCCAATGAGCCGGCGGCAGGCCTGTCCCTGGAAGACTACTTCCAGCACTTTGTGCTGGAGCATCAGGACCACATGTCCGAGACCGAGCTGGCCCAGAAGCTGGGCATCAGCCGGAAGTCCCTCTGGGAACGGCGGCAGAGACTGGGGATTCCGCGCCGGAAGATTCCTGGCGAAGCCGACTCAAGCCCCGAGATTGAGGGGGATGCCGAGTAACCCCTCGCCAGTCCGTCACAAAAACTGACACCGTGTTACTCGACTACACAGAGCCGTTACACCACTACCCGGAAAAGCGTTACCGCTTGTCGTCATGGAAAACCGCTTATCCTCGATGTAAATTATAAGCCATTGATTTTATACAAGTTAATGAAATGCACGAAAGTTGGCACGGTACCTGCTATATCTCTTGTGCGCACATAATAAAAACAAGGCGCAACCGGTGCCCGCCGCACCACAACAAGAAGAAATAGAAACAACAATAACAAGAAGAAAAAGGCGGGTGGGTAGGTTCAGCTATGGACGGGAGGCTCCATAGCTGACCTTACCTCCGGGTAAAAAATGACCGTATACCGGCCATACAACAAGAAGAATACGTAACAAGAAAAATATGCCGGATGGCCAAAAACAATAAAAATGGCCACAGCAACAAGAAAGACTGCAACACTCCAGAAAAGCATAAAAAACAGTTCAGCGCATGCGGGAGGTAACCCCTCTCGCACTTCTGTTCCAGCACCACCATCCCATTATCCAAACGACACGACAGTGTGTGTTCTTCCGGACGCCATGTATTGCTATCATCGGTGGCTTCCTGGCTACACAGCCGCCCAGACAACTGCTCATCCATGATCAAGACCCTGATCGACCGCCTGCGTGGCCGCCCCGGCAATCGCCGCCCCGTCCTCAAGCTGGCCATCACCCCGCGCGACCAGCACCCCATCTCGCGCAAGGACATCAGCTCTGCCGCCGTAAAGACACTGTATCGCCTGCATGATCACGGCTATCAGGCATTCCTTGTTGGCGGTGGCGTACGCGATTTGCTGCTGGATCTGCACCCCAAGGACTTTGACGTCGCCACCGACGCCACACCCGAGCAGGTCAAGCAGGTCTTTGGCGGACAGTGCCAGATCATCGGGCGACGTTTCCGACTTGCCCACGTCCGCTTCGGACGCGAAATCATCGAAGTTGCCACCTTTCGCGCCCACCACAGCCAGTCCGAAGGCGAGCTCCATGGCCGCACCTCCGATGAAGGCATGATCCTGCGCGACAATGTCTGGGGCAATATCGAAGAGGATGCCGAGCGCCGCGACTTCACCGTCAACGCCCTTTACTACAACATTGCCGACTTCAGCCTGTGGGACTTTGCCGGTGGCCGCAAGGATCTGGAAAAACGGCAGCTGCGCCTGATTGGCGACCCGGAAACCCGCTACCGCGAAGACCCGGTGCGCATGCTGCGCGCCATCCGTTTTGCCGCCAAACTCGAATTCAGCATCGAGCCCGCCACAGCCGAGCCGTTACGCCGCCTTGGCGACCTGCTCGATGACATCTCCAGCCACCGCCTGTTTGATGAGGCCCAGAAGCTGCTGGCCTCCGGCCATGCCGTGCGCGTACTGGCCCTGCTGAACGAATACGACCTGTTCCGCCATCTGTTTCCGCAAGCCGGGCCCAGCGCCGAATACGAACGCCTGCTGACGCTGACCGCCGAAAGCACCGACCAGCGCATCCGCGAAGACAAGAGCGTCAACCCCGCGTTTTTCTATGCCGCACTGCTGTGGGGACGTGTTCAGGCACATTACGCCGAACTGCTGGACGACGGCGTACCACCCATGCCCGCCCTGCAACAGGCCGGCCAGCGCGCCATCAGCCGCCAGACCGAGCGCACGGCGATTACCCGCTTCACGGCACAGGCCCTGCGTGAAATATGGGAAATGCAGCCGCGCCTGGAAAATCCGCGACCGCGCCAGGTAGAAGCACTGCGCGTGCAACAACGCTTTCGCGCCGCCTATGATTTCCTGGTCCTGCGCGAGAAGGCCGGCGAAGACACCGGCGACTGGGGTGCATGGTGGACGCGCTACCAGGATGCCGACCCCGGCCTGCAGGCTGAGTTGCTGCGCGCCCTTGAAAGCGGAGGCAAGACTGTCGCCAGCCGCAAGCCGCGCAAGCGTGGCCCGCGCAAACGCAAGCCGGCAGGCACGGAATAAGCTTCGGCATGATGTTTACCGCCCATATCGGCTTGGGTGCCAACCTTGGTGACCCTGTACGCACCCTCGATGCTGCAATTCAGGCACTCCGGCAGCTGCCTGACTCGCAGCTCACCGGGCTTTCACATTTTTATCGCAGCGCCCCGGTCGGTCCGGCCGGCCAGCCCGACTACGTCAATGCCGTCGCCCGGATCGAGACCGGCATGACCGCCCACGCCCTGCTCGCCGCCTTGCAGGCCATCGAGAACCTTCACGGCCGCACCCGGGAGGTCCACTGGGGCGCCCGCACGCTGGACCTTGACCTGCTGCTGTACGCAAACGACGAAATCCGGACATCATCGCTGAACGTGCCGCATATCGAACTGAAAAACCGCAATTTTGTTGTCATCCCCCTGCTCGACATCAACCCGGATCTGACCCTGCCGGATGGCACACGCCTCGCTGACCTTCCCGCTGCACATGACATCAGCGGACTGATGCGGGCATTCCATCAGTGATTGACGACAACTGATTCGCCCCTGACTATTCCCCTCCCGCCCATGGCCCAGGAGTTCCCATGAAGCCCGTCAGCCTAGCCACCCTGCGCGACATGAAAGCCCGCGGCGAAAAAATCAGCATGCTCACCTGCTATGACGCCACCTTTGCCCACGCCATGTCCGGTGCCGGGGTCGAGACCCTGCTGATCGGGGATTCGCTGGGCATGGTACTGCAGGGACATACCTCCACCCTGCCCGTCACCATTGCCGACATGGCCTACCACACCGCCTGCGTGGCCCGTGGCAACCAGGGCGCACTGATCGTGGCCGACATGCCCTTCATGTCCTACAGCACATCCAGGGATGCCCTCGACAACGCCGCCACCCTGATGCGCGCCGGCGCCCACATGGTCAAGCTGGAGGGCGGCGCCTGGCTGTGTGACACCGTGACACAGCTCATGCATGGCGGCATACCGGCCTGTGTGCACATGGGGCTGACACCACAATCCGTGAATGTGTTTGGTGGCTACAAGGTACAGGGGCGCGGCGATGACGCCGGCGACCGCATGCTGACTGAAGCCCTTGCCGTCGAGGCCGCCGGTGCTGCCGTCGTACTGCTGGAGTGCGTGCCACGGACACTGGCCGCCCGCATCACTGCCGCCCTTGGCATTCCCGTGATCGGCATTGGTGCCGGCGCCGACTGTGACGGCCAGGTACTGGTGCTGCATGACATGCTGGGGCTGCATACCGGCAAACCGGCCCGCTTTGTCCGGAATTTCCTGACCGAAAGCAATGACGGCATCCGCGGCGCCTTTCATGCTTATGTGACTGCCGTGAAGCAGGGTCACTACCCGGCACCCGAACACGGTTTTGACTGACACGGCAATGACGCATTTCCCAGGGTAACGAGAAGTCCCCATGAAAACCGAAACCACCATCAACGGCCTGCGTGGCGCCCTGCGTGCCGCACGCAAGGCCGGTAAATCCATCGCCTTTGTGCCCACCATGGGCAATCTGCACGATGGCCACATTACCCTGGTCAAGGCCGCCAAGCGTCGTGCCGACGTGGTTGTCGCCAGCATTTTCGTCAACCCGACACAGTTCGGGGTCAACGAGGACTTTGACAAGTATCCGCGCACCCTGCCCGCTGACAGCGCCCTGCTGGCAGATGCCGACTGCGACCTGCTGTTTGCGCCCGATGCCCGCGAGATGTACCCGGACGGCCGCAGCCAGCACACCAGTGTCAGCGTCAGCGGCATTACCGATGTCCTCTGTGGCGCCTCGCGCCCGGGGCACTTCACCGGCGTTGCCACCGTGGTCTGCAAGCTGCTCAACATCGTCCAGCCCGACATGGCCCTGTTCGGCGAGAAGGACTACCAGCAACTGGCTGTCATTCGTTGCATGGCACGCGAGCTATGCTTTCCGGTAGACGTGATCGGGGTGCCCACGGTGAGGGCCGACGATGGTCTGGCGCTGAGTTCGCGCAACGGGTTTCTCTCAGCCGACGAGCGCCAGCAGGCACCGCTGATTTTCCAGACACTCAGCAACCTGCGCAGCGCCATCGAGAGCGGCCAGCGTGACTACACCATGCTGGCACAGGCAGCCCGCAGCCATCTGGACAAGTGCGGCTTTGTGACGGACTACCTGGATATCCGTCGGCAGGATCTGGTCGATGCCAGCGCTGATGACAAGGCACTGGTCATTCTGGTAGCCGCCAGGCTGGGGGCGACGCGCCTGATCGACAATCTGGCCTTCGAACTGGCATAAAGGGAGTGCCGGCAAGCGGTTTACGATTGTCGGACAATGCCGCGACTTTTCAGTCTCGCCATGATTGAACCGACGGTTCGATTGCGGCACAATGGCCCGCCCGGAAAACCGGGCGGAAGTGTTACGAGCCTACACACATCGTGTTACATCCACGAGCGAGGTAATCCTCATGCAATGCACCATGCTGAAAGCCAAACTGCATCGCGCCCGTGTTACGCACGCCGAACTGGATTATGAGGGTTCCTGCGCCATCGATGGCGAACTCCTGGACCTCGCCGGCATTCTGGAATACGAACAGATCCAGATCTACAACGTCACCAATGGCGAACGCTTCACCACTTATGCCATCCGTGCCGAAGAAGGATCACGCATGATCTCGGTTAATGGTGCTGCTGCCCACAAGGCCGGCGTCAACGACATCCTGATCATCTGCACCTATGCCAACTACGCCGCCGCCGAGCTGATCAACTTCAAGCCTCGTCTGGTGTACTGCAACGCCGACAACACGGTCAGCCACAGCGCCAACGCCATTCCCGTACAGGTTGCCTGATCACACCAGTCATCCAGATACAAAAACGCCGGCTTCTGCCGGCGTTTTTGTATCTGGTCTTCATGCAAAGTCGCCACGAAAGCCGTAGCTCCCCTGACAGCACGCTACTCCTGCAGCTCGCGGATCTGGCTCAGGCGGGCACGCTGGTAACGCTCCTGCCCGATGATCTTGCGCAAACCGATCAGCGTCTGATACGGCGTTTCATGGATGATCAGGCTCACCACACCAAACGGAATGTTACCCGCAGGATTGGCGCGGCCAATCATGGTGACCTCAACCTTGCCATGACCAAGAGGACGGAATATCCAGTCACCGATCATCTCCGGCATGCGCACAAAGTCGGGATGAGGAGGATACTGCCCCAACGGGGTTGAGCGGCTGCGCACGGTAACGATGCGGGATTTCTCATCCTGCGAGACCTGCCCGGCCAGCACCACATCGCGATTGGAAAGAGGCCAGGGGAAATCCGTTTCCGTGCGAATAATAAACGTGGCGGCCGCATCGTCACGACTCAACACCTCTATCCTGAGAACACGATATGCCCACTGGCTGACGCTGTCTGTGTCCAGGATCAGGCTGACCAGTCCGGACAAGCTGCTATCCACAACCGTTACTGCCTTGAAGGCACTGATCGGAAACCCTGGTTCTTCACGCGTCCACACTTTCACGCCATTACGGTCACGCGCAAGTTCCCACTCCGTTGCACTTGCACCGGTTGTGGCGAGCAACAGCAACAACAGACTTACCATTCTTGCAAAAATCATCCAGTCCGCTCTCTTGCTTGATCAACGACATGTGAAACCACATCACACCCGGATCACTCACATTTCCTGCGCCAACACTGTCAGCTCAATGGTCAAAGCTCAAGTTGCAATATGCGTCTTGTCCCATATTGCATGATTACCCCACTGATATGACAAGCCGGCCAAAAGGCCGGCTTGTCATATCACCATACAGTTCGTGTTATCACGGCAGACGGAAATGTGGCAGCCAGTTGAAGAACCCGGTGCCCTTGTAATCAAAGTCAATGAAGGCACCGCCATACACCACCAGCAGCAGCGCCGGCACCATCACGATCAGCGGCAGAATCCAGCGCTCGTAACGGTAATAGAAGCTCAGGTGACGCACTTCGGCATCGGCCTCTTCCATCTCCTTCTCACCCACCACCTGACGCGTCAGCAACTGGTTAAGTGCCACAGGCGGTGACAGATAACCCAGCTCGAATGCGGTCAGCACAATCATCCAGAAGTGCACAGGATGGATGCCGTTGTTGTACGCCACCGGCGCCACGGTTGCCGTAACCAGAATGACGGCACCGAACGGGTCCATGACCATGCCGACAAACACCAGCAGCGCCATCAGCAACGTCAGTGCCAGCCAGATATTGCCGAATGTGTGCGGCACCGCTTCCATGATACCTGAGCGCTCGATCGTGCCACCCACGGCCACCGACAGCGCCATCAGCAGGATCAGCGCACCGATATGGCCGATGGTGTCATTGGTGGCCATGCGCACCGACTCTTCCAGACCGATACGGCGCTCCGAGTGCCCAGGCGTGTGCGGCAACTCAGGCATACGCGGCTCATGACGGCGCAGCTTGTCGAAGATCACGATCGCCAGCAGGATGATGGGCAGCATCATCGGCGCGGTAAACTCGTCCAGCTTGGTGTCCAGAATGAACTTGTAGAAATACACCACCACCAGCGTCAGCACGATGTAGGGCGAAACCGGGCCCAGTGCGCGGGCAGACGCCGGCAAGGCAATCGAAGGCCGCTCAATCTGTACCTTCTGCTTGCGCATCATCTGGGAAACAAACAGGAAGAGCGTGGAGGTCATCAGGAACACCCAGATACCCCAGCCATACAACACCTGTGTCGTCACCTGCTTGTTGAGTGCGGCAATCACCACAATCAACAAACAGGGTGCCAGTACCACTCCCATGGAGCCGGACATGGCCGTGGCGGCCAGCGCATACTGGCGACGCGCACCGGCGGCCAGCACTTCCCGGTAAATCACCGCACCGGCTGCAATCACGAAAATACCGGAGGCGCCGGTATAGGCCGTCGGGAAGGCCGCACAAAACAGGATGACCCAGGTCAGCATTTCCGGTGAAAGCTTCCAGGGCCGAATGATGTCGAGGAAGAGGTCAACCACACGGGTCTGCTTGAGCAACATGCCTGCCCAGATATACAGCGCGAGGTTCAGGAACACCCCGGACAACTCCATCATCTGGCCCAGATAAATGGCCAGGCCAGCGTGATGCCCGCTGCTGATAAAGCTGGAACCTGCCGCAATCGCCATGACAGCAAACAGGGGAATGGACAGCAGGGCCTTGCCAATCGAACCGCCCGCTGGCGCATCCTTGGGCGGAAATATCAGTTGCTTGACACTCACCAGCGCCAGCACCGAGAACAGGGCCACCCAGATCCAGTTGATATAGGGGCGATCCACCTCAACGCCGGACTTGTTCTGCACCTCGAGAATATAGAACAGCGATGAGTACACCAGCACCGAGTTGGCAATGATCATCGCCACCGAATAAACCCGGAAATCCGTGCGATCCTTGGGCGGACGCAGGGCAATGTGGTGCAGGCCCAGCGTGGTGGTCACGGCGGCAATCGCCACCATCAGCAGCAGCAGCAGGCTGCGGTTTTCCGTACCAAAGCGGAAAATGCCGAAGAAGGTCGTCTCCACCTTGCGGAAGGTCTTCACCTTGTCCGTCAGGTGTTCATTGATCTTCTCGTACATTGCGAGCTTTTCGCGACAGAGCTCGTTGGCCTTCTCCATGGACTGGCGCTGTGCGTCCAGATCCACCGGCTCATCCGCAAACAGGGCATCGATATCATCGACCGGGCCAGCCGCTGCGGCCGGTGCTGTCGTATCAACCACGGCATTCGGATTACAGTCAGGCGCCACCGGATCGGCACGCAGCATGAAATACTGCACCCCGCTATCGGGGTCGCCAAACATGTTTTCACCCATGCGCAGCAACTGGCCATGGATCATTTCACCCGTGCCAATAACCAGCGTCAGGATGAGCAATGCAAACACCGGCAGACTGGAGAACCACTCTGACAGGCTGCGATTGAGAAAAGCGGGCTTCTGATTCATACGAACTCGATCTGGCGTGTGTTGTTGTCATACCCGGCAAATGGCGCAGCCGGAATTTCTTTTTTTCAGCTACCGCCCACACCGGAGGCGGCATCCGTTTGCAACAAGAAAAGCCCCTGCATGCAGGGGCTTTTCCGGAGTCAACACTTACTCAAGCTTCTGTGCGCACTCGGCATTGGACGGCTCAACCTGGCAACGCACCTTCTTCAGCACCGACATCATGCGCTTGTCGTAAATGCCATCACTGGTGAGCGAAATACGCGACTCACGCATCATGTTCACGTACTTTTCCTTGTCGGCTACCGGGATCTGCATCCAGAACTTCTTGTCAATGTCACCCTCTGCACCGGTAATCAGGCTCATGGCACGTGGGTACTGCGACTGGATGTACTCACGCGACTTCTGGCCGAAACCTTCAGGGAATTTTTCACGGCGGATGATGACCTGCAGGGTCAGCTGCAGCAGCGGGAAGTTGACGATGGCGCCACGGGTACCAAGACCCTTGTGCAGTTCCAGCGGCTTGAAGCCGGCTGCCGGCGAACCAATGATGTCCACCGAGCCGTTATTGAACTTGCCGGCAAAGTTGGTGATATCGGACGCAACAGGCTGGGCACCTACCTGCTGTACCAGCTTGGCCTGGGCCTTGTCATAGTCCAGCACGGCAATCTTCTTGCCGGACAGCTTGCCAACGTTGTTGATCTGGCGGTCATTCACAAAGAGGTAGGCGGCACCCATCGGTGTCACACCGGCCACTTCGTAGTTGCCGCTCACCATCAGCTTGGCGGCCGCAGGTGAAGAGATGGTGGCAAGCGCCTTCTGCAGCATGGAGTACGCCGGCAGCGAACCGATGGAGTCGATACTGCCCGTGAAGGAATTGAACTGGCGGCCGCGCAGGCCGGTCATCACCACGGCGTCGCACTGGCCCGCCTTGAAGTCTTCAGCGGCAATCTTTTCGTCGGTATAGGCCTTCATCTCGATGTTAGCGCCCCACTTGGCAGCAGCCAGCTTGTAGTCCTTCATCATGTTGAACACATCCCCCTGGGCACCAATGATGTCCCAGACGCACAGCGTCTGCTTGCCAGCCGCCATGGCGGTGGAGGACAGGGCCAGAGCAGCACCCGCCACCAGCAGGCGGGCACCACGGGAGTACTTCGTCAACGTTTGCATGCAATGCTCCTGAAACAGGTTTTCAGCCAATTAACACAGTGGATAGGGGGAACCGCCGACCTCAAAGGAGGTCGTCGATCTCTACGCCTTCATCCTGAAGGGCAGGCTTTTCATCCCAGAACTTGCCCAGACTGCCCGGCGGGGTACGGCTGCCGGTCTTTTCAGTCCAGTAACGGTCGGAAATGTTCTGTACGATCAGGAAGGCCATTTTGTCGATGAGACGGTAGTTCGGGTTGACCGCCATTTCCTGGGTTGCCGCAAAAGCAGTAATGGAGTCGCGGATCAGGGCCTCATCACCCTTGGTGTACGCCGACATGGCATACATGGCATGCGGCAGTCTTACACCGGTACGTTCGGCAATGCGCATGCTCTGCTTGATGGTTTCCCACGGATCGCCCTTGCCTTCACCGGCGCCGGGCAGCAGGTTCCAGATGGCGGCACGGGTTGCCAGCGGTGCACCCCACCACTTGTTGTTGTCCAGGCACTGCATGCCACGCTCAACCTTGGCACCAATGTCCTTGGGTACACCCACGGCCTGCTGCGCCGTGATGTCGTTGACGATGGACTGCACGCCCACCACCATGCCCATCAGGTAGACCAGTTCGTCAAACTCGTTCTTGAACTTGGGGCACTTGTCGCCAATCGGGGACTTGCGCTTGACTTCGTAGTGGTTCACGAATGCCTGCCACCCGGCATACTGGCGACGGGCAGCCAGTTCGGCTTCGCGCTTCTGCTGGATACGGGCATCCTGGGCTTCGTCAATCAGGTTGGCCTTGGCGGCGCGCAGATAGCGCATCTCGTGCTCAAACCCGCGCTGCTCGGCACACAGACCGGCAGATGCGTACTGGACCACGAGAATCTGGTCGGCATCGGCCTTCAGGCCCCACGCCGTACCCAGCATCAGCGGGGTAATGGCTTCGCCAGCCGCACAGCCCATCTGGGCGTCGTCCATCTTGAGCAACGGCGGAATGATATGGTTTTCAGTGAAACGCAGCGCAATGTTGGCGCCGGTCTTGTTGATCTGGGAGCAGCCAGAGAGCACGGCAGCACCTGTCACAAATGCGCCGATGACGCCCCAACGGAGCAGACGATGTGTACCCATCATGGAGATCCCCTCAAGGTTCTTTGTTTTATTATTGGAGCCCGGCCGTCGCTTGTTGTTGTATGACGGCAAACCCATTGGCAGGGCAAAATTAGCTGGGCAACGATAGCATCAAGCCGGAAAACAGAAAAGCCGCCAACAGGCGGCTTTTCCGTGCTTTTTTGTCATCCGGGGCCTTTTTTTGCAGGCCCGGATGACCGGACTCAGGCCTGGGCAGTCTCGGCAGCCAGTTCCTTCATGGACAGCTTGATACGGCCGCGCTGATCCACATCCATCACCTTGACCTTAACAACCTGGCCTTCCTTCAGGTAGTCGGACACATTTTCCACACGCTCGTTGGCGATCTGGGAGATGTGTACGAGACCGTCGGTACCCGGCATGATGGTCACGAAAGCACCGAAATCGACGATACGGGCAACCGTACCCTCATAGATGGTACCGACTTCCACTTCTGCCGTGATGGCCTGCACCTTGGCCAGGGCTGCCTGGGTGGCACCCTTGGTTTCGCCATAGATACGCACCAGACCGGTGTCATCGATGTCGATGGTGGCCTTGGTTTCTTCGCAGATGGAACGGATCATGGAGCCGCCCTTGCCGATCACATCACGGATCTTCTCCGGGTTGATGTTGATGGTGGCGTAGGTCGGGGCATTGCCGTTCACTTCAGGACGGGAAACTGCCAGCACTTCGTTCATGGCCTTGAGGATGTGCAGACGGCCCTCACGCGCCTGATTGAGCGCGGTTTCCATGATTTCTTCGTTGATGCCTTCGATCTTGATGTCCATCTGCAGCGCGGTCACGCCATGAGCGGTACCGGCCACCTTGAAGTCCATGTCGCCGAGGTGATCTTCGTCGCCCAGGATGTCGGAGAGCACGGCAAAGCGCTCGCCTTCCTTCACCAGACCCATGGCAATACCGGCCACTGGCGCCTTGACCGGCACACCGGCATCCATCAGTGCCAGCGAAGCACCGCAGATGGAGGCCATCGAGGAGGAACCGTTGGATTCGGTGATGTCGGACACCACGCGAATGGCGTACGGGAACTTTTCCGCTGCCGGCAGCATGGGCTGCACGCCACGACGGGCCAGACGGCCATGACCGATTTCACGACGCTTCGGGCCGGACTCGCGACCGGTTTCACCCACGGAGTACGCAGGGAAGTTGTAGTGCAGCATGAAGTGATCGGTACGCGTGCCTTCCAGCGCATCAATCATCATGGCATCGCGTGAGCCACCCAGCGTCGCGGTAACGATGGCCTGGGTTTCGCCACGCGTGAACAGTGCCGAACCGTGAACCCTTGGCAACACACCGACCTCGATGGCAATCTGGCGCACGGTTTTGGTGTCACGGCCATCAATACGCGGCTTGCCGGAGAGAATGTTGTCGCGCACGGTACGGTACTTGAGGTCTTCGAACAGTGTCTCGACTTCATCCGCATCCACGTCGCTACCTTCCGGTGCAAACTGGGCCAGCGCTTCTTTCTTGATTTCGCCAAGACGGGTGTAGCGATCCTGCTTTTCGCGAATCGTGTACGCCTCGGAAATCCGGCCTTCAAAGGCAGACTTCAGTGATGCCTTGAGGTCGGCATTCTGTGCAGGTGCCTGCCAGTCCCACGGAGTCACGCCCACTTCAGCGGCAAATTCCTTGATGGCACGAATGGCAACCTGCATTTCGTCATGACCGAACAGCACGGCGCCCAGCATTTCATCTTCGCTGAGTTCCTTGGCTTCCGATTCCACCATCAGCACAGCCTTTTCCGTACCGGCAACCACCAGATCCAGATCAGACGTCTTCAGCTGTTCGTAGGTCGGGTTAACGATGTATTCGCTGTTGATGTACGCAACACGGGCACCGGCAATCGGGCCATTGAAGGGCAGGCCGGAAATGGACAGGGCGGCGGAGGCACCAAGAATGGCAGCGATATCCGGGTCGGTCAGCTTGTCGGAAGACACCACGGTGGCAGTGATCTGCACTTCGTTGATGAAACCTTCCGGGAAGAGCGGACGAATCGGACGGTCGATCAGACGCGACGTCAGCGTTTCTTTTTCAGTCGGACGGCCTTCGCGCTTGAAATAGCCACCCGGGATACGGCCGGCAGCGTAGGTCTTTTCCTGATAGTTGACGGTCATCGGGAAGAAGTCCTGCCCCTGCTTGACCTTCTTGTTGCCAACAACAGCCACCAGCACGGTGACGCCGCCCATGGTGACCAGCACGGAGGATGCCTGGCGGGCAATGCGGCCGGTTTCCAGCACGACAGTCTGCTGGCCAAACTGGAATTCCTTGCGAACAATCTTGAACATGTTTCGGGTTCCTCTTTCTTTCAGATTGGTTCCGGCACTGACCGGAACCGGCTTTGCCTTCGGAGGCCCCTAACAGATGCAGTCGGCATGAACTGCATCTGTTAGAAGCCTCTCCAATGGCGATTCTTTTTTACATCAGCACATTTTTACATCAGCACAAAAGAACCGGGGAGCGCGAACGCTCCCCGGTTTGCACACTCAGCGACGCAGACCCAGGGTCTGGATCAGCGCAACGTAGCGAGCACTGTCCTTGCGGTTCAGGTAGTCCAGCAGCTTGCGGCGCTGGTTCACCATGCGGATCAGGCCACGACGGGAGTGGTGGTCATGCTTGTGAGCCTTGAAGTGGGACTGCAGATCATCGATCTGAGCCGACAGCAGGGCCACCTGCACTTCCGGAGATCCCGTATCACCTTGGGCGCGGGCAAACTTGGCAACGATATCTGCCTTGTCTTGAACTGTTAAAGACATGTTAGTACTCCACAATGAGATGCCATTAAAAAAAGACGGCCGACCGCGCATCTCTACAGTCGTCGTCGCAGGCGGCATTGCTGCCACCTGTTGCACTGACCGGCTTGTGACCGGCCAATATCAATTCATTCTACCATCGAGCGGATCAGACGGCGCGGCGCCACACGCCCCTCGTCATCAATGGCCCCGATCCCCAGGAAGGTACCGTCCTGCTCGAACACCAGCACATCACCCCCGGCAGGGGCTCCCGGGCAACGCACCGGCTGGCCGTGGCGCAGATAATACGCTGCATTCTCGGAGAGCTCCACGCGCGGCCAGCTGGCCAAGCCCACCCAGGGCGGCAGGAGCAGCTTGTCTATGGCCTCATGGCCACCTTCGGCCAGAGCCGACTCCACCTGCTCCAGCGTCACCATGACCGGCTGCCCGAACGGGCCCAGCGACAGGCGGCGCAGCATGACCACATGGGCGCCACAGCCCAGCACCTTGCCGATGTCTTCTGCCAGCGAACGTATATAGGTGCCCTTGCTGACATGCGCCTCCAGTGTCCACTCGTCGGCATCCGCCTGCAGCAGGGCAAGGCGATACACCGTGATATGGCGGGCGGGGCGCTCGATCTCGATACCCTTGCGCGCCAGCTCGTAGAGCGGGCGGCCATCCTTCTTCAGGGCCGAGAACATCGATGGCACCTGGTCAATCTCGCCGCGGAAGCGCTCCAGCACTGCCTCGATGGCGGCGGCATCCAGCACCGGCACCGGCGCCTCGCTGATGATGTCGCCTTCAGAGTCGCCGGTCGTGGTCGCCACACCCAGACGAATACGGGTGACATACACCTTGTCGGCATCCAGCAGGTACTGGGTGAATTTTGATGCTTCACCGAGGCACACCGGCAACAGGCCGGTCGCCAGCGGATCGAGGCTGCCGGTATGGCCAGCCTTGTCGGCCTGATACAGGTGACGAATCCTCATCAGGGCCTGGTTGGACGTAATGCCTTGCGGCTTGTCCAGCAACAGCACCCCGTCCACCGGACGGCGAGGGCGACGCGGCTTGCTCATGGAGCCTCGGGCGCGTCCGGCTCGTCACCACGAGCACTGGCGCGCTCGCGATCTTCATTGACGGCGGTCGTAATGAGGGCCGCCATGCGATTGCCACGAGCGGTCACTTCATCAAAATGAAAACGGATACGCGGCGTGATGCGTGTCTTCAGACCACGCCCCAGCTCGCCCCGCAAAAAACCGGCGGCCGCGTTCAGCACTTCCAGACTGCTGTCGGGCTTTTCGTCCAGCGTCGCACCCAGCACGGTGACATAGACATCGGCATAGCTCATGTCCGGACTCACCTTTACGCTCGAGATGGTCACCATCCCGAGACGCGGGTCTTTCAGTTCCTGACGGATCATCACCGACAGATCGCGCTGGATCTGATCGCCAAGACGTTGCGTACGCTGACTCATGAAACCTCTTGAATTACTTTCTGAAACTGCACCGGAACGGACAACCGGCATCCCGTACCGGGAAACTGGTCAAACGCCTGATGCAAGGAGGCCCGACCTTGAAAAAGCATAGTTTACCTGAGGTAAATCCGCATTTTCCGAGGCCGGGCCAACACCACAGCAGATCCTTCAGCCAGCCCGATCAGAGGCTGCGCTTGATGATGGTGACATCATAGACTTCGATCTTGTCGCCCACACGGATGTCGTTGTAGCCCTTGACCGCCAGACCACACTCCACACCATTGCGAACTTCCTGAACGTCGTCCTTGAAGCGGCGCAGGGATTCGAGCTCGCCCTGGAACACCACCACATCATCACGCAGCACACGAATCGGCTTGCTGCGATACAACGTACCTTCGATAGCCATACAGCCGGCTGCTGCACCGAACTTGGACGAACGGAACACTTCACGCACCTGCGCCACACCAAGAATCGATTCACGATGCTCAGGCGCCAGCATGCCGCTCATGGCCGACTTCACGTCATCAATCAGTTCATAAATGATGCTGTAATAACGCAGGTCAATCTCGTCAGCCTGGCACTTGGCCCGTGCAGCACTGTCGGCACGCACGTTAAAGCCGAGAATCACGGCACCGGTCGACTCGGCAAGCGTCACATCAGATTCCGTGATCGCGCCAACGCCAGAGCCCACGATGGCAACGCGCACTTCATCGGTACCCAGCGCCTGCAGGGACTGTGTCAGTGCTTCCAGCGATCCGCGCACATCCGTCTTGAGCACGATATTGACGGAAGACGCTTCCTTCTTGCCCATGTTGGCAAACAGGTTTTCCAGCTTCATGCTCTGCTGACGATCCAGACGGGCCTGACGCAGCTTGGACGCGCGGAAATCAGCCACTTCACGCGCCTTGCGTTCGTCATCCACCACGAGGAATTCATCACCGGCATCCGGTGCTTCGGGCAGACCCAGAATCTCGACCGGAATCGATGGGCCGGCCGACTTGATCGGCTTGCCGTTTTCATCGTTCATGGCGCGAACACGGCCGTAATGCGTACCCGCCAGCACCAGATCACCGGTCTTCAGCGTGCCACGCTGTATCAGCAAGGTCGCTACAGCACCGCGCCCCTTGTCGATACGGGCTTCGATCACCACACCCTGGGCCTGGCCATCCACCACAGCGGTCAGTTCCAGCAGTTCCGCCTGGGTCAGGATCGCTTCAAGCAGGGCATCAACACCATCACCGGTATGCGCGGACACCTTGCAGATCTGGGTATCGCCACCCCATTCCTCGGGCACGATTTCCTTGACGGTCAGCTCGTTCAACACGCGATCAGGATCGGCACTCGGCTTGTCCATCTTGTTGATGGCGACAATGATCGGCACGCCAGCAGCCCGCGCATGATCAATGGCTTCTGCCGTCTGCGGCATGACGCCGTCATCAGCGGCCACCACGATCACCACGATATCCGTGGCGTTGGCACCACGGGCACGCATGGCGCTGAACGCGGCATGGCCCGGGGTATCAAGGAAGGTGATCATGCCGCGATCGGTTTCCACGTGATAGGCACCGATATGCTGGGTAATGCCGCCGGCTTCGCCAGCAGCCACCTTGGCACGACGGATATAGTCGAGCAGCGACGTCTTGCCATGGTCAACGTGACCCATGATGGTCACCACCGGCGCGCGAGTGAAGGCATCCCCGTGATGCTTGATGGCATCCTTGAGGGAGTCTTCCATCGCTGTTTCGCTGACAAACTTCGGATTGTGGCCGAGCTCTTCGACCACAAGGCCCGCAGTGGCCTGATCAATCGTCTGGTTGGCCGTCACCACTTCGCCCATTTTCATGAGCACCTTGATGACCACCTTGGCCTTCAGCGCCATTTTCTGCGCAAGATCGGCCACTGTAATGTTTTCACCGATGGTGACGTCGTACACCTGTTTCTCCACCGGCTTTTCAAACCCGTGCTGCTTGGACAATGTGCTGCTCAGGGTGCGTGTCGGGCGGAACACCTGCTCTTCCTGACCCTTCTTCTTGCCACCCTTGCCCTTGCCACCAGCCTTGGTTGTGCTGCCACGGCGAATCTCGCGATCTTCCCGGGCAAACGAATCTTCGTATGCAGTACCCACCAGACCACGCGCCAGCGGAACATCGACTGCCGGGGCTGGCGTTTCGCCACCACGTGACTCGAGCTCTTCGGCAATCTTGCGCGCCTGCTCCAGGGTCTTCTGGCGAGCCTTTTCTTCCGCCTCCAGACGCAGCTTTTCTTCCTGCTTGCGGCGAACATCTTCCGCTGCCTTCAGACGGGCTTCTTCAGCCTCACGCTTTGCCTTTTCTTCCGCAGTTTCTTCGCGCGCCTTGGTAACCGTACCCAGCTTGGGCACGCTCAGCTTCTTATCCTTGGCACCCTTGTTGGCAACATCGTTGGCACGACGGGCTTCCTCGGCAGCCTTGCGGGCCTCTTCTTCCGACGCCGCAATGCGGGCATCTTCTTCGGCCTTGCGCACGGCAGCTTCTGCCGCCAGACGCTCTTCTTCGGCCTTGCGCGCCGCTTCTTCCGCTTCGCGTGCCGCATCTTCCTGGTCGTCAAGCGATGAACGCTTCACGTAGGAGCGCGTCTTGCGCACCTCGACATTAACGGTCTTGGCCTTGCCACCCGCAGAGGGTGCAACCTTCAGTGTCGACGTTTCCTTGCGCTTGAGTGTGATTTTCTTCGGCTCGGCATCGCTTTCGCCATGAGCCCGCTTGAGGTGCGCGAGCAGCTGCTGCTTTTCCGTATCGGAAACAGCATCATCCGCGCTCTTGTGCGACAGGCCGGCGTCCTGCATCTGTGTCAGCAGGGTTTCTACCGGACGGCCCACAGTCTCGGCCAATTGTTTGACGGTCACTTCAGCCATGTAGCGTGTCTCTCCGCTTAGCTCGGCAGTAATGGTTCAGGGTCTGATCACTGGAACCAGGGTTCACGTGCCTTCATGATGAGCTGACCGGCTTGTTCGGCGCCCAGCCCTTCAATATCTGCAATATCATCAATCCCTTGCTCGGCCAGATCTTCCATGGTGATCACGCCACGCGCGGCCAGCTCGAATGCCAACTTGCGTGTCATGCCTTCCATGTTGAGCAGATCTTCAGCCGGCTCGGCATTCAACTTCTCTTCGGACACCAGCGCCTTGGTCAGCAAGGCATCCTTGGCGCGCTGGCGCAGGGCATTGACGATATCCTCGTCAAATTCCTCGATGGCCAGCATTTCCTCGATGGGTACATACGCCACTTCTTCCAGCGAGGTAAAACCCTCATTGACCAGAATGGAGGCAACATCCTCATCCACTTCCAGGTCACGCACAAACGCATCAATGTAGTGATGCGATTCGGTTTCCTGCTTGGCCTGAGCAGCTTCAACAGTCATGACGTTGAGGCGCCAGCCGGTCAGCTCGGAAGCCAGACGGATGTTCTGGCCACCACGACCGATTGCCATGGCCAGCTGCTCTTCCTCGACAGCCACATCCATGGAGTGGGAGTCTTCATCAATAACGATGGCAGCCACTTCGGCCGGCTGCAGGGCATTGATGACGTACTGCGCAGGATTGTCATCCCACAGCACGATATCCACACGCTCACCAGCAAGTTCGCCGGACACTGCCTGCACACGCGCACCGCGCATACCGATACAGGCGCCCTGCGGATCAATACGCTGGTCATTGGTCTTGACAGCAATCTTGGCTCGCACACCCGGGTCGCGGGCGGCACCACGGATCTCAATGATTTCTTCGCCAATTTCCGGCACTTCGATGCGGAACAGCTCGACGATCATTTCCGGACGGGTACGCGAGACCAGCAACTGGGAGCCACGACCCTCTGCGTTCACATCGAACAGCACGGCACGCACACGCTCGCCGATACGGAAGGTTTCACGCGAAATCATTTCTTCACGGGCAAGATAGGCTTCGGCATTGCCGCCGAGATCCAGCACAAGGCCGTCACGGGTGGTCTTCTTCACAACGCCGGACAGAATCTCGCCAATACGGTGACGGTAGGCATCGACCACCAGCGCACGCTCGGCCTCGCGCACTTTCTGCACGATAACCTGCTTGGCCGTCTGGGCGGCGATACGACCGAAAACGATGGAGGGTACCTGCTCCTCGCGCACGTCACCCAGCTTCATGCCTTCGCCTTCAACATCGCTGATGGCAAGCTGCATGGCCGGAATTTCGTGATCTTCATCCGCCACCACAGTCCAGCGGCGGAACGTATCGTAATCACCCGTCTTGCGATCAATCGCGACACGCAGATCGATCTCATCGGTATTGTAATTTTTCTTGGTGGCAGCAACCAATGCCTGCTCAAGCGCCTGGAAAATCACTTCCCGGGAGACGCCCTTTTCATTGCTGACCGAGTCAACTACCAACAGTATTTCTTTGCTCATGGTTCGTTCCTTGCGGACCTCGCCTTCAATCGGAAAGACAATCAAAAATTCGGTACGACATTACCCTTGTCGATCATGGCGAACGGAATGCTTACCTGTTCGCCTTCGCACAACAGCTGCACCGCATCATCGGTGACCTGCTGCACAACCCCTTTGTACTTGCGCCGGCCATTCAGCGGACTGGCAAGACGAACCGCCACCTCACTGCCGGCAGAGCGGCCATACTGCTCCAGCGTGAACAACGGCCGATCCCAGCCTGGTGACGACACCTCAAGGGTGTACTCACCGGCAATCGGATCTTCCACATCCAGCACACCACTGACCTGGTGGCTGACCTGGGCACATCCCTCTACCGACACCCCCTCGGGGCCCTCGATAAAAAGACGCAGCACCGAGTGCTTGCCCTGCTGGTAGAACTCGATACCCCACAGCTCGTAGCCGACGGCACTTACGGCCGGCGCCAGCATTGCTGTCATGGCTTCGACTTTTTTCGATACCGCCATCGCTGCCGTCTCTCGAATGAGGCGCAACCCGGACGGGTCGCCAATACATAAATCGCGGAAACAAAAAATGGGCACATGGCCCACTCTTCTGACCCGATCCGCGTCGGGTCCGCGCGACCTGTAAAAAAGCCCACACAAGGTGGGCTTTTTCACGAAGCTTCGTGCTGACAGCTTCCAAGTCCAAAGTGGTAGCGGGGGCTGGATTTGAACCAACGACCTTCGGGTTATGAGCCCGACGAGCTACCAGGCTGCTCCACCCCGCATCAGAGGACGGCGACTATATTGCCGATGACCGTTGATGTCAAAGGATATTTGTCGCCTTTTTCCGTTCTCGCCCCTGGCTGGCCGACAACGGTTAAAACATGGTGCGGAAGGGGGGACTTGAACCCCCATGCCGTTAGGCACAACCACCTCAAGGTTGCGTGTATACCAATTTCACCACTTCCGCAAAACTGTGATCCCTGGGGACCTGCACCATCATTACTTGACTGGTGCCACCGGAACATCACCACCAGCAGGCTGAGGAGCCACTGCCGGGGCCACTGGCACATCGCCAGCGGGCTTGCTGTCCGTTGTTGCTGTTTCGGCCGGGATAACCGGCACCACGCCATACGACGCCGCATGCTTGCGGGCGTAGATGGCAAGGCTCAGGCTGGTGATGAAGAAGATCGCCGCCAGCACTGCCGTAAAACGTGTCAGGAAACTGGCTGCACCCGCCGCACCGAACACGGTCTGCGACGAACCACCACCAAACGAGGCACCCATTTCTGCACCTTTACCCTGCTGCAACAGGATAAGGGCGGTCATGGCAATGGCCACCAGCACATGCACAACCAGGATCAGGGTTTCCATTACATTCGTCTCACTGCGCTGCCCGGGCTGCCCGGGCAATCGCCACAAATTCATTTGCGTCCAGCGACGCTCCACCCACAAGGGCACCATCAATGTCCGGCATGGCGAACAGGGCGGCCGCATTGGCTGCCTTGACGCTACCGCCGTACAGCAACCGCAAGCCCGCAGCCACTGCCTCATCTTCCTGCGCCACCCGCGACCGCAACAGCGCATGAACTTCCTGCGCCTGCTCCGGCGTTGCCGTACGCCCGGTTCCAATGGCCCAGACAGGCTCGTAAGCCACTACTGCCTGCGCCAGCGCAGCCACCCCTGCCGCGGCCAGTACGACATCAAGCTGTCGCCTCACCACCACTGCAGTTGCGCCTGCTTCACGCTCGTCGAGCGTTTCACCGACACAGAGAACAGGAACAAGCCCCGCCTCCTGTGCCTTCAAAAACTTTTCCGCGACCAGCGCATCGGACTCGCCGTAATGCGTACGCCGCTCGGAGTGCCCGATGATCACGGCATGACAGCCACAATCAACCAGCATTCCTGCAGAAACTTCGCCAGTAAAGGCGCCATCGTTTTCGCGAGCCACATTCTGGGCCGCCAACACGATGCCACTACCCTGCAACAGACCGGCCACCTGCATCAGGTACGCTGCCGGCGGCGCCACCCACATATCGACGCCAACCCAGTCTGCCGTCTGCGCCTTCAGCGACTGCAGCAGTGCAGCATTGCTTGCCTGCCGTCCCTGCATTTTCCAGTTACCGGCCACCAGCTTGCGACGCATCGACCAGCTCCTTTCCGCTTTTTGCGCTACCCGCCCAACCCGGCGCGAGAGGGCCGCAATCTTAGGGAACCCGAACGCAAATGTCTATCCGTGAAAACCCTCCAGAGCGGCTTTTTTCACTTCGGGCCGGCAGGCCGGACGCGATCAGGCCAGCGCCTCGGTCACTACCTGCGCCAACTCCTCTGCCAGCCCTTCCACCACCGACTTTTCCGCACCCTCGACCATGACCCGGATCAGGGGCTCGGTGCCGGAGGCGCGCAACAGTACGCGACCGCGATCGGCCAGACGCGTCTCTGCCGCCTTTACCGCTTCCAGCACCCGCGGATGCGCCATCGGATCCGAGCGCTTGCCGACACGCACGTTGACCAGATGCTGCGGGTATTTCTGCATGCCCTTGCGCAGTTCGTGCAGCGGAGTAGCGGTGCGCACCATGGCGGTCAACACCTGAAGTGCCGCAATGATGGCATCGCCGGTCGTGGTCTTGTCGAGACAGACGATATGCCCGGAGGCCTCACCACCCAGCGCCCAGCCCCGACCCTCCATCTCGGCCATCACATGGCGATCGCCAACCTTGGCCCGCACGAACTCCAGCCCCATCTCCCGCACGGCAACCTCCATGCCGAGATTGCTCATCAGGGTGCCCACCACGCCGCCAATACCGTTACCGGTCGCCATGCGCTCGCGGGCAATGATAACGATGAGTTCGTCACCATCGACCAGTTCGCCATGCCGATCCACCATCAGCACCCGGTCACTGTCGCCATCAAAGGCAATGCCAAGATCAGCGCCCTGCTCCACCACCGCCTTCTGCAGCGCCTCGGGATGCGTGGAACCACAGTCCCGGTTGATATTGAGACCATCCGGTGCACACGCCAGTTTGATGACGTCGGCACCCAGCTCGGTGAACACCGACGGCCCTACCTGATAGGCGGCGCCGTTGGCACAATCCAGCACGATCTTCAGGCCGCGCAGGCTGAGGTGGAACGGAAAGCTGGACTTGCAGAACTCGATATAACGGCCGCGGGCATCATCCTGGCGCATGGCCTTGCCCAGTGCATCTGGCGCCTCGATGGCCAGCGGCTTGTCGAGCCACTCTTCAATGGAGGCCTCGACGTCGTCCTGCAGCTTCTTGCCGTCAGCACCAAAGAACTTGATGCCGTTGTCGTAATACGGATTGTGCGAGGCTGAAATCACGATGCCGGCATCGGCATGAAAGGCGCGCGTCAGATAGGCAATTGCCGGTGTCGGCATGGGACCGAGCAGGCGCACGCTGACACCGGCAGCGGACAGGCCCGCCTCCAGCGCCGACTCCAGCAGATAACCGGACAGGCGCGTGTCCTTGCCCATCACCACCCAGGACTGGCCATTACGTGCCAGCGCCTTGCCGGCCGCCCAGCCGAGCTTGAGGGCAAACTCCGGGGTAATCGGGTCTTCGCCCACCTTGCCGCGCACACCATCGGTACCGAAATATTTTCTGGTCATCATCCTGCTTCCTGACTGCGGTGCTGCAGCACCGCAGAGACAACCGCGAGTGCATCGGCGGTCGCTTTAACATCATGGACGCGCACAATAGCGGCGCCGTTCATTACAGACAAGACTGCTGCTGCCACACTGGCATGCAGACGCTGGTCTACCGGAGCGCCGCCCAGCAACGTCCCCAGCATGGATTTGCGCGACAATCCCGCCAGCACGGGACAGCCCCAGCGCCGGAAGTGCGCCAGCCCGTCCAGCAAGGCGACATTGTGCGCAAGAGACTTGCCAAAGCCGAAGCCCGGATCGATGAGCAGACGCGATTTGCCGATGCCGGCCGCCTCGCAGGCAGCAATGCGCGCATCAAAGAAGACATCCAGCTGGGCAAACACATTCTCGTAGCGGGGCTGCAGCTGCATGGTGTC
>JACCDZ011104504.1_pt1 | contig 43830 bp, 33 predicted proteins | sample 7449551 | NCBI WGS metagenome assembly JACCDZ01 (sample SAMN15323452, study PRJNA562643) | freshwater metagenome | isolation source: river surface water | place: USA:Blue River Watershed | collected 2017-08-18
CAATAAACGTCATTCCAGATTTGACTCTCTTTGGAATTGATTCGATAATCTGTAAAAACCGTATTGGCAATGGCCTTGGAGGGATGATTTAAAAATACATACTGCATGATAAACATTTCAATCTCATTGGGGTTGGGCATAAAGGCATTATCGTTATAAGGCAGCGCATGACCATGTCCGTTAGAGGCCATACTCAACGATGCCACATCTCCCTTGATGTGCGGGGTCTCGCCCAACAATGGTTCATAAAGATTGTTGTTGTTGTAATCATCAAATGGTGCCAATATTTCCGATTCACCATTTTCGACATTACCATTTCCCGGCCATTGCAAAATGTCTAAAGGCACTTCATAGTTCGATTCCCACCAATGAGCCAAATGATAATCAATATCCGTTCTCTTCACCACCCACACTCGATTGTACTTGCGCATGTATTCGTTGTCATAAGCGTTAGCCAAAGGACCACAAAACGCCCCGTTCAGTGTAGGCGGAAATATGCCCCCGACTCCCAATAAATTACCGCTGCTGAGCCCAAACAACTGAAAAGCTGAATGATAAATCAATAATTTTCTTTTGTATTGAAAACCAATATTCAATGGCTCATCAAAATAATCCATAGAATAATAGGGATAACTCGTAAATCCAGAATAAGCAGTGACCGACCAATCCTCATTGGCGACTTTCTGAAATTTCCATCCATCCTCAATGGTGCTTAAGCCCCCATTGGCTCCTTCTAAAGATCGATAACAAATGGCCCATTCACGACCTTCAAATTCCAACACATTGACTACAGTAGTGTTCAAATCGGAATTCCTTTGCATTTCATAAGATTGCGTACCACTAAAGTGCCATAAAAAAAAAGCATTGTGATACTCATTGGAAAACTGGGCAATGAATCCCCGATTGGTTTTGAAAATATTCCGCAAATATCTTGACTTCCATCCCTGAAAATCTATTCCCAATTGATCCTCAACCCAAACACCGTCATCTCCCAATCGGAGAAGGTAATTTTCGCATCTCGCAGAAACAAACAATTGCCCCTCGATGATACTAAAGGCATTCAAAGTATCACACAATATTGAATCCGATTGAACAAGGCCATTGTTGTCCAAATGATACATTCCTGAATAGTCATTCTTGATAAAATACAATTCATCATTCATTGACTCCGCATCCAAAACCCCAACAATGTCTGTGAGATGAAATTCGCCATTCTCGAAATAAACCACTTCGTTTGAGACACCGCCAAAGAGATATATGCGTTGATTGACCACTTTACCAAAGTTGAATCTTGGGTGCTCGGGAAAAGAAAAATAATTCCATTGCCCTCCGTTCCTGATACCTATACAAGCCACATTTTGATTGAGTGCTGGATCTATTCTCCTGCCAATGGCGACCAATTGATCATTGAAAACAAGTAAATCGGTTACTTCACCTTGAGCAGCATCCCAATCCACTGGAACATCCGACAAAACACCATTCGCAAAAACCTTAATAGCACCTTGACCTGGAGCGTCAACGTACTTTGTAGCGAGGAAAAGAGAATCTTGAAATACCAATCCATCATAACATTTCAAATCCTCAAAAGAATCGTCAAGAATGAATTCATTGCCGTTGGGCACATAAGGGATAATACGCTGAGCGATGCTATTCCATGTAAACAAAGTCATCATTGCGATAAAGTAGATTGATTTCATAGCCAATTATTTAAAGGTTTAACGATTTATGATGAGACCAAACTACTGATAAACAAATAAGTAAACTACTGATAAATACTTAGCACCCTCTTTTACCAATTGTCAAATGAAAGGGGGTATTGGTTATTTTAGCACCATGAAAAGAATCCTGTTTTTGGCTGTTGCCGCCCTTTTATCCATCACCACCGTTACTGCGCAAGAAGGCTGTTTTTTTGGTGAAAAATTTATGAATTCTAAAACAACCAATTTGGTAGACCTCCATGGGAAAATGGAAAAAATGGACAGTGTCGATGTTGTATTATCTGCCAAAACAGTTACAACCTGTAAAAAGGCTGGATGCTGGATGGAGATCTGCACACAAGACAATCAATTGAATACACGTGTATTCATGAAAGACCATGCTTTTGGTGTGCCCTTGGAAGGTTGTGAAGGAAAAGAGGCCATCGTTTACGGACGTGCTTTTAGATACAAATTGTCTGTCGAATACCTGAGACACCTGGCTGAAGATGCAGGCAAGTCAAAAGAAGAAATCGAGAAAATCACTGAGCCAGAAACGGCCATAGGGATTGATGCTTGGGGAGTTTGGTTGGATGTAAAGTGCAATTGATTTTGGAAAATTTAGACCACCCTTTGTCCGCTTATTTGTCCAACGGCATTCGGTTTGTTCATCAACCCATGAAGCGTGCCGTAGGACATTGTGGCTTAATGATTGGATGCGGAAGCCGAGATGAATTTCCATTGGAGCATGGATTGGCGCACTATATCGAGCATGGCCTTTTTAAAGGAACCAAGAAGCGCAACAACACCCAAGTTCTTTCCCGATTGGATGCCGTAGGCGGAGAGATCAATGCCTTCACCGCCAAAGAAGAAACATGGATCCATGCTTCATTTTTGAATGAACATACTGAGCGTGCCATTGAGTTGATTGCTGACTTGGCATTGAACTCCGTATTTGATGACGAAGAAATGGCCAAGGAGAAGGACGTCATCATTGACGAAATCAATGGTTACAAGGACTCCCCTACCGACATGTTGTTTGAGGAGTTGGATGATATGGTATTTCCCAATCATCCCATTGGGCGCAGCATATTGGGAACAGAAGAAAGTGTCAAAGGATTTAAGCAGAAAGATGTTGTCTCCTTTTACAAAAGATGTTTTGTTAACCAGAACATGGTATTCAGTTACGCCGGCCCAGTTGCATTTGAGAAAATGTTCCATTGGTTGGAAGAATACTTTGCAGGAGTTCCCACACAAACGGCCCAATTCAATCGCCCAGATTATCCCAAATATGCCAAGCAGCATTTGAAGGTCAAAAAAGAAATTCATCAAGCGCATTATGGCATGGCCTGTCGAGCGCCGCATCTGCATGACAAGGAAAGACATGCCTTTATACTGCTCAATAATTTGTTGGGCGGTCCTGCTATGAACAATATCCTGAATTTAAAAATCAGGGAAAAGCATGGCATTGCTTACCAAGTAGATTCCAATTATTCGCCCTTTACAGACACCGGCGTATTTTCTATTTACTTGGGCACTGAAGTTCACCAGTTGGAAAAAGCGCTGGCGTTGATAGAAAAGGAGTTGCAGCAATTGAGAGAGAAGCCATTTTCGGCGCGCACCTTGAATGGTTATAAAATACAACTCAAGGGACAATTGGCATTGGCGCAAGATTCAGGATCATCTTTGATGTTTAACAACGGAAAAAGTTTGTGGGTATACAATCGCATCAACACCATGCAAGAGGTATTTGAGGTGGTGGATCAGATTACGCCAGCAGACATACAGGCAGTTGCGCAGAAGTATTTGGATCCCAAGAAGTTTACCTCATTGACGTATTTGCCCGTACACTAAGGGATTTAGACATTCCTTCATTGACAACAATATTTTAATGGTGCGGGAATGTGGTCGAATTTGACCACTTAAAAACCCAAGCCGGTTTACCCTGTTTCACAATCAGCTTGTCGTGCACCTGCTAATTGATTATATTTGATTGTGCAAATAGAAGAACCAAAAATCATCCAAATCAAAGAACTTTGTGAAATCAACAAAGTCAAGTCATTGTATGCCTTTGGTTCTGTTGTTAGGGATGATTTCAACATTGACTCTGATATTGATCTCGTGGTAGATTTCAATGAGAAAGACCCCTTTAGGTACACTGATCTCTATTTCAATCTTAAATCAAAACTTGAAGAGCTATTGAAAAGACAAATAGATTTGATTGAAGAACGTGCCATCAAGAATCCCATTTTCAAGCAACAACTGGAAAAAACCAAGGTCAAAATTTATGGATAATAATATTAAAACTTGGTTAGTCGATATTCAGCAATCTATTGAAGAAATCAATGATTTCTTGGGCGAACGCCGAGACTTCTTTGCGTATCAAAATGATTTGAAAACGAAAAAAGCGGTCGAAAGAAATTTAGAAATAATTGGTGAAGCAGTTAATAGAATTATCAAGACCAATCAAGACTTCCCCATTGCTGAAGCAAAAAATATCATCAATACAAGAAATAGAATTATCCATAGTTACGATAACATTTCGGATGAAGTAATTTGGACGATAGTTAGCCGGGATCTCCCCATCCTTAAAGCACAAGTCGATAAGCACTTAATGGAATAATTTCATCCCCTCATCCCCTCATCCCCTCATCCCCTGATCCCTTCATTCCTCCACCAACCGCTTATGATTCACGTTCACAGACACATTGTAAAAAATGGCGCCTGCCCGTTGTCCTATCGGCCAACGTCCACCCCGCTGTCCGCTGCTATTCCTCCTGCGGCGCTGCGCGCCCCAGTCCGGGATATCCGCTCCCATCGGTGGCGCTGGAATCTTACTGCATAATTTTCATATAGGATATAGGAGATTTCGAATAAGGTTTTGAATGCACAAAAAATAACTTTGAATTGACTAAAATACACGTCACTTTTAAGTTACATATACTTGACTTCAAATTACATTTGCAAATCATGAAAACAAGAGCTTGGAAAGAAATCAAAGATGAAGTGTATGGAGTAAAAGGTACCCAGCGCCGTGACGACTTGGAGCGGGAATCCGCTTCTTTCAAAATGGGATTAATGATTCGTAAAGCCAGAGAAGAAAAGCAAATGACTCAAGAGGCATTGGCCATCAAAGTCAACAAGAAGAGATCATTCATATCGCGCATAGAAAATGACGGCAGCAACATCACGCTTAAAACTTTGTATGAAATAGTAGAAACCGGTTTTGGAGGAAGTGTGCATATCCATATCAAGATTTAATCATCAGAGAAGGCGGGGTTCATCAGTTTAAAGAGGACGTCGATATGCACACACCTCACATAAAAAAGAATACCCGAATAAACATTAAAAATGAACAGTCATTAAGTTTTTAAAGAATATTTTCAAATGCATTTTTAGCAAATAAGACAAAATGGGAAAAAGGATTTTTTTAATGTCATGTTTACTATTGACGTTTATCTTCTCTTGCATCGAAAAGAAATTACCAGACAGAGAAACCAACAAACTTGGATTGATTGGCACTTCAAAAACTGACACTTTAAAATTTACTTCTGGAGTACGTGCTATTTTTCAGGACAGTAAAGGCAATTATTGGTTTGGCAGTCATAATGAAGGTGTAGGTATCTATAATGGAAAATCGTTTGAGTATTATACAGTAAATGAAGGTTTATGCGACAATCAAATCCGTTCAATCGAGGAGGATCAGAATGGAAAAATATGGTTTGGAACGGCAAAAGGTGTTAGTGTATATGACAAAGGAAAGTTTACTAATTATCCATCTATAAATAAGAACCCAATATTTGATTGGAATAAAACAAATGGGGATCTATGGTTCAATGCGGGTGAAGAAGACGGAATAAATCGTTTTGACGGAATAAATATGAACCATTTGATTTTCCCAAAACCCAAAAATAAAAATGCTGATAATGCTGATAATGCTGACAATACCTACGGTGTTACGGATATATCAAAAGATAAAGATGGTAAAGTTTGGATTGCAACCTATGCTGCGTTATTTACTTATGATGGTAAAATGGTAAATACCTTTGATAATGAAAAATTAAACCTAAAAGAGAATGAGCTTTTGCATATAAGAAGTGTATTAGCAGATTCAAAAGGACGAATTTGGATAGGAAATAACGGAATAGGTGTTTTACAAATGGAGGGCAACTCAATAATTAATTTCTCTGAAAAGCATAACTTAATCCATCCAACAAGCACAAGAAGAGGAGATAAATCAAAACTAGGTACACTTGAACACGTTTTTGCTATTGAAGAAGATTCAGAAGGCAACATTTGGTTTGGAGATAGAGATACTGGAGCTTGGAAATATGACGGTAAAACCTTGACAAACTATTCAATTAGTAACAAAATATCTAATCCAATGATTTGGACTATTTATAAAGACAACAAAAACAATTTGCTTTTTGGAATGGCAGACGGAAATATATTTAAGTTCAACGGAAAGGTATTTGAAAAGCAATTTTAGAAATACGAATGCACAACATCAGTATGGCAATGTGGCGACTGAGGTGCTTTTGTGAAACATATTCGAAAAGTTCACCTGCAAAAATCTCATTGAACTTTTTAGCCTAAAACCCATCACATGGATTAATGAATCAAAAGTAAAGACACTTCACAGCACAGGCGTCTTGCATCATTGGGGCTTTAGAAATTTTAATATTGATGTTTACCTTTGGCCGAACACCATGCAATAAGCTAAAACCTACCAGAAAATTGAAAAAAATCATCCTTCTACTTTTATTGGCAAATACAACTTTCAACTCCCTATCACAGGCCTCCTGGAGTACAAGAATGGCATTTACTCTCCGAGACGAAAACAATGAATCGATCGACCTAAGCGAATTTGAAAAGTGCTTTTTATTGATCAACGTTTTTGGTGATACTGTAAAAAAATGAGGATCTGAGTCATTATCTACAATTTGATGCAGAAACCAATTATTTTACATTGAACTTAACGACCATCGGACCCAGATTTTCCTTTGCTCTCCTCCATAACCAAGAACTCATGGTGATTTACTTACCTTTCTCATCATCTCGACACCTCTACGCCACAGATATTCAATTTAGAAAAGGACAATACCTATTCGACTTTGATGTGACCGTTAAAGAAACGAAATACATTGATGGAAATATTCCTTATTCTGTGATTGATAAAATCAACTGGAGAAAACAGTCGCGCAGACTAAAGAATAGTTCTTATTCCGGTGATAAAACTTATGATTCATACCTAGATGAAAAACATTAATACCATTTTATTCGCCATTATTCTGATAAGCGCTAAATATTCTTCTGCCCAGGATGGTGTTTTTAAATTCAAAAAAGTTGAGATTAGTTTCGCTCCAATTGTCACTCAAGACAGTTTAATTGGTTTGGAATTGTATCAAAATGATGTTTTCATCACCATGGATAAAAAGAAAAAAACAGAGTCAAAATGTATGGCCAAATTTGATGAATCGACAGGTATTTACACCTTAGCCTACTCCTATCAAGGCATCGGAGGAGGTTCCGATAATCGCATGCCCTGCCCTACTCTATTTGCAAAGGTTGATTTCATCACAAAGGAAAGACAGGAATATTTCTATACAATACCCATTAAATTATCCATCTGTAATCTCTCGCAGGCATCAGCAATCAATGTCTTGAATATTGACCTCAATAAACTTTTAGGACAACCAAATAAAATGATCGAGGTAAACGAAATCAAAGACTACTCCATCACTTCATCTGAAGGCGTAAATCCAGGACGTTTGGTGAAAATTGAAAGAAAACCATCCTTTTACAACTGAAATGATACGATGATTCAATCCATCTTTAAAATAGTCGCCAACGGACTTTATTTCCTTGGAAAAAAATTGAGAATGACTTACAATGAAATCAACATTGTCGTTTACTACTTCCTCATTCCTTTCTCATGGTTGTTTCTCTTGGATCTCATTTTCCATTTTCATTACTTGAAAATGGCTTTTGTCATTTTCACATTGGGGTTCATTGCGGGATGTAGAAATTTCAAAACATACTCTGACTGGTTATTCGCAAAATCTGTTTCGTTTCTAAATCAATTTAATCGGTATGGTAGCAATTACATTGCATCGTCCGTGTGGATTTGTGTTGCACTGCCTTTGGTTATCTACGCCATCTTATTGTATTTGATTTTTCAATAAAATCAATAGAACAAGTTGAATCACCTCGGATCCTGAAAATCCTCCATTTGGATAAATGACTCGTCGGTCAGAGTATGCATAAATGCAACAATGGCCTCCATTTCCTGTTGGGTCATTCTACCCTTTTGAGCGGCATACAAATTGGCATCAAGGTTGGCGGTGTATCGGAAACCGGTATTGTAGTGTTCCACACATTCCAACAAAGTATTGAATCGTCCATCATGCATGTAAGGTGCAGTTAATGCAATATTGCGCAAACTGGGTGTCTTGAACTTCCCTTTGTCCGCAGGGTTCCAAGTGATGATGTATCGCCCCTCATCCACAGGTATACTGTCAAGACCTGTATTTCTGAAAGCGAAATCAGAAAACGTCGAACCCAAAACATGGCAATGATTGCAATCTCCTTTATTCATATCCGTAAACAAGTCTAAACCTTGCAACTCCAACGGCGTAAGAAAAGCCTCTCCCCTTTTGTATTGATCATACTTCGAATCGCCACTGATCAGGGTTCTTTCAAACTGCGCAATGGCTTTTACCACATAAGGAGCCGTTATTTCATCCACTCCAAATGCCTTCTTGAACAAATGCTGGTACATTGGAATGGCCTTGATTTCATTCACCGCGTTGGCCCAGGTCTCATGCATCTCAATGGGGTTAACTACCGGACCCAATGCTTGGCTTTCCAAATCTGTAGCTCCACCATCCCAAAAGAATGTTGACTGCCAACCCAAATTGATCAATGGCATGGCATTTCTGGTTCCTTCAAAACCATCGATTCCCACACTGTATTTCTGTCCGTCCGTAAACCCATGTTGTTGCATATGACAACTGGCACAACTCTGAGAATTGTCCCCTGAAAGAATGGGATCATAGAACAACATACGTCCCAAATAAACGCCTTCCACTGTTAGAGGATTGTCCGACGGAATAACCATTGGAGGGAGCCCCTTGGGGATATTCAACTCAAAGGGCGTGGCTTGAAATGCAGCGTCGTTATTATCCTTGTAGCATGCCGACAGCATGACCAAAATAGAAATAATGACGATAAATCTCCTGTTCATGGCTTATTGCATTAGTTGACAATGGAAAAGGATTGACCAATATTGGCTTTCATTTGAAGTATCCAAGCCAAATCACTGGGGTTGGTACTTTGAATTAAATTGTTGTTCTCAAAGCCAATGGTACCCACAGCTGAATACATTTTATTCAAATCAAACTTCACATCAATTTGGAACTGTTTTTCATTTTCCAAATGAATATCCACAGGCAAAGACACTGCTGTCAAAGCCTTGCTGGTTCCCAAGTGATAAAGAAGAGGAAGCGTTGATCCATCAGCACCAATAAATTGACCTTCGTGCTTTAAGAAAATATACCCCGTGCTCCAAGTCCAAATCATACCATACACGGGGTCCAAGTCACCAGCCTGATCTCCCGATGTATTGTGAGGTTGGTCAACCCCCATGTAAAAAATCATTTGGTTAAAATGTGTACTGCCCAAACCTTCAATGCTTGGATTTGATGAAAATCCATGACGATTGGCATCAAACTCATCTATCAATGTGTGCTCGTTCAAATACAATGTATCCCCCGCGTCATTCACCAATGCTGCATGTGAAATATAATACTTGAAAAGATCTAAGGAAAAAGGCTCACCACCGTCTCTGTTATAAAAATGTCCAGCGACAATAGCAGAGTCTCCCACCCTATTTAAAAAGTTCACACGCACAGCTGGGGGGGTAACCGTTTCTACAGGTTTCTCCTCCGTTTCCTTGTCTCGGCAGGATATCATGATTATTGAGAGCGAGAAAAAGAGCGTAAGACCCAGCGAGAACCGGAGCGGGAAAGATAAAAACAATCGTAACTTCATTAAACTATTCAACAACAATCTTGAATTCATCATTATTAGATTTAAGTAAATAAAAACCGGGCATACAAATATCACTCATATTCAATTGAACAAACTGATTTTTGGGAAAAATAAATTGAGCCATCAATCTACCTTGAACATCCATTAAACACCAATCAGTTGCATCACCAGTCCAAAGCGTGCAGACATCTTGAATGGGATTGGGATAAACTCCTTTGAATTTCGAAATTTCATCAACACCAATGCAATTGTTCACGGTAAATGTTATCTCATCAAAACCAATACAACCATCAGCCGTCATAATGGTAACAGAAACTGTGTGGTCACCTACTCCCCATTCTTCAGCAATGATTTCCAAATTGGGACTGGTATTGCCGTTGGACCATTGATAAATGGCCCCGTCATAAAACGGAGCCTCCAAAGAATAAATATCATTGATGCACAAATCATTGATGGCTCCTAACTGAACATTCAGTTCTCCATTGGATTGCAACTGAAAATTTTGTACATAAACACAACCGCGATCATCGGTAATACTAGCGGTATAGGTCCCTGCGGGTTGATCCATCAAATCCCCTCCGGGAATGGCTACTCCATCGGCATCTGTCCAAACGGTATTGTACGGCCCGGTACCTCCAGATATCTCGAGCGTTATTGCGCCATCTGGTGTATTTGAACAAGAAGGAGGAGTTATGGTGGGCGTTGCATTCCACCAACTGGGCTCCGTCACTTCAAAGGTTGCCAATCCCGACCAGCAATTGGAATTCACTTCAACGGTATAAATACCCGATGGTAAATCTTGAATCGCCCATTCATTGGATACGAATCCCGTATTGCTGGTCCAACTGAAACTCGCATCCAAACCTAAATCTTGAATAAAAGGTTGAATATAACCCGTAGGAGTATCCCCTTTATTCACAGGACACCACACCGGCAAAACCAGGGCGTCCAATGCATAATTGGGATTGGTGGATGTGGCATTAAGAAAAATATTCCCTGTTGCTCCATCCCAACCATCCACCTGTATGAAGTAACGATAGTTGGTATCCAAACAACTGATCGTCATTTGAGAAGCATAAAACTCTCCAACAGCACAACCTCCCGCCATATCATCATTGGAGCTCACCAACTGGAAAGTGCTCCAATCAGAACAATTGCTGCTTTTCCAAAGTGCCAATTGTGTATCTACTCCATTCTCGGTGTCGCAGGTTGAAATCACGTAAGCTTGGTTGGGTTGAAACATCAACTCCACCCAAAGTGATTGTGTGACATTTCCTTCGCACCAAGAACCAGGAACACCACATTCTAGACCATTGGGAGCAATTTCACCAATGGAAGCCGTAGCGTTGGCATTGTTCATCATCAACCCCTCTTGATCAGGAAAAAGTTCCAAGGCACCACACGGAGAATCTCCTGAAATGAGATTGGACTGTGTTGTATTAAAAGTAAACGTATTTCCGAAATTGGTTCCAGAAAATGCAGCCCAAGAAACTCCGTTGACCAACACTTCAAACTGAAGTCCACCATCACCATAGCTATCCGCAAAGATGATATCATAAGCTCCGGGATCCAGACAGAAAGGGCCTTCTGTAACGATGGCATTGGCTGGATAACCTTCAGGACCATCATCCGCTGCAACCGCCTCACATCCCACATTGAAGTTGGCACCTTCAAACAAAACGCCTGTGCCGCAGGGATTCCCGGAAGGAACCAACTGCCAATAATTTTCGTACGGCCAAGCGTCGGTTTGCATTTGAATAACAACCTCCATTTGACCAGATGGACATTGTCCCCAACTCTTCCATGCGCTGAATACAGCGATCAGCATTAACAATCCTTTCTTCATGCTTTGGTGTTTTTCCAAAAATAAGTCAAACTGCTTAACCTACCTTTGTAATATGAGTTCTATCATTCAACCCGGAAAAATCCAAACACTATTGATCCATTCTATCGAAGGGAAATTTGTTCACCTCGGAGATGCCCACGATCAGGTCCCCTTGCTACGCAGAGAATTTCCTGGATTGGCTGAGGAAGGAAAAGAAGTAACTGTGTTCACGTACTTCGACAACAACAAACAACTGATTGCCACTACCCAATTGCCATCTATAGAAGTGGGCGATGTTGGCAGTTTTAAAATCAAGAATACCAATACCATAGGGGCCTTTATTGATATCGGAACTGAAAGAGATATCCTCATTCCCTTTCCAGAGCAAAAAGATGAATTAGAAGAAGGACGATGGGCATTGGTCATCCTTCTGTATGATGAAATGAGTCAACGAGTGTTTGCCTCTACCAAATTGACCAAGCACTTGAAAAATCATTACATTCCCTTTGAGAGAGGCGATGAAGTAGACATGATCATTGGTGAGCGCATGGAGTTTGGAAGACGTGTTATCATTGAAGGAAAATATTTAGGTGTATTGTTCAAGCAGGAGATGCTAAGAGATTATGGAGAAGGAGATAAATGCAAAGGATATATACGTAAAATTGAAGGCACTGAGATTACGGTCAGCACACAGAAGGAAGGTGTTGAATTGATTGAAGAAGCGATGGAAAGAATCCTTTCCGTATTAGAAAGCAACAAAGGCTATTTGCGTTTGAGTGACGAGAGTGAGCCTGAAGAAATCAAACGATACTTAACCATGTCCAAAAAGACTTTCAAGAAAGCTTGCGGACAATTGTACAAAGAGCAAAAAATCACACTCACAGATCGCGGCATCCGCTTGGGTGGTACGACCCGCATTCAAGAAGGTGACGGCGAAGTGAAACCTTACAGAAAAAGAATCACTGTTACAACTTCCGAGCGAAATACCGTTGGTGGAAGAAGAAATAGAGAAATGGAAAACAGAGGAGAGGAAAGAGGGACTTGGAAAGAGGGAAGTGAAAAGTGGAAAGAGGGAAGTGAAAAGTGGAAAGAGGAAAATGGGACAAGGAAAGAAGGAAGAGGGACCAGGAAAGAGGAAAATGGGACGAGGAAAGAGGAAAGAAGTCATGGAAGGGATGATGGATATGAAGAAACCAGGAGCTTTGAAGATCAGATGAGTGAGGGGAGATCGAGAGGAAGAGGAGATCGGGATAGCAGAGCACGAGGTGAGAGCGGAGAGCGTGACAACAGAGCGGGAGCAAAGAGCGGAGAGAGAAGAAGTTATGGTGACAGACCTCCCAGAAGAGAGGGTGATGGTGAGAGAAGAAGCTATGGAGATCGGGATAACAGAGCAGGAGCAAAGAGCGGAGAGCGTGGTGAAAGAAGAAGCTATGGAGATCGTGACAACAGAGCGGGGAGCGAGAGCGGAGAGAGAAGAAGTTATGGTGACAGACCTCCCAGAAGAGAGGGCGATGGTGAAAGAAGAAGCTATGGAGATCGGGATAACAGAGCAGGAGCAAAGAGCGGAGAGCGTGGTGAAAGAAGAAGCTATGGAGATCGGGATAACAGAGCAGGAGCAAAGAGCGGAGAGAGAAGAAGTTATGGTGACAGACCTCCTAGAAGAGATGGAGACGATAAAGAAAAGAAATACACCTATGGCGAACGCGCTCAAAGAGGTCCATCACGCAATCGATTTGAAAAGGAGATAGACAAATCAGAAAAAAGGCAACACGAGAAGTCCAAGCCAAAATTTGAGGTCAATACCAAATCCAAAAGCTTCAAGAATCCCAACAAAGGGAAACCCAAAAGAAAAGGATAAATTCATCGACAAGGTTGTTGGATGTTTTCTTAAATTGCACCAACAACCTTAATCATGAAATCGAAAAATATTTTTACACTCTTTTTGAGTTTAGTTACGCTTGCCGGTGTAACGCAATGTGATATTAGCGGTCGATACTACCAGCGTATTTTTCCAGAATTTTCCGTGACGAGTAATATTGTTTATGGCAACAATCTCGATTACACAGGAGCTGCTGAAGATCTCACATTAGATGTGTACCAACCCGTTGATGATAATCTAGCCGCACGCCCTTTGGTGGTAATGTGCCATGGAGGTTCATTCATCACAGGAAGCAAGAATGGTCCTGATGTCGTATCCTTCTGTCAGGATATGGCCAAAATGGGATATGTAGTGGCTTCGATCAATTACCGTTTGGGTTTTGGAATTGCCAACCTTGAAGGAAATGCCACCCAAGCAGTGATGCGCGGCACGCAAGATTTGAAAGCGGCCATTCGTTTTTTTCGAAAAAGTGTTGCTGAACAGAACAATCCTTACCTCATTGATGACAATCAAATCTATGCGGCGGGCGTCAGTGCCGGAGGTTTTATGACTTTGCACCATGCATACCTGGATCAAGAAAGTGAGATTCCTTCCTTTTTGGACATGAATGGAATTGGATTGGAAGGCGGATTGGAAGGCAACAGTGGAAACCCTGGTTACTCCTCTCAAGTAAATGCCATCGTGAATATTTGCGGTGCACTTGGAGACAGTGCTTGGATTCAAACCAATGACGAACCCGCTTGTTTATTTCATGGTCCCAATGATCAAACAGTCCCCTATGGTTCTACCACCTTGAATTTATTCGGTTTTCCGGTCACTGAAGTAGATGGCAGCTCTTCCTTGAATGAGAAAATGAATGACCTAGGCCTTCAGCATTGTTTTGAAATCTATGAAGGTCAAGATCACGTGCCACATTTGGGATCACCTGCCTACTACGACACTACCCTTTCCATCATGACACAATTTTTAGCACAGCAAATTTGTGACTATAATTTCAATTGTGAGTACAACCCTATCGTTACTGGTATAACAGAAATAAATACTTCTTCATTGGAATTGTTTCCCAATCCTGTAGCCGATCAATTACACGTCAGAACTCGTTTAAATAACTACGTCATTCGCATTTACAACACATCCGGGATGTTGTTGCTACAATCTGAAAATCACAATGGAATGGCCGTCATTCCGACGGGAAAATTCGATGCAGGGATATACTTCATTGAGATTAACAACAATGACTTTCACGTCACCAATCGATTCATCAAAAAATAGCCATGCTGTTTAATTCACTGAGTTTCGCTGTATTCCTGCCCATTGTATTTGTTTTGTATTGGGCGCTTCAAAAAAGGGCGCTTCAAATTCAAAACATTCTACTTTTGGGAGCATCCTATTACTTCTATGCATGCTGGGATTGGCGCTTTTTGTTCTTGTTGATGTTCTCTACCCTTTTGGATTTCTACACAGGAATCCGAATGAAAGATGCGGCGAACGACAAAAGCAAAAAGACATGGTTTTGGGCCAGTATCATTATTAACCTCGGTTTTCTCGGTGTATTTAAATATTACAATTTCTTTGCTGAAAATCTCCAGCTTTCATTGCAATCCATGGGATGGCAGGTTGATTTTTGGACGTTGCAAGTCATTCTTCCTGTTGGTATTTCCTTTTACACTTTTCATGGACTCTCTTATGTCGTGGATATCTATTACAACAGAATTGAACCTTCAAGAAATTTTGTGAATTATGCAGTATTTGTGAGTTTCTTTCCATTACTCGTAGCCGGGCCTATCGAAAGAGCGACCCATTTGCTTCCACAAATTGAAAAGAGACGTGTTTTTAACTACCAACAAGCGGTGGATGGACTACGTCAAATTCTCTGGGGGTTATTTAAAAAAGTTGTCATTGCAGACAATTGCGCTTTTTATGCTAACATGATATTTAATGAGTCTGGTGATCAATCAGGAAGTACCCTTTTGGTGGGTGCTTTTTTCTTTACCATACAGATTTATGGCGACTTCTCAGGATACAGTGATATTGCCTTGGGAACAGCTCGCCTTTTTGGTATCGAGCTATTGCGCAATTTCAACTACCCTTATTTTTCGAGAGATATTGCAGAGTTTTGGAGACGCTGGCACATCTCATTGTCCTCTTGGTTCAAAGACTATTTATATATACCGCTCGGCGGCAGCAAAGGTGGAAAGTGGATGCAGGTGCGCAATACTTTCATCATTTTCATTGTTTCTGGTTTTTGGCATGGAGCAAATTGGACCTTTATTGCCTGGGGCTTTTTGAATGCCCTCTATTTCCTTCCGTTGTTGTTGACCAATAACAACCGAAACAATTTGAGCATTGTAGCTGAAAACAGTTCACTTCCCAACCTCAAAGAATGGTTGCAAATGGGAGTCACTTTCTTCCTCACCATGATTGCTTGGATATTTTTCCGTTCAGAGAGTATCACTCAAGCTTTGAGCATTTGCAAGGAGATTTTCTCTACCTCATTGCTCACCATGCCCTCACAACGTCCGCTCTTTATGTTCTTGGCCATTGGTCTCTTTATCCTTATAGAATGGATAGGGCGGAGAAACCGTTACGCCCTTGAAACATTATTGGTACAAAAGCATCGGGTTTTTCGATGGGGATTTTACTATGCATTAATGATTTCCATCCTGCTATTTGCAGGAAAAGAACAAACCTTTATCTACTTCCAATTTTAATGATTTGTTTTGGACGTAATCGCCTTAATTTTACCGCATGAGTGTGAGCAAGCAAGCCATTCTTGATGCCCTTTCAACGGTTCAAGAACCAGAGTTAAAAAAAGACATCGTCACTTTAAATTTGGTCAATATTCTTTCGTCTGAAGGAAACCAAATTGACTTACAAGTCAAAGTATCCAATCCGGCCATGCATTCCAAAATGCGAATGAAGGAAGCTGTAATATTTGCCATTCAACGCACCTTGGGTTTTGAGTTCAAAGTAACAGTGGATGTCATTTCCATCAGCGGTGATGAGCGAGAAGGCGACTTGAGAAAAGTATTGCCTGGTGTAAAAAACATCATTGCGGTTACCTCTGGAAAAGGTGGAGTGGGAAAATCGACGATCAGTTCGAATTTAGCCTGTGGCTTGGCCAAAAAAGGCTACTCTGTGGGCTATTTGGATGCCGACATTTACGGTCCTTCGGCGCCTTTGATGTTTGACTTACAGCATGACAAACCCAAATTGGTGGATGTAGATGGACAATCCAAACTGGAACCCATTGTGCAGTACGGAGTAAAAGTTTTGTCGATTGGTTTCTTTGCAGATCTCAATCAAGCGGTTGTTTGGCGAGGCCCCATGGCCACCAAAGCTTTAACGCAAATGGTGAATGACGCGCATTGGGGACCGTTGGATTATTTAATTCTTGACCTTCCTCCCGGAACCGGAGATGTCCACCTTTCCATTGTTCAGAATATACCATTAACCGCTGCACTCATTGTCAGCACACCTCAGCCTGTTGCGCTGATAGATGCGGCCAAGGCAGTTGCCATGTTCAATCTACCAGCCATCAATGTTCCCATTTTGGGCGTAGTAGAGAACATGGCTTGGTTTAGTCCTTCCGGCGACGCTGAAGACCGTCAATACATTTTTGGAAAAGACGGTGCAAAAAATATGGCTGACGATTACGGACTTCCTTGTATAGCACATATTCCATTGATCCAATCCATCCGAGAGGCAGGAGATGTTGGCAGACCTGCCGTGATCAATGAAGATAACCCTGCGCATTATTATTTTGACGAAATGATTGGAAACTTTGAGCGTGAATTGCGCATGTTGCCTTTCAGAAAAAAAAGTGAACCCAGTGAGCAATAAAGAGACCTTATTGGCCAAAATTGATTTGGCTTTGGAAAACATCAGACCCTACTTGGCTGCTGATGGCGGAGGCATTACACTGGTGGATATTACTGATGATATGACCGTCTTGGTGGAATTGACTGGGGCTTGCACCAGTTGTTCCATGAGCAGTATGACCATGAAGGCTGGCGTAGAAAGCACCATAAAGACGGCAGTACCTGAAGTGCAAAGGGTTGAGGCAATAGGATAATTATTCCTTTATCCAGCGCAAAGTTTGACCGCTGGTCTTATCTCGAATAACATAAATCCCTGCTGGCCAGCTCTCACCGTTGTATTCCCATCGCTCCGCTACTTTCCAATCTCCCATGACCTGACCATGGATGTTGCTCACCACCAGTTGAGCAGAAATTCCATTTCTAACTTCAATGTTTAAATACCCATTACTGGGATTGGGAAAAACCGTCCAATCCAATAACGATTTATTCGATTCAATTTTTACGGGAGACCCATTGGTGAAAAGATGGTGTACGTATATATCATATTGATTCGCGCGCTTGTCTTGCCAAGCAAAAATGGCTCCCCCATTCCCATCAGGAATGTGTTTGGGATGTCCTTGAATTTCAATGGCATTGGAAACAGCCTCACCATTGGTTGACCATTGTATTTGACCTGATCCATTGATCTTTTGTGCATAAACATCCCAATCATTGAATGTAGAATCTTGCCAAGTAATGATGCAACCATCATTTCCGTCCGAACAAATGTTGGGATTAATTTGATTGAACGGAGAAGTTGCCACCAACAATCCATTGGCTCCCCAAAGCGCATTACCCGCAGGTGAAATCTTTTGTGCATAGATATCGTAGTTCCCACTGCGGCCATCTCTCCACGTACAAATCAGTCCATTGGTTTGGGTTGTGCTCAAAACATCCACTGCACTTTGATTGCCATTGGCAATGGAAATAGGATTGCCATTGTTGTTCCATAAAACAACACCGTTCGAATCCAATCGCTGTGCGTATATATCATAATCCCAACCGTTTCTCTTATCGGCCCATGCCACATAGATACCTCCAGACAGAGTATCGGGATCTATTTTGGGATTGATTTGACTGTCCAACATCTCCACCACTGGCCTACCCGAGCCTCCCCATAAGCGCTGACCTTGTGAATCAAAGCGCTGCGCGTAAACATCATAGTCCAAACCATTGCGCATATCTTGCCAAACCACAAATAAACCTCCACTCTTATCCTTTTGGATTTTAGGATTGAGTTTATTAGAGACTACATTGGTCACATTGATCCCCTGGGGATTCCAAAGCAAATTACCATTGGCATCGATGCGCTGCAAAGCGATGTCCCAAATTTGCGCAATCGAATCATATTGCTCCCAAATAATAAATGCACCACCGTTGTCATCTGATGCAATTTTCTCATTGTGCTCTCTGATCGGTTTTCCAGCCACATTTACACCATTGTTGGTCCATAATACTACACCATCATGAGAAACACGCTGAGCATATACATCTCTTTCACCGCCATTTCTTCTGTCTGACCAAGTGAGTATGAAACCTCCATTGCCATCTGTGCACAAATTGGGGGTGCTTTGATCCGTAGTATCTGTGCAAATAGGCTTTCCATTGTTTTCCCACAACATCATTCCAGAAGAATCAACATGCTGAACATAAATATCTGGATTATCATTTCCATTGCGGGCATCTTTCCAGGCCAAAAAAGCCCCATGCTCACCATCACCAAGAATCCTGACATCATTTTGCTTTCCAAATTCAATACAAACTGGCGTATTGATTAAATTATTGGCCTCCCATTGGGCAGACAAAAGCAATGGATTAATGCAAAAAAATCCGAAAATGACTCTTTTCATTGTTTCACAAATTGGATGTATTCTGTCTTATCGATGCATTGTATTTGAATACAATACAATCCAGCCGGCCAATCCGCAATGGGAATATCTACTTTAGCTTGATGGTAAATCTTTGAAAACACCCTTGCACCGCTCATTGAACTTACCATGATTCGGGCTTCTTGTTCACTTTGTAAATTCAAAAACACCACATCACTTGTGGGGTTCGGATACAATTGAATGGTTTGGGCTACTGTTTCTTCAACATTCACCCAAGGCCCTCCCCAAGCCACTTTGGAGCAATAAATATCAGCCAGACCTGTACGATTGTCCTCCCAAGCAAAAACACCTTCACCCAAATCTGTTGAAACACTTTTAGGACTCGATTGATCCGCTATGGCATTGCTCACAATATATCCTGAGAGAGGATATTGTAAATACCCCTCTGCATAAATTCGTTGCATTCTGATGTCAAAATTCCCAGTGGTTTGATCTTGCCAGACAATGGCCGCTCCGCCATAACCATCTCCTGTGATGTTGGGATTGATTTGATCACCACTATTGACACAAACAGGCATACCGTTCATCGTCCACGTCTGATTTCCATTCCAATCCAAGCGATTGCAATAAATATCATAATCCACTCCCGTGCGACCATCCTTCCAAGTTAAGATCACCCCATCAACCACTGAATTGGACAACAAATCAACAGCACTTTGATTACCAGGAACGGTGCATACTGCTTTGCCTTCATTGCCCCAGAGAATATTCCCATTAAAATCAATTCGCTGCGCATAGATATCATAATTAGACATATTCCTTTTGTCCGTCCATGCCACTACAACGCCGCCGTTAGGATCTGGATCAATCTTGGGATTGGTTTGAGTACCAAAAGCACTGCAAGCCAATACGCCTGAACCCCACAAATATTCACCATTGGGTCCCAAATGTTGCACATAAACATCATAGTCCATCCCATTTCTAAAATCCTGAAAAGCGATATAAACGCCACCTTGTCCGTCACTTTGAATACGCTCATTCAGATGTTCAGAAATGACATTGGTAACAGGAATGCCCCCAAAAGGCCAAAGTCCCATGCCATTGGCATCAATGCGTTGTGCCCACAATTCCCAATCATACGTGGCCATATTCTTTTGTTCAAATACCACAATGGCTCCACCTTGGCCATCCATCACCATTCTTTGGTTGTGCTCCCTGTTGGTTTTATTCACAACTACTACACCATCCAACATCCAAAGAATCTGACCATCTCCATTTAACCTTTGGGCGTATATATCCCTTTCAATGCCCGAACGCCAATCGCTCCAAGAAACAATAATGCCCCCGGCACCGTCGCTGATTAGACCCGGTGTACTTTGATCCGATGTATTACCACAGACAGAAACTCCATTTTGCAACCACATGGGCTGTCCTTGAGCATTGATGCGCTGCGCATAGATATCAGGGGTTCCAAAACGATAATCTTTCCAAACCAAGAAAAAACCACCTACTCCATCTTCCATCATTCTTAGGTCAACTTGATAGTTGGCACCTTGGCAAACAGCATTATTCATTGAAGGGTCCTCTATCCACTGAGCGTCCATCGACAAGCTCAGCAATGAGAATAGCGCGATAATAAAGGGGTTTTTCATAACACAATGATAACAAATGATTTTGACTTGCTTGATGAATTAATGCGATTTCACATGTTAAAAATTGACGGATGCTTCATTTTGATGTGACCTCTGATACTGTAACCTGCATGCCTTCCTACTCAATTTTGCTTCAATAAAAAAACAACCATGAAAGTTGAACAAATCTACACCGGATGTCTTGCACAAGGTGCTTACTACATCGAAAGCAATGGTGAAATGGCCATCATTGACCCATTGCGCGAAATTCAGCCCTATTTGGATTTTGCATTAAAACACAATGCGAAAATCAAGTATATTTTCGAAACCCATTTTCATGCTGACTTTGTTTCAGGCCACAAGGATTTGGCACAAGCATCAGGAGGAACCATTGTGTATGGACCTACAGCCATGAAAACTGGATTTGAAGCGCACATTGGATATGATGGCGAAATTTTTAGGTTGGGTGAGGTCACCATTGAATTGCTGCATACTCCCGGACACACCATGGAAAGTTCTTGTTACTTATTAAAGGATGAAAACGGCAAGGCACATTCTATTTTCACCGGAGATACGTTATTCATTGGTGATGTGGGAAGACCTGACTTGGCACAACATGTAATCTCAGAAATGACACAAGAAAAATTAGCCGGTCATTTGTATGATTCCTTGCAAAACAAAATCATGCCTTTGGAAGATGATATCATCGTATTTCCTGGACATGGAGCTGGAAGCGCTTGTGGAAAAAACATGAGTAAGGAAACGCAAGACTCATTGAGAAATCAAAAGAAAACCAACTATGCCTTAAGAAGTGGCTTATCCAAAGAGCAATTCATTCATGAGTTGTTAAGCGGACTCACCCCACCACCCAACTATTTTCCAAAAAACGTTTTAATGAATATCAATGGTTATGACAACATTGACGATGTGTATGCAAGAGGTGCAAGGGCCTTAAGTCCTGCAGCCTTTGAAGCCGCAGCCGCAGAAGAAAATGCAATTATATTGGATACCCGCAAGGCTGATGAGTTTACGCACGCATTTATCCCCCAATCCATCAACATTGGAATAGACGGTTCATTTGCTGTATGGGTGGGAACTTTGATCAGTGATATTCAACAGAAAATACTCTTGGTTGCGGAGCCTGGAAGAGAACAAGAAATCATTACCCGATTGGCAAGAGTGGGTTATGATCAATGCATCGGTTATCTGTCTGGAGGATTTGCATCATGGTTACAAGCAAGAAAAGAAACGGACAGCATTGTCTCCATTGATGTTGAAACCTTTGGAAATATCGAATCTGAACATCCTGAAATTTTAATTGCCGATGTCAGAAAGAAAAGTGAGTTTGAAAGTGAACACATTGTACAAGCCATCAATGCACCATTGGATTACATCAATGACAGCATGTTGGCATTGGATAAAAAAAAGACGTATTATGTGCATTGCGCTGGTGGATACCGCTCGATGGTGTTCATCAGTATTCTGAGAGCGCGTGGTTACAACAATCTAATCAATATTGCAGGTGGATTCAATGCCATCAAAGAATCTAATAAGTTCAAAATCACCGACTATGTGTGCCCTTCCACATTATTGTAATAAAACCAATTATAATTTTTAGAAAACGGCCTTTACATGGCCGTTTTTTTTATTTAACTGCACCCAACCACTTCCGCATCCCCCAGTGTCCAAGATAAATGACAGGAGTCAATGCCAAAGCTATGAGCAACTTCAAGGAATAGTTGACAGGAACGATTTGAAAAAACTCAGCCATGGTCAATTTTCCGGGTATAACAAACCCGATATATAAAACCACAATGGAATCGATTAACTGAGAAATGACCGTGCTACCTGTACTGCGCAAAGCGATGTATCGATTTCCTGTCTTGGTTTTTATCCAATGAAAAACAGTTGTGTCCAATAACTGAGAAGCAATGAATGCGCAGATGCTTCCCAAGATGATCCATGGCGCCTGACCAAATATCAAATTGTACTCGGCATCTGTGGCCAGTCCAACTCCCTTAACGATAGTCGAAGCAGGAACTTGTAAAGAGGCATAGACCAAAACAAAACAATAGCCAATCAACAACGCCGTAATCCAAGACAACCGTTTCACCGCTTTCTCACCATAAAATTCATTCAAAAGATCTGTCAAAATAAAAACAATGGGCCAAGGCAATACGCCGACAATGGTGGTGAAAGGGCCAAAATGAAAATCACCAAGACTAAACAATTGAGGAATATCAATCAACTTGCTTGAAATCAATTCAGCCGTAACGGCGTTGGTGATCATTAGCCCTGCTAAAAAAACAAAGGTCCATTCACGTCGCGTGGGTTGGAATGTTCTTGCTGAATCCATTTGATAAAAATAAACAATGTGACTTACCTCTTGTTCAAAGAATTGAATAATGCCTAACTTTGCAACATGTTGCGCTCTGTAATCCTATTCACCATTCTCCTGCAAGTAGCCACACTGCAGATGTTTCAGAATGGAATTTTGGGCGAATTGACAAAATGGGATGCTTTGATGGAACACTTCCAAGAGCACCAAAAAGCACAACACCACGATCATTTTTTAGAATTTCTGTTGGCCCATTATTGGGGGCATGAATCAAACGATCATGACCACCGTGATTTTCCTTGCGAGCACTTTCAAGCCAGCAATATTGTTTTCGTAAACCAATGTTGTACTGTAGACGTACAAAAAATTTCGGCTTGTACCCCAAGTCAAGATCATCCCAATCCACAACACACTCCCCTACTCGATCGATATGAATCGAATGGAATATGGCATCCTCCAAGTGCATAAAATGCATTTTTAGAGGATACTAGTTTCATTTATTCATTCAAAAATATGATCGATAAAATCGTTTCGTTTTCCGTTCGCAACAAACTCATTGTTGCATTATTTACACTGGGCATTATCATCTGGGGATCTTATGAAGTAACGCAACTTCCCTTTGATGCTTTGCCCGACATTACAGACAACCAAGTTCAAATCATTACTGTAAGCCCAGCCCTTGGCGCAGGGGATATTGAACGATTGGTCACGATGCCTGTTGAGTTCAGTCTTCAAACCATTCAAGGAATCAAACAAATCCGGAGCTTCTCACGCTTCGGATTATCCCTGGTTACTGTGGTATTTGAGGACAATGTGGACATTTATTGGGCACGTCAACAGATCAGCGAAAAGATTAACCAATTAAAAAACGAGATACCTGAGAATGCTGGTATTCCGGAAATGGCGCCCATTACAACTGGACTTGGTGAGATTTACCAGTATGTTGTGAAAGCCAAACCCGGCTTTGAAAAACAATACGGTCCAATGGAATTGCGCACCATTCAAGATTGGATTATTCGCAAGCAATTATTGGGTACTCCTGGCGTTGCTGATGTATCCAGTTTTGGTGGATTCTTAAAACAATACGCTGTGGTTGTTCGTCCTCAAGATTTGAAAAGGCTGAAAATTGGATTACAGGAAATCATAGATGTTGTCCAAAAAAACAACCAAAACACAGGAGGAAGTTACATTGAAAAAAATAACCAAGCGCTGTTCATTCGCACTGAGGGGTTGATTGGATCCACTTCCGATATTGAGAACATTGTCATTAGACACAACGATAACAATTCCACAGTGCGCATCAAAGATGTGGCCTCCGTGGAACTGGATCATGCCAAGAGATATGGCGCCATGTGTTACAACAATGATGGCGAAGTGAGCGGAGCTGTGGTCATGATGGTCAAAGGGGCTAATTCCGTTGCCGTCATAGACGCTGTCAAAACTAAAATGGAGAAAATTCAAGAACAATTACCGGAAGGGGTTGAAGTTGAAGCTTTCTTGGACCGATCCAAAATGGTCAGCCATGCGCTATCCACCGTTCAAACCAATCTGCTTGAAGGAGCGGTTATTGTTTTGTTCGTGCTGATTCTATTTTTAGGACAATGGAGAGCCGGACTTTTAGTGGCCTCCGTCATTCCCTTGGCCATGCTCATTGCTGTTGGCTTAATGAACCTTTTTGGTGTTGATGGCAACTTGATGAGTTTGGGGGCATTGGATTTTGGTCTTATCGTCGATGGCGCGGTCATTGTCGTTGAAGGTGTGCTTCACCACATTCATCAAAACAAAACCAATCACCACAGCAAGGATGACATCACCATTACCAGCACCGCACAAATAATGAAGTCTGCGGTATTTGGACAAGTCATTATCTTGATTGTTTACATACCCATTTTGAGTCTATCAGGTATTGAAGGAAAAATGTTTATTCCCATGGCGCAAACCATATCCTTCGCCATCGTTGGAGCTTTTATTCTATCCATCACTTATGTTCCGATGATGAGTGCATTGGTCCTTTCCGTTGGCCAAAACAAAGGAGAAAATTGGTCAGATCGACTCATCAACAAAATCCAAATTAATTACCATACACTACTTTTAAAGGCCAAGTTTAAGTTTCGTCCCATTCTGTTGACTGCAATGGGGTTGTTTGTTATTGCTGTATTGTTGCTCATCAACATGGGAGGTGAATTTATCCCTGAATTGGAGGAAGGTGATTTTGCTGTTGAAACAAGAACCCTAACAGGCACACACCTTAATACCACCATCGAGGCTTCTCAGAAAGCAGTGAACATCTTGATGAATGAATATCCTGAAGTTGAAAAAGTGGTGACCAAAATTGGGAGCAGTGAAATCCCCACAGATCCCATGCCCATGGAAGCATGCGACATGATAGTGGTTTTAAAAGACAAAAAGGAATGGACCCACGCAGACAATTTTGATGACTTGGCCTCCGCCATGGGAAAGTCACTAGAAAAACTTCCAGGAGTAACCACTGGTTTTCAATATCCTGTTCAAATGCGATTCAATGAATTGATGACAGGCGCCAGACAAGATATTGTTTGCAAGATATACGGGGACAATTTGGATACGCTTTCAAAATATGGTGAGCGACTTGGAAAGATTGCCAGTCAAATCAATGGCGCCCAAGATATTTACGTAGAGTCCATGATTGGTATGCCTCAGGTTGTTGTTCAATACAACAGAGAAAAAATGTCATTGTACGACATCAATGTGGCTGATGCCAATCAAACCATTCAAGCATCCTTATCTGGAGCGTTGGCCGGCAATGTCTACGAGAACGAAAAGAAATTCGCTATCACCATAAAAATAAATCCTGAAGATTTAAAAGATTTGTCCATGATTGAAGATCTATTGTTGGAATCGCCCCGCCATGGAAAGGTTCCATTGAAAGACATTGCAAGAGTGGAATGGATCAATGGAGTTAATCAAATACAAAGGGAGAAAGCGCAGCGAAGAATTATCGTCGGCTTCAATGTCCGAGACCGAGATATTGAGTCCACGGTAATGGAACTCAAATCCAAAGTTGAGTCGGAACTTCATCTTCCTAATTTGTATCGGGTGGAATATGGTGGAACATTTGAAAATCTTGAAGCAGCAAAGTCAAGATTGGCCATTGCCGTTCCGGCCTCTCTTATCATGATTTTTCTGCTGTTGTATTTTGCCTTTGGATCACTCAGCCAAGGTCTATTGATTTTTAGTGCAATTCCCTTGGCAGCTATCGGCGGCGTTTTTGCCCTGACCATCACCGGAATGCCATTCAGTATTTCCGCCGGAATTGGTTTCATTGCACTCTTTGGAGTGGCTGTATTAAACGGTATTGTATTGATGGCCGAATTCCAACGGCTTGAAAAAGAAAACCAATGGCAACCTTGGGAGATTGTAATGGAAGGAACCAAAAACAGAATACGCCCCGTTCTTATGACCGCCACTGCGGCCTCCTTGGGTTTTCTTCCAATGGCCCTGAGCCAAGGAGCTGGTGCTGAGGTCCAACGCCCATTGGCCGTTGTAGTCATTGGCGGCATCCTGACGGCAACGATGCTGACCTTGTTTGTTCTTCCCTTGTTGTACTTTAATAAAACCCAATGGAAAAGCCGAAAGATTTTAGGGAATAATAAAATTCATATCCCCTTGATGGTCTTGTTGCTCTCTGCTCCATTTACAAAAGGTCAAACCACTTGGGAAGATTGCATCAAATTGGCCAAGAAATCATACTTCCATCAAAACCACCAACTCAAGAAAGAACAATCAATGGTTCAATCCAGCGCTCCTATTGCCTTTTCACCCATTGAATTGGGTTCTGAGTTTGGGCACGTCAATAGCATGGCCATGGACAGAAGGATCACCTTGAGTCAACAGTTGGCTCTCCCAGGAGCTTATCGAAATCAAAAAAAAATTCAGCAATCCTCTGGACAAATTTCATCCCTAGAAAATGATATCACCTATCATCAATTCCTCAATGCTGTAAAGCAAAAATTTCATTTGATTCTATTTCTTCAAGAATATCAAAATCAGATGAGAGCCATTGACTCTCTGCAAAAACTGGCCTTGAATGCGGCAACGGTGCAATTGGAAAATGGTCAGTTGGATCCAATCGATTATTACACGGTCCAGCAACAAATGATCAATCTAACAAGCAACGCCCAGAACATTCACCAGCTCATCTTGCAGCATCAAAATGATTTGGAAAAGTTCGTTGGTCAACCCATTCCATTGCCTTTGATATGGAGCGATTCCTATTCAAATGTTACCACCCCTGTGTTCAGCAGCAGTAGCTTCCTAGAGTTGGAAAAGCAAAAATTGACTTTGAAACAACTTCAGCTCGAAGAATTGAAATGGGCAAGAAAACCGGAGTTCCGATGGGGATTAAATGCCATGACAATCATCGGATTTCAAAACTACAACAACCAAGATTATTATTGGGACCAATCCAAATGGTTTGGTACCGCCTCATTAGGCCTTTCTATCCCGTTTCCCAATAAAAACGCAAAATCAAGAATACAATCTGCATTGTTGGAGGTAAAGATTCAGGAGAATCTGCAAGCACAATGGAAATGGGAATGGCAGAAAGAAATGGATTTTTTAGTTCAATCTCAAAATCAATTCAAGCAAGATCTGGATCAACTGATTTCTCATGAAAGTCAATATATCAGAACAGCACTGCAAACTTGGAGTATCAAGCTGCAAAAAGGTGAAACTGATTTCCTACAGTGGAGTCAATATCAAAATCAATGGCGAGAATTCTATGACCTATTGTTACAGAAAAGAATCGCCCTATTGGACAGTCAAATACAAATCTCAAACCTTATTGGTCATGAATAATTTCAAAATATCTTATATCGCTGTTGCCATTCTCATTTTTGGATGCAATAGTCAACCTACAGAAAATGTAGATTCAAAAAATCCCATTGAGGACAATGTCTTGGTTTTGAATACCGATCAAATCAAGCAGTTGAACATCCAATCGAGTAAAATCAAGGTAGATACCATTTCCACCGTTTTGTCCATAGGAGGTAAAATTTCAACCCCCACTCAGGGTCAAATGGAATTGGGGTATCCCATATCGGCAAAAATCAACTCCATTTTGGTTGAACCTGGAAGTTCCATAGCGAAGGGGCAAAAACTGCTGACGTTATCGGACATCTCTTTGGTTGAATTGCAGCAAGATTACCTGATGCAGAAGGCCGAACTAGAGAATTTGCAACAACAATTTAACCGAATTGCCGCCATAAAAAGTCAAAATGCGACCAGTGAAAAAAGCTTCCAAGAAGCGCAAACGGCATTGAACAAAAGCAAGATTACCATATCAGGTATGGAGCAAAAAATGAATTTGCTCATGGTTCCTTTTCCAAAAAATCCACAGGACATACAGCAGCAAATCACGCTTACAGCCCCCATCAGCGGAAAGGTGAATGAACTATTCATCAAGTCTGGACAATATTGCCAAGCTGGACAATCCTTATTGTCCATAGTAGACAACAGCCAATTACAATGCGAATTGATCTCCTTTCAAAACGTGCCTTTGAACTTATCCGTAGGAATGCCGGTAACTTTAAAAGACAACAATGGACAATCCGCACAAGCAACGGTACAACGCTTTGGCAACAGTTTGGAGGAAAGCGACCATGGCTTACACATTTGGCTCAGCCTTATCAATGCTCCCTCCAATTGGATTCCCGGAATAACCGTAAACGGTTACCTAACGGTGGAGTCGTTGCCAGGAATCCCCATCCCTGCCAGTGGAATAGCCTATTGGGAGAGCAAGCCTCAAATTTTTATTGCGCAAGGCGATGGGAAATACACCATGAAGGAGGTCAATATTATCAAAGAAGAAAGGGGTATCGCATACATACAATCCACCTCATTCACAAACAATGAAATTGTCACTCAATCCGCCCATTATCTGCTCATGGCATTGAAGAACACAGGCGAATAACAATTTTTAAAAACCAATACCAAGGGTGATGGGTTAAATTTGCGTCAATGCGTATTTTCTCCATCACCTTTTTTTTGTGTTTTTGTTTCGTTATTAAGAGCGAAGCATCATGGATCAATGGACTAGTGGTGGATCATTCTGGTCATCCCATTCCAGGGGCCTTGGTTTGGCTGGATGTGAGCAACAATCAACAACTCAGAGACATCACCAACGCCGATGGTGAATTTGGCATCAAAACCAACGAGGGAAATTACACTTTAAAGTGCAAATCATTGGGCTACAAAGAGCATACTGAGAAAATCAACTTAGGTAAGTCGCCTGTTAAATTAACCATAGTCCTTTTGGAAGATGATCTGATGTTGAGCGGCCTTAACATCAGTAGCAACCGAAGTGATTTTGCCAAATACCTCATGGATAAAGCAGAAGAGAAATACAACTTCAATAAAAAAAATAACCCCAGTCTTGCTTTGAACGGATATCAGCGCGTGAGCGTTCAAGGTCCTCCCATTGTGCCAAAAGGTGAAGATGTTGTTTCTGACTCTGCTCAAAAAGAGGCTCAAGAAGAGATTGAAAAAGGGATAGACACCACCAAATGGGAATTGTTTTGGCGCAAAAGATTCCCGAGATTGTACAAAAGAAGTGACTCCATTGAATATGCCAAATTGCACAGCCCCGCTTACCGATTCATCAAGGACTCGATCCCTGAATTCAGACAACAATGGCTCTCTGAATTCTCATCCCAATATCAATTTGCATCCAATGGGAAATACCACGAGGACGTCCTCGGTTACAAGAAATATACCCCATATCGACCTTGGATCGATGCCGCTGGATTCAGCATTGGGTTTAACTACGGGGAGAAAGCCATTTGGTCGGACCGAGACCGTTGGGAAGATCCCTACAGCTATGAATCCAGAGATGCTTTGAGCGAGTTTAACCTTTTGGATCATCACCTCAACGTCCCCAAAGTTTCTCAAAAATTGATTCCATCACCTTTCTCCGCCCTGGGAAAAGCCACCTACAAATACAATATCGTAGATGTGAAAGAAAAAAAAGGTGGAAACTTATATTGTATACAAATACAACCCATCATTAAGAAGGAAGCACTGATCAATGCGCAAATTTGGATTCAAGACTCCACCTTTAACATTGAAAAAACCAATTACCAATTTACGCCAAGGGCATTAACGTATTATCAAAGCTTTGAATTCGAAGAAGCCTTTGTAGCATGGGAAAATCAATCGATACCTGAAAAAAGGACAATTCAATATGTCATTATAGAAAATCAAGACACCATTAAAGGAAAAACGGCTATTCAATTTGAAAAACCAACAACCATTGAGCAAAGAGAAAAGTTAGGACTTGAGGTGCAAACTTTTGCCGAAGATGCAGAAAAAAAAGGCGATGACTTTTGGAACGGTGAGCGGAAATTTGCGCTAGATTCCATTGAAACCGCCTATCAATCCTTTTGCGACAGTGTTCAAGAAAAATACAAAAGTCCACGATACAAAGAGATCAGGGACTCATTGTACAACCAGGTTTCATTTTGGGATGTGACACTAAACGGAATGGGTTTCAAAAACTCATTCAAAGGCTACAGTTACTTCATTAATCCGCTCATTTCTCAAATGAATTTTTGGGGAATCGGAGGCTACCGACATGTTTTTGGTGGATCCATCTCAAAGGAAATCAATCCCAAAAATCGAATCTCCCTCAATGGACGAATCAGTTACGGAGTAGCCAATAAAGATTTAGGAGCTGAAATACGTTGCAATTGGGATTACAAGCCTGAGCGATACATGCGCACCAGTATTCAAGTGACCAATTTATACGAACAAATCAATGGCTATGCCTCGTTGGCCACCATGTTCAGTCGAAGCAATTTTGTCAAAAGAGAAGGTGTATCTATAGCCCAAAGAATGGAATTGGCTACTGGACTTTTTGGAGAAATGAGTTTAAACTACATGCGTCAATTGCCCATCAACACTTTAAAGCAAGACAGTTGGTCAGGCGAAGTTTTTGGAGAAAACAATACCCCAGTTGATTTTGATGCTTACCTTAAATCCGAAATTAGTCTTTTGTTACAATACAGAATAGGTCAAAAATATTACCGTCGACAAGGCCGAAAATATTATTTGCCTAACCGAAACCCTGAGATGTTTTTCACTTATCGAAAAGGGATTCCCAAAATTGGAAAAAGTGAGGTGGACTATGACTATGTAGAATTTTCGGTACGTCAAAAATTCAGATTGCCCATCATTGGGGAAGGAGAATGGGCGGCGTATGCCGGAACCTATTTGAACAAAAAAAGTTTGCGTCTGATGGAATACCGCTATTTCAGGGGATCGGACTTCTTTCTGTTTTCTGACCCCACCAACAGTTTACAACTTCTTGGTCCCACCTTTAGCACACCCAACGCCTTTTTTAAAGCCAACTATTTCCATCATTTCAATGGATTGTTGACCAATAAACTACCTGTCATTCATCGATTAAAAATTACAGAGGCCGCAGGGGCAGCCACTTTAATTATTGCTGACCAAAACTTCTACCACCAAGAATTGTATCTTGGACTTGAACGCGTTTGTAGAATTAAAAAACAACTCTTCCGATTTGGATTATATGCCTGTACATCGGATAATAACTTTGGATCAGCCCGATTGACCTATAAGTTGGGCATCTCTTTTTTCAATACATTTTCCAAGTCCTGGTCTTACTGAGCCAGCTTTCGCTCTCTAAAAAGCAGCAAGAACAACACAGCGACAACAGCAGAGTAACCTGCGAAACACAGCCAGATACCTGACCAATTCAAATGGGGAATAGATTGTCCTTCTGGACTCATGGTGTAGTGGGTAAAATAATGTTCAATCACCCAACCACTCACTCTACTTCCTAATACCGCACCCAATCCATTGACCATCATGGTAAACAATCCCTGAGCGCTGGCTCTGATCGAGGGCTCAACACTTTTCTCAATAAACAACGATCCGCTAATATTGAAAAAATCGAAAGCCATACCATAAATAATACAAGACAACAAAATCATCCAAAGTCCATCTCCTGGATTACCAAAAGCAAACAGTCCAAAACGCAAAACCCAAGCAATCATACTAATCAACATCACTTGTTTGATGCCAAATCGTCTCATAAAAAATGGAATCGCCAAGATGAACAAGGTCTCAGAAATTTGAGCCAGAGAAGAAACAATGGCTGGGTATTTCACAGCCATCGTATCTGCATAGGCTGGATTGCCGTCAAAATCATGTAAGAATACATCACCGTAGGCATTGGTCAATTGCAGTGCTGCACCCAACAACAAGGCAAACAAGAAAAATACCGCATAGTAACGATCCTTCAACATTTTGAAGGCATTCAATCCCAGAGCCTCCACCCAAGATTTACGCTCAAGGTTCTTTCCTAGTGGTGGACAGGCTGGCAATGTAAAGGCATAGGCGCCCAACACAAAGGAAACAGCGCCCCCCAAATAGAATTGAAAAGCATCGGTCTCATGTCCGGTTAAACTAACAGTCCACAAAGCGACAATGAAACCCACCGTACCCCACACACGAATGGGGGGAAACGCTTTCACCACATCCAGACTGCTATCCTTGGAGAGAATAGCGTACATCACCGTATTGGACATGGAAATGGTGGGCATGTAAAATATCATGGTCAATAAAATGCGCCAAAACATTTCGTCGGGAGACTGCGCTGACGGGACCAAGAACAGACCCACACCACCTAAAATGTGCAGAATTCCATAAAGCCTCTCTGCATTAATGAATCTATCTGATAAAATCCCTGCGATAGCGGGCATAAACAATGCGGAAATGCCCATTGTTGAAAATATCACTCCAAACTGATCTGGCCCCCATTGTTTGGTTTTAAACCAAAATGCCCCAATGGTAATCAACCAACTTCCCCAAATAAAAAATTGCAAAAAGCTCAGCGCTGTCAAACGTAATTTCATCATACCTCAAATATAAGGTAAGTGACTACTTCTTAAACAAAAACCAACGGTCCCTATTGGTCCACAACCACACCATCAAAAAGAATCCAATGATAATCAATCCAGACACCCCCCATGATTGCAATGGTGAAAAATTGGAGGACCAACTGCGCAATGGGAGACCATATCCTAGGAGTCCTTCATAAATGAGCATTACATGAACAATGTAAATCAACAACGTATTCTGTCCCATGCGCAAAAAGATATTGTCCTTGAATACCACCCATCGATTGATTAAAACCAACACTCCCAAAAGCATTAATACATAACCAAGACCGATGAGCGCGTCTTTATTGCACAACTGCACATTTCCTTGCTGCACACCCAATTGATTGAGTACAAAATCCAAACCCCAAAGAATGTAGTAGGCATCCCGAACCAAAATATACCCCAACAAAACGGCAATAAAAGACACACCATAGCGCATTGCATGCCGTTCATGGGTTCTCAATAAGTGACCAAGTCCAGCTCCAAATAAAGTATACCCACTGAAACGGATAAAACTAAAATCAGAATATTGACCAAAGAAAAAATTTTGAAACAACTTGGGCCAATGTTCAGGTCGGTAAATCACTTGAGATTGAATACCTGCTGCTACCCATTCTCTCTGCTGCTTGATATAAAACTCTTGGTGACCATTGGCCAGTAACATGAAAAAAGCTCCAGCAAAAGCCCAATAATAAAAATGCAACTTGCTCCATTTGGAAAACCCAAATAAAACAAGAATTAAGAATATCGCCACTCCTATAGATTGCAATACATGGAAAGCCATCAACCAATCGGTTTGATAGGACGAACCATCCAACCAACAAGAAATCAAATTTCGCAAATGCAACTGCAACAAATATCCCCAGAGCATCAATTCAAAAACCCTTTTGAATCCCTTTCTGACTCGGGTGTTTTTCCAAAACACATCCGTTTCTCGTGGCGAAGTAAGCAGATAAGCAAAGACAATTCCTGATATGGTAAAAAACAACGGCGAGGTATAGCCGTGCAAATGTTGCCAGAAATTATACCAGTCTGTGTTCAATGCACGGTAGTTCGGTGACAACAATTCTCCTGTAATATGCCCCTCAAGCATCAACAAAATAGCAATGGATCTTGCCATGTCAATGAAAACCAATCGAGGTGCTTTTACAGGTTGTGGTATCGCGTTCAAATCAATACAAAAATAATGATTTTCAATATTCAATTTCACTCCACCCGAAGAACAGGATAATGGGTGCGCCAATATTGATATTCAGGATAACGAACCAAGCCAAACATGCTCTCTGGCTCTAAAGCCATCACAATCCTCCTGAGCTGTGATTGACCACAGGGAACAAACCAGTAGTTGGTCAAATTTTCAAAAGACAGGGTATCTATTTCCCAACTGCCCTTCCATCCTGGCACCGCCATCCCTTCCAGCGTTTGCGTTTCCCAACCGTCATGTTTCCATTGTTTGAATAAGAAAGAACCTGCGCTCAATCCCTTTAAAACACGAATCTTTTCTATTCCGTGATGCAACAACCATTGATTCAACAAGGTGTCTGATGTTGGAATCAAATAACCATGAGGAACAATAACCCGCTTCAAGGGTAACACTTGAGATTGATAATGAGAATAGGCAAATGATTGAACATCATTGCGCTCAAAATGATGCATCGGAATTTCCCATTGTTCATGACCAACAAAGTGATCCATGGTCAATATCACCTCTCTCACCAATGGCTCGTTGATCCGATAGGACTCTACTTCCTGCATGATTTTCTTTTTGTTCTTTAATACTACCTTCAATAACGCATCCAACAGAACAATCTGCCCTTGCACTCTGCCTTTTATATTGTCTGTGCGCTGTTTCCCATTGAGTCCTTCGATTATAAATGAAATACTTCCTCCCACTGCTCCAAGGCCCTGTCTGCCATCATCGATGTCTACCGTGCTATGTCGAATGCGCTCATTCTTAGCCATTGATCCAACGGCATATTCACAAAAAGATATTCCACTGCTGCTCATGATTGAATCCACCTTTGGCAAAACAATTTCTGCTGAAAAAGAATGATGGAAATATCCCTTACAATTCAGATTGGTTACAATGCCCAATTGCTCTTGGGTTCTCTTTTCCCATGAGAATGTTGACGTCCCCGCTTCAAATGGATACTCATGAATATCGATCAAAACATGGGGTTGATAGTTTTGATAAAAAGAATGAAGCAACTGAGTCTCTGACTCCAAAAGCAAAAGATGATCGCGATTCAAGTCCTTATCGCGTCCATTTCTCCTGGTACCCTTCTCATGACCATCTGGATTCACCATAGGAATAACAACAAAATGCACATCTCCAAATTGCTCTCGGAACAACGGCATTTGCTCAATCAACCACAAAGCAGCTTCCATCGCTGAAGGCTCATCGCCATGCTGCTCGGCTATAACCATAATTTTCAAATCCTGCTCTTGCCAATCCGCACTCATCACACTGACAATCTCTCTTCCAAGGTGGCTCATTCCGAGTTGATTAACCTTGACGTCATTTCTGGTCAAAGACCACTGACCAATCCAATCTAGCATTTCTGCATGACTGGTCCATTGCTGAAACTGGTTACCTTCAATGGGGCGCATCAATTGCTGAGCTGTTGTATTGGAAAACAACAAAAAAAACGCCACCATCCATGCAATATGAGCTATCCTTAATTCCACTGTGACCAAACTAAACATTCCGCTTATTTTTGCCAAATGAATCTACTTTTGTTTTTACTGACTTTTATCCTAGGGATGTTGATCCTTGCCGGATGGATGGGCTCTTTTCGCAGGCCCCTTGTGGAAAATGAGAAAATGCCCGGTTATGCATTGATGGGTTATTCCTATACCGGTTCATACCAAAAAATCGGCCCCTCCATCAGAAAAATCGCAGAACTGGCCAAATCCAAAGGATGGGAACCGCAAATTGTTGCCGTTTACTTTGACAATCCCAGAGAGGTGAAGGAAGCGGATTGTCGCGCATTAGCTGCAATTAGAGTGACTCCTGACATGGCCAAGGAATTAGAAAACGAAGCACTCACGGCTTTGGACATTCCTGAAGGAGATGCATGGGTGAGCCATTGGGCAGGTGCTGCTTTGCCCACTAGAATCATGGGAGCCATCCGCGTATATCCTTTTTTACAGAAAAAAATGGGTGAAGAAAACCTAACGGAGAAAATCAAATTCGTTTACGAGGTATACGAGCCTAAAGAGACCATTTTTGTCATGCAATACAACGGTTAAAAATGACAGCCAAAGAATACATAGCACATTACAACTTGCTTCCTCACCCAGAAGGTGGTTATTTCAGAGAAATGTATCGATCCCATGAAAGTATCCAATTCCCGGAATTCGATGGCCCAAGAAATTATTGCACTTCTATCTATTTTCTGCTTGAAAAAGACCAAATCTCTGCATTGCACCGCATTAAAAGCGATGAGATTTGGTTCTTTCACGATGGGGGAACATTGATCATTACAGAAATGGATGAACAAGGACAAACCATTGAAACCAAATTGGGAAAGAATGGAACTAAAAATGAACGTTTACAACATGTCGTTCGCGCCGGGCGATGGTTTGGAGCACATGTCCTTGATGGAGAATTTGTTCTCGTGGGTTGTTCAGTATCGCCTGGTTTTGATTTTAAAGATTTTGAATTGAAATAAAAAAGGCGATCTGATGATCGCCCTTTTTATATGACATCACCAATATTTTACTCTGTAATCACAAAATCAGTCCTTCGATTCTTTGCTCGATTGGCCTCTGAATCATTGGGAACTGTAGGCTGTGTTTCTCCATAACCTTTGGCCGTGACTCTATTCTCAACAACACCTGCAGAAACCAAATATCGTTTTACTGCATCAGCGCGCTTTTGAGACAACGCCAAATTCATGGCATCATCACCGACATCATCCGTATGTCCTCCGACCTCAATTTTACGTTGTGGATTCTTGTTCAATAAGACAACCAACTTATTCAATTCCACAAAACTCTCCTTCTTCAACACATCACTATTGGAATCAAAAAACACATTCTTCATTCCGTCATTGGTGGTATTGACCAATGATATCTTGGTACCAACCTTCAATTTCTGCAAAGCGATGTTCAACTTGTAAGGTTCCTTTTGCACTTCGTTACTTAGCGTAAAACGCTCAGAATGGAAGAGGTAACCGTCCTTGCTCACGTTCATCACATAATCACGACCCGGAGGGATGCACAATAAAAAATTCCCTAGCACTGCATCAGAATAAGTGTTGGCAATAACAGCCCCTGTTTCCATGTCCAAAAGTTCTAGTTGAGCTTCCAACTTTTTAAAACTCGCTTTATCCGAAATCACACCAGCCACGTAAGACACCTTCTTAGGACGAGCAAAGTCAGGCAACAAAAATCGATACAAATCCAATCCACCTTTTCCTCCAGGACGCTCAGATGCAAACAACGCGTATTGCCCGTCAGTGGTCACCTGAAAACTATTTTCGTCGTGTTCTGTGTTGATGGGATATCCCAAATTGATGGGTTTTCCCCATTCTCCCTTCTCATCCCTTCGGCACATGAAAATATCCATTCCTCCCATTCCTGGATGACCATTTGAACTAAAATACAACGTATTGCCGTCGGGATGAATCATGACACTTTCCTCTTGAAAATCGGTATTGACCCAGCCCCTTACTTTCTCTGGTTTACTCCACTCCCCTGTTTCTCTTAAAACAGAATAATAAATATCTTGCTCTTGAATTCCTCTCGCACTTCGCTTTCCACGGATAAAGTACATCGTCTTGCCGTCTGCTGAAAAAGAAGGTTGACTCTCCCAAGCGCCAGAGTTGATCATGCTTCCTAAATTTTTTCCAGGCTCCCATTCATTGCCCTTTTTCAAAGAGAAAAACAAATCACAACTTCCTATGCCCGTTCTTTCTCCTCCCCATTGTCCATCCAATGTTTGACAAGCCGTGAATATCAACGTTGATCCATCAGCACTCAAGGAGGGAGCCCCTTCATTCATGGCTGTATTGATACTAATGATGGGCTGTGCTGGAGCATAAACGCCTTGATTGTCTTTACGCGAGATATAAAAATCTTCTTGCTGCCCTGCATCTACTCTATTGTCGGGAACCAACCGGGTAAAAAGCAGAGTATTCTCGTCCGCCGTTACACAAGGATAATATTCATCAAATTCGGTATTAACGCCTTCTCCCATATTGACGGGTTCAAATGGTACGGGATACTTCAACGCTTTTTGTGCAAAGACACAACTGGCCAAAATCAATTGCGCCTTTTTCTCAATCAATTTATCATTCTTGGGATATGGCATAAATTGCGTAATACATTTCTCCGCTTTTGCATATTGAGCCTTGGCCATGTAGGCCTCTGACAAAATCAAGTAAGCCTCTGGAAAAATCTCTGGATGCAGAGCGACACCCTTCTCCAAACTGGGAATGGCTGCATCCCACTGCTGATCGTCAATGTAGAGCTGAGCCAATAGGAAATGTGCTTCCGTGAAATCAGGATAACTCTTGACCAATTCTTTTAAAAGTACCGCTGACTCCTCTGTAGCACCCAACTTGTATTTTTCACCGGCCTCTTCATAACGCTTGATGGCTTTGCGCTCATTGATAGTGTATTGTGGTGCAGGTTGTGAAAAAACACAACCAACAAAGCCCAGTAGTATGGACAACAGAATGAAATGATTCTTCATTTAGTAATTGGTTTTAATAACGTAAACATCTTCATTATCACGCTTCATGTAAAAAGTTTCTCTAGCATAGCGTTCCAAAGTGCGGTGATTGGTAGTCAAATCTTTCAAATCGTGCTCCACCGTTTGATTCTTCTCCTTCATCAGATCAATCTCAGACTGCAAACGATCACACTCCCACTTGGAACGAACGATGTAAAACAGATTGATATTGTGAATAAAGGATATATAAACCAAATTGAACAAAAAGGCCAACAGAAACTTGTTCCGAAAGAATTTGATAATCATCCGCTTCATGTAAGCAAGTTCCAATAAAATTCATGCCATTGGCCACCAAACATTTTTTCTTGTTAACAGTTTAAGGTGAAACATCGTAGTTTTGAACATGCTTTTTGATGACGCATCACAGGGAGATTTACAATGGCAAGAAGTCAAGGATTTATTGGCTGAATTGTGCTATCAACCTACCGCCAAGCAAAAGCTTCTTTCTCTCATGCCTGTTCATCATTCCACACTACTCAAAAGAGAGTTAGGAGAAATGGAAGAGTTCTTGGGGTTGGTGGGAAGTGGTGGTCATCTTCCTAGCGGGGAATTTGTGGAATTTCCCCGAACACTTCAAATGTTGCAGTTACGGGATTCTGTGCTCAATGAAGACGACTTCAGAAATATTGTCAACAATACCCACATCACCAATGACTGGGTAAAAATAAAAACACTTTCTGGAAAATTCTGGACACATCTTCCTGCACATTTTGAGCAGGTGTATGAGCAAAAAGAAATCATTCCCATTATTGAGTCGGTTTTCAATCCCAACTGGCAGGTCAAAGACGATGCTTCTCCCGAGTTAAAAAGCATCCGAGACGGAATAACCGTTGTACGCCGACAAATCACCAAGAACTTTCAAAAGGTGCTACGCGATTTGCAAGGCAAAGGATATATTGCGGCCACTGAGGAAGGATATCAAAATGAAAGGAAGGTTTTGGCTGTTATCAGCAGTTACAAAAAAAATGTACCCGGAATCATCACAGGAAGCAGCAAGACAGGATCCATTACATTTATTGAACCTGCAGTAAACATTGCCCTGAACAATGAGCTGGAAATGCTGAAGGAAGATGAGCTCAAAGAAATCAGAAAAATTCTTTGGCAATTGACGCAAGCCATCAAAGGGTATGCACCTTATTTGATAGCAGCCCAGAAAATGCTCATCCACTTTGATTTCTTGAGAGCAAAAGCACGCTTAGGTTTAAAATACAACGGAATTATCCCTTCCATCAATGAGCAACCTGAAATAAAAATCAAAGCAGGCTTCCATCCCCTTCTCTTCCTCCAGCATACAGAACAAAAGAAACCCATCTTTCCACAAGACGTTCATCTGAATACGGAGAAGCGCATTTTAGTGATCAGCGGGCCAAATGCTGGTGGCAAATCAGTTACTATGAAAATGATGGGACTAATTCAGGTAATGTTTCAATGCGCGATTCCCGTGCCCATCAAGCAAGGTTCAGTCTTGGGAATCTTCCACGCTTTCTTGACCGACATAGGAGACCATCAGAGTATCGAAAATCAACTGTCCACCTACAGTTACCGTTTAAAAAGAATGCGCCATTTCTTGGAATTGGCCAACCGCAGAACATTGGTATTATTGGATGAATTTGGAACGGGTTCCGATCCTGATTTGGGTGGTGCTTTGGCTGAAGTATTTTTTGAGGAGCTTTACCACAAAAAGACCCTCGGTGTTATCACCACGCACTATGCCAATATCAAGTTGCGCGCAGAAAGCCTTCCCCAAGCCATCAATGGCCACATGGAGTTTGATGCGCAACTGCTACAGCCCAAATACAATTTAATAACAGGTAAAGCAGGTTCCTCCTTCACATTTGAAGTGGCAGAATCCAATGGAATTCAGAAAGAATTGCTGGACAGAGCTCGGAAGAAAATCGACTCGCAAAAATTAAAGTGGGATCAACTGCTTTTGGATTTGGAACGAGAAAAGCAAGCCCTCACCCAACAACTTTCTCAACTCGAAAAGCAGCAGAAAATTGCTGATCAAAAAATTGAACAATACGACAAAAAAAATACTGATCTACAAGCACTAACCCAAAAGAAAAATTTGCAGTGGGACAAAGAGCAAATTGACATTCAGTTGGCCAAGAAAATGAAACAGTTCATCACCGGAGTCAAATCAAAAGGCAAGAACAATGAGCTCTGGGAGGAAATGAAGAAGTTTATTTTAATGGAGCATGCCAAACTGGAAAGTCAGCGCAAAAAGGATCAAATCAAAAAGCAGAAAACCCAGTTAAAAGAGGAAGAAGAAAGCACCCTAGTTCCGTTGAATGTTACCGACTTGGTTAAAATCAAACAGACCAAACAGGTAGGCATCGTTACCAAAATTGAGGATAAAGGAGTGACTGTAATTATCGGAAATTTCAAGACCTTGATTTCGAGAGACAAACTCGTGAAGATCTAGCAAGGCGTCAACCCCATTTCCTTACCCATTGTTAGCATATAGGCAAATGCCTCTTGTTCGTTGTTCTTTATTACACCATCTAAAATAGCATCCTTGATTGCATTTTTGATTATCCCAACTTGAGCGCATGGTCGCAAATCAAAAGTTTTCATAATCAACTCACCAGATACGGGGGGTTGAAAATTACGAATCCTATCTTTCTCTTCTAAAGCCACCAACTTCTCCATCACATTCTCATAATTCTTTAGATACTTCTTCACCTTTAGTTCATTCTTGGAAGTAATATCCGCTTTGCACAAAATCATCAACGCGTCAATATCATCTCCTGCATCAAAAAGCAATCGGCGCAAAGCTGAGTCAGAAATTTCGCTTTTGGTCAAGGCTATGGGCCTCAAGTGCAATTGAACCAACTTCTGAACAAATTTCATCGTTGTATCCAAGGGCAACTTCATTCGTTCAAAAATCTTAGGCACCATGCGCGCGCCTAAATCTTCATGACCATGAAAAGTCCATCCAATACCAGGTTCAAATCTCTTGGTTGGAGGCTTAGCAATATCATGTAAAATGGCACTCCATCTCAACCACAAATCACCAGATTGCTCGGCCACATTGTCCAGTACTTCCAAGGTGTGATAGAAATTGTCCTTGTGGGCAAATCCCTCTCTCTTTGTCACCCCCTGTAGTTTAATCATTTCAGGAAAAAACTGATGCAGCAATTGGGTATCATACAACAACTTAAAGCCAATGCTGGGTCTCTTGGCCAAGATGATCTTATTGAGCTCTGTTGTAATTCTTTCTTGACTGATAATACTCAACCTGGGGGCATTTCGCACAATCGCCTCCAAACAATAAGGAGCTATTTCAAACTCCAATTGCGCTGCAAACCGAACAGCACGCATCATGCGCAAAGGGTCATCACTGAAAGTGATATCCGGATCCGTTGGCGTTTGAATCACTTTTCTTTCCAAATCGATAATCCCATCAAATGGATCTACCAAATCACCAAATCGATCAGGATGCAAATCAATGGCCATGGCATTGATGGTGAAATCCCTGCGCAGTTGATCATCCCTTAATGTCCCCGGTAATACATCTGGATTGCGGGAGTCAGGACGATAACTCTCTTTTCGCGCGCCAACAAATTCAACATCATTGCCACGATAATGAAAGGCAGCGGTTCCGTAATTCTTGTAATAAGTGACCTTTTTAACCTGCAGCTCTTTTGCACAGGCCTCTGCCAAAGCCAAACCATTTCCTATGGTTACGAAATCGAAATCTTTGTTGTTTCTGTTCAACAAAATATCCCGCACCATCCCGCCCACAGCGTAAGTTTCAAGACCCAATGAATGGGATACTTCACTGATGACATGAAACAAACGTTTGTCTATTTTGTGGCGCAAATTCACGGGTGCGAAAATACTCAATTAAAAGCTAAAACAATCAAGAACGGCAAGCCCTACTCAAACGGTCATTCATGGCGCGTCCCAGACCAATCTCTGGCATTTTTTTCACTACGATTCGATCCACATCTTGACCATCCAGCCAACGCATTCCCTGAAACAACTTGGCTGCGGCCTCTGTTAAATCACCCGTTGCAGATAGCTCAAAACTTATAGGCCCCTTCAAATTCTCAGCAAAACTCAAATATCCTACTCTATCTTGATTTTCCAGTTCATTTTCAATGGCCCAGAACATCGGCTTCCTTGGAGCGTAATGACTATCCAACATCCCTGGAGCAGCAGGTTGGCTACTACTGATTTCTACAATGACCTTTTCATTCAGACAATCTTCAATTTGCTCAACGGTAATGCCGCCCAATCGCAAAATACGGACCACATCATCTGTAGCATCCACAATGGTTGACTCAACCCCAACTGTGCAGGGCCCGCCATCCAAAATCAAGGGAATTATATTACCCAAATGGGTTTGAACATGCTCTGCACAGGTTGGACTGACATACCCAAAAGGGTTAGCGCTTGGGGCAGCTAATGGGAAAGACAACTGCTTTAACAAAGCTAAAGTCATTGGATGATTCGGCATTCGGATGGCCACCTTGTCCAACCCGGAGGTTACAATATCCGGAATAGCTATTGACTTATTAAACAACAACGTCATTGGTCCTGGCCAAAAATCATCTATCAACTTTTTGGCCCTTTCTGAGATCGATGTTGTCAAAAATGACAACTGGTCTACATCACCAATGTGCACAATGAGCGGATCAAAAAACGGCCGATTTTTAGCTGCGAAAATACGAGATACAGCCCTAGCGTCAAGCGCATTTCCTGCTAAACCGTATACCGTCTCAGTGGGTATTGCCACCAAGTCACCCTTGTTCAACAATTGAACCGCTGATTCTATGTCTTCCGCTATTCTAGCCATGCGGCACAAAGATAAGCGGTAAACTATTGCACCAACCAGGCCAACCTTTTGATATCATCGCCAGTCTTCACCACAACCCAGTACAATCCAGCATCGATCATTGCCGGCAATTCTAATAAACCCTGACTGCTAGTTCCATTTGCTTTGGCCAACAATTGTCCTGATGAATTAAATATTTGAATCGACTCTATCATGTCGGATGATCTTAATATGGCTCCTTTTCCCTGCAAGGAG
>JACCDZ011270472.1_pt1 | contig 43750 bp, 60 predicted proteins | sample 7449551 | NCBI WGS metagenome assembly JACCDZ01 (sample SAMN15323452, study PRJNA562643) | freshwater metagenome | isolation source: river surface water | place: USA:Blue River Watershed | collected 2017-08-18
AAATGAGTACAAAATCGTTAACTAAATCAGAAGATGTAATCAAATACACTCCTGAGCAGGTTGCATTGGTCAAGAGCCAAATTGCACCTAAAGCTACTGATGATGAACTGAAGTTATTTTTGTATCAGTCACAAAGAACTGGTCTTGATGCTTTGTCTCGTCAGATTTACTGCATCCATCGTAAGCAATGGAATGGAGATACTCGTCAGTATGATGAGAAGATGACTATTCAGACATCGATTGATGGATTCAGAGTTATTGCTGAAAGGTCAGGTAATTACGGAGGTCAATCAGAGCCTGTATTTGGTCTTGATACAAATAACAATTTGTTGTCTTGCAAGATTTCAGTTTTTAAGTTTCGTGGAGATACAAGATATGAGGCTTCGGTTGGAGTTGCATATTGGTCTGAGTATGTGCCATTAGGTAAAGATGGTCAACCTATGGGTTTATGGAAAAAGATGCCACATACCATGTTATCTAAGGTTGCAGAGGCTTTGGCTTTGCGTAAGGCTTATCCACAAGATTTGTCAGGATTATATACTACTGAGGAAATGACTCAAGCTGATTTAAATGTAGTTGAGGAGAAAAAATCAGAGGCTGTTAATACTGAGAAAATAGATATTGGTCCATGGAAGACTACACTTGATTCAATCAAAGACAAGTCTAGTTTGGTAGCATTTTACAATGCAAATAAAAAGGTAGTTGATTCAGAAATTGAAATCAAAAAACTATTTACTGTTAGACAGGAAGAATTGAAGAAGGAGTTATCTGAAACTGCAAATGTAGAAGTACAGCAATAATATGGATGAGCAAAATTGGTTAAACCAAAGAAAAGCTAGGTTCACTGCTAGTCAGATTTACAAGTTATTTACTGAGCCTAGTACAAAGGCAGACAAAGAAGCAGGATTGCTATCTAAAACTGCAAAGGATTATATTATTGAAGTTGCAATTGAGCAATTGACTGGATACAGAAAAGAAATATCAGGAGTTGCATTAGACCATGGTAATCAATTTGAGCAGGAGGCTTTTAATGCTTTCAAGGGGTTAACCGGACTAGACTTCGATTTTACTGGTAATGTATTTTATCCATTAGGCGAGAATTCAGGTGCATCACCCGATGGAGTTGAGTATGATGGATTAGATGTAGTTTCAGTAGCCGATGTTAAGTGTCCATGGTCTCCTATCAGTTTTTATAATCAGAAAATGATGATGAATTCAGATAGCAAATATCAAGGAGTGCCTGTTGAATACTTTTATCAGGTTCAATTACAAATGTTATCTACTGGAGCAAATAAGGCTTACCTAGTTCGTTATTTGGCTGATAGAACACAGGACAAATTTGGTAACATTGTTGAATATAATTTGCCTCCTGAGAACAGGATTTTTTACAAGATTGTGTATGCTGATAAAGATGCACAAAGTCAAATTTTATCCAAGATTGCTAAGGCTGATGAATACAGAAAGCAAGTAATACAAGAATTTTTAACTATAAACAACAAATAAAATGGCAGGAGTAAACAAAGTAATTTTGATTGGTAATTTAGGTGGAGACCCCACTTCTAACACATTACAATCAGGCATGAAGGTAGCTAATTTTAGTGTAGCTACATCTGATTCTTACACAGATAAGCAAAGTGGTGAGAAAAAGGAAATCACAATTTGGCACAATATCGAATTGTGGGATAAGCAAGCTGAATTAGCTTGTAACTACTTGAAAAAAGGTAGCAAAGTTTATATCGAAGGAAAATTGGTTGCAAATGATTATACTGATAAATCAGGAGCATTAGTCAAAGGATATAAAATTAGAGCAAGTGCAATGAATTTTATTGATTCAGGTCAAAAAGATAACAATGCTGGTAAGCAACAAAGTGCACCACAGCAAGCACCTGCACCTGCACCTGTTCCTGCTGAACCAGTTTATGGTGGTTCTGATGATTTGCCTTTCTAACCTATTAATGCCCCTGTAAAAAGGGGTTTTTTTATGAAAAATGATAAGAATAAATTGACCGAAAGATTTAACAATTTTCATGCAAATAATCCTCAGGTATATGATGAATTCAAGAGGATTACTTTTATATCCATTGAAAGAGGATTCAAAAAGATTGGTGGAGATTTTATTGCAAATATCATAAGATGGGAAAGTAGAGTTTCCAGTGCTGGTGATAAGTTTAAGATTAATAATGATTTTACTGCATTTTATAGTAGAATGTTTGAAAAAGAATACCCACTACTAAAAGGTACTTTTAGATTGAGAGGGTCAATAGCAGATAATTGATATGAAAGCATTAACTGAGTTTCAATACAAGAAGTCGATTTCAATAATCGAGGAATGCGCTGTTCACTATAACACAACATATAGTGATATTATTTCTGAATCTAGGAGTTTTAATTCAGGTGTTTTGCCTGCAAGATTTATGGCTGTATTGTTGCTCAGAAGATTCAATTTAAAGTATGAGCAAATAGCATTTTTGTTAAACAGGAAGCACAATTCTATAATCCATTGCATGAGAAAGCAGACTGATTATATGAGTGTTTACAAGTATATCAGAGATGACTACAATTTGCTCGTAGAAAAATTAGGCATAGATGTTCAATTAAATTTGTTATGATTTGCTTTATTCATGACTATTTTATAATTTAGCAAAATCAAATCGAACAGGTTAATGTAGGAGTTACCCAGTTCGTTTTTATCAGGTTTACCCAAACCCCAAACCCGTTGGTCTCCTACCCTTCGGGTTTTTTTTGTCTCTTATGTCAAAATTAAAAATAATTCACAGATTTGGTCAAGCACCAATAGAGATGCTTAATAATGAGAAGTTGAGCATGAAAGCAAAAGGTATTTATACTTTTATTCAGTCTAAGCCTGATGATTGGAATTTCAGTGTTGAACGTATTGCCTCACAATGCAAGGATGGTATTGACTCTATCAGAGGAGGAGTACAGGAATTAGAAAATGCAGGCTACTTGCAAAGAATCAAGTTCAAAAATGACAAAGGATTTTGGGATATTGAGTATGTTTTACACATTGCTCCATACTGGTTAAATCCAATGTTGGAAAATCCAACCTCGGAAAATCCAACAACGGATAATCCAACCTCGGATAATCCACAAACAAATAGTAAAAGAGATAATAGTAAAATAGATTATATACTATTTAATTCTAATAATATAATTGTTAGTAATAAAGGGGATTTTGAAAAATTTTGGAATTTGTATGACAAAAAAGTAGGCTTCAAAAAAAGCAAGGCAAAATGGGAATCTTTGTCAAAGCAACAGCATGAAAAAATCCTGAGTACAGTTGAAGACTATGTTAAGGCACACCCTGAAAAACAATATCGTAAAAATCCACTAACTTACATGAACGGCGAATGTTGGAATGACGAGTTGGTAATTTCTCAGAAAGTTAATCAATGGCAACCCGAAAAAATCAATCGTCAAGAATACTTGACAGCATCTGAGAGAGCAAGACTTCAATAATTGAATTTTAAAGAACAAAAAATAGCTATGAATACAATCACATTCTTTCAGAACATAACGTTCAAAATAGAAGACCAAAAGCCGTACTATGCCGAATTAAATGTAGCACTTGATAGAATCAAAAACGGTGCTATAAAAAACAAGATTGAAGAACTTCGTTTGGCAACAAATGAGATTCGTATCAATGAATTGAAAAAATCGCTTCCTGCGGTAATGTTCTCAGGTAAATTTGCTGGTAGAAAGGATGCCGACCTAGTCGAGCATAGCGGATTTATTGTATTGGACTTTGATAAGGTTTTCGATGTTGATATTTACAAGAAAACACTGATTGAAAACCATGACTTCATCTATGCTTGTTGGGTTAGTCCACGAGGCAATGGAGTCAAGGCACTTGTCAAGATTGCTGATACACAAAAACACAAGGAGCATTTCAAGGCATTGTGCGAAGACTTCCCTGACTTAGATAGAAGCGGAGCAAATGTTTCTAGGTTATGTTTTGAGTCATACGACCCTGATATTATTATTAATGCTATGTCAAAGACTTATAGCAAGAAAATATCAGATGACATCAATGTAATTCGTAAGGAAGCTAGGTTTACAGATAATGAGATTTTCAGGAATCTATTGACATGGCAAAAAAACAAGGGTAATGCCTTTGTCTCAGGTAACAGAAATCAATTCATATTCGATTTAGCTGGTGGTTGTTGTAGATATGGTATGCCACAGGAGGTAGCTATTGCAGAGATATTGTCTGAGTTCCCTACTGATAGTGGTTTTACAGATAATGAAGCTAAAGGTGCTATCAGGTCAGCATACAAGATATTTGCAAACTTATTTGGTTCAGCAGTATTCGAAAAAGAAAAATTGGTCGATAAAACGACTAAGATTGAGGTCGAATCACATGTTGAGGAGTTTGAAGATGGTAAGATAACCGACATTGCATATATCGATGACTTTTATGACGAGTTGCTTGATATTCACCTGAATGGTTACAAGGCAATTCAAGGTATTGGTGTACCTGAGTTAGATGAAATCTACAAGATGCGTAAGAAAGATTTGACTTTGTTCTCAGGTTACGCAAACCATGGTAAATCTACATTCTTGTTATGGATGTTAATTATGAGGTCAATCAGGTATCAAGATAAGTGGGTAATGTTCGTTCCTGAATCATCTGAGGCTGACTTCTTTGCCGAGGTTGCTAGTATTTACCTAGGTACTCAATTTCCAAAGTCAATTCTCAAAAAAGACACCTATGAGGTCAGGTCAGCACTGAAATGGGTAGGTGAGTATTTCAAACCTGTGTATATTAAAAACGATGACCCATCCCCTGACAGAATTAAGGCAGTATTCCTAAAAGCCATACTTGATTTAAAATGTTCAGGAGTAATAATTGACCCATTTAATCAGATGTATAATGATTTAGCCAAATACGGAAATAGTGGTTACTTATACCTGAGTAAAACATTGCGTGATTTCAAGCAATTTGCTTTGGAGAACAATGTGTTTTTCGTGATTGTAGCACACCCAAGTCAGCCTAGAGAAAAAGGAGCAGATGGTAATTACCGAATGCCTACTGAGTACGAGATTGCAGATGGTTCAATGTGGAATAACAAGGTTGATAATATGCTTATGGTTCACAGACCATATAGAAGCACAGACCCTAATAACCCAGTTGTTCAGGTATCGACTAAGAAAATCAAGAAAATGAGAGTAGTTGGTAAGTTGGATACCATTACACTTGAGTATGACTGGAAGACTTCAAGATTTTGGTTTACAACACCAGCAGGTAACATATATGACCCAATGCAAGAATTGATTGACTCTATGGCTTAATTGAAATGATTTTGCCATATTGCGAAAAAAGTCAATATGGTAATTGAAATTTCCGAGAATTATAAGAAAGCAATTGAATGGGCGAACACATATATCCAAAACAATGAGGATAGTTCATTACAGTTAAAACAAGGAGTTCTATTGCCAAGCATTCATAATTGTCTTATAATCCATATTTCAAGAATTGAAAATAGTAGAGGTTTTGCTCAGTCAGTAGCATTTCGCAGAATAAAGGACATTAAGGATAAATTAATGACCGGTAAATAAATTTTATGTTTTTTTTATGATTTTATTGTACAAAAATTTGCTAAATTAAAATTTACTCCGTTACTTTACAAGACAAACATAAACATCTACAAAAAATGAAATTATCTCAAGAAAAATTAATCGAAGCCTTAGAGCAAACATTCAAGTTAGAATTTGTATCAGATGGAGCTAGGTTCTCTCGTCACAATGAAGGCAGTATTTGGATTTCAGCAGAAAACAGAGAGACAGCTAGTGATGGTAGAGATTTATTTGATTACTATTCTGAGGATGAAAATTACATTTTTGGCATCCACCCTGAGTTTGAATCTTTTATTGAGGAAAGAGGTTGGTGGTGTGAATGGTATGATGCAGGAACTTTATTTTTATTTGAATCTTAAAATCTACAAAGATGAAACTAGGTACACAGACAAACTCATTCGTAAACTGGATGATGTCAGGAAACAATACCCCTCCAAAAGTTGGAGCAGGTGCAACAGAGTTACTTTGGACTGATAGACATGCTTATCAGGTCACTTATGTATCAGGAGATGGTAAGAGAGTATTTATTCAAAGATGCAGGTCAAAAAGAATAGATAACTATGGCATTGGAGATGTTCAGATATACGACTATTCTGAGTTGTATGATTTCAAGCAAGAAATAGTATTCAAGTGGGGAGGATGGAAGCGAGTGCATCAAGAATATGATTGGGTTAGTGATATGGCTTATGAATTAGTTATGAAGCTAAAGCCTCAAGACAGAAAAATGTATTTCAGAGAAGATGGTCCTGGACTCAATTATGTTGAAGGTATGACCAAGCTGAGAAAAAGATATAGTCCAATTAGAATAGTGTTTGGAGTACAGGAAGAATACTATGATTTCACGTTTTAAAATTAAATCTACAAGAAATGAAAAAGTTCAAGTCTAGCGAGTTCGAGTTTAAGGTATCTGAGTATTTTATTGGATACAAGTCTATTTCAAGAGAGAAGATTCAAATCAAAAATAGTAATGATGCAGAAAAAGTGCTGAGACCATATTTCAATGAATTTCATGGTGTGAAGGAGGCAGTATTCTGTTTGTACATGAATCGAGCAAATTGTGTAATTGGAGTTTACAAGGTTTCGGAAGGTGCTATCAGTAGTTGTGTAGTTGACCCAAGATTGGTTTTGAAACCTGCAATTGAATTACTAGCTAGTTCAATGATTTTGGCACACAATCATCCATCAGGTCAGCTAAAAGCTAGCAATTCGGATGTTCAAATTACTAAGAAGGTATTAGATGGAGCTAAGTTGTTTGATATTGACCTAGTTGACCATTTGATTTTAACTGACAATGAAGTTTATAGCCTAGCAGATAATGGACAGATGTGATGAAATTTGGAAAGATGTTACAGGATATGAAGGATTGTATCAGGTATCAAATTTAGGTAGAGTGAAGTCATTCGGCAATACTGCTGGTAGAAAGACTAAGATTTTAAAGCACAATGTTGGTTCACTTGGATATGCTTATGTTGTATTGTGTAAGAATAAAGTTCAGAAGACTTTTAAAATTCACAGATTGATGGCAGTTGAATTTATACCTAACCCAACAGGTAGATTGTTTGTAAATTTCAAGAATGCAGATAGAAGTGACCTGAGATTAGAAAATCTTGAATGGTGCAATATGCGTGAGGTAAGTTCAAGAAGATGGAATGGTCACAAGAGAGAAGGTAAATATGCAGGAGTTTACAGATTAAAGAAGAATGTTAGATGGACAGCTATGATAACTGTTAGCTCAAAGTCTTTGCATTTGGGTGTTTATGATACTGAGGAAGAAGCCTATAATGCTAGGTTAAAGTTTATGGAGAAGTATAAGTTAGAAAATAAATTTTTATGAAAAATAAAATGATTTTATTTTGCTAAATTAAAATTTACTCGTATCTTTATATGGTAATAATTAAACATCTACAAAAAATGAAAACTAGTAAAATCACATTAGCAACAGTCAAAAGTTTTGTAAGAAAAAATCAAGGCAAAATCTACATTGATGTAAGAAGTAGTTTTGATGGAATGATTGATGGTCTCAGATTTGAGGATGGAGGTTTCACCTTAGCTCAAAAAGATGAGAGAAATTGTAATCAAAATTATACCCTAGGTATTTCAGGAGCTTGGTTTGTTGGAAGCTCAAGAGATTATTTCTCTTGGTTCGAAAATGATAATTTCGATGGTATTGAAGTTGTTAACTCCTGCGGTAAATTCATTTTAGCAGTTAAAAAATAAGTTAAATTTAAAATCTACAAAAAATGAAAGTATTAATTAGATACACTGAAATTCAACATTATTCTTGCGAAAAAATAGTTGATATGACAAGAGAAGAATTCAATGAGTATAGTCAAATGAATTCAAGTCAAGTTGATGAAAAGTTATCACATTGTGTTAATGATGTTTCTTTTCCTGACTCTGTTGAAAGTAATTACCAATTTATTGAATTAATAAATTATCCAGCAAAATGAGCAATGAAACTTGGGATTTGATAGATTTTTTACAAAGAAACTACAAGATAGAATTTGTAAAAGAACGTAGTGAATACAAGACTACATTAGGTGGTAATGTAATTGCTTATGCCAAAAGTGAAGTTTTAGCAAAAGATGGATTGCCATTGTTTGATTATTTTAATGAAAGTGATAATTATGTTGGAGGTATTCATATTGAATTGTATAATGATATAGTAAAACTAGGATTTGACCATGATTGGTTTGATTCTGATACAATCGGATTTTTTTAAATACATAACTACAAAAAAATGAAAGCAAATTTTAGTCAATTCAAAAAAGTGTATGTAGCTGGTCAAGAAGGTGAGATTTTTAGTTACATGGGTTTAAATTCTGTAACAGGAGCTGTACTTGTTGTAAGACCACATCAATTGTTTAATACTGAGATAAAAGGTACAATTGAAGGAAGTTGTAAAGAAGTATTTGATATGTTAGATAGTGTGGATATTTCTGCTAGTGAATTTTGGAAAGTATATACTGATACTGCAAAAGCATTTTTAACTCAGATAAAATAAGAATATGGAATCTATAAAAGGTGTTTGGATAAACGCAAAGTTTCAAGAAGTTGAGGAGATTGAATTTCCAATTAGATATTCTGGTGACTCTGATTCAGTTGAAGGTAATATATTTCAAATGTTAGAATGTGAAGATATGGCAATAGGTAGGTATTTAAAGCATGATGATGTTTTGTTTATCGATCCCGATTGGAAGTTAAACAAACCTAATTTTGGATTTATGTATAAGGACATGATTTTCAGAGGTAATGGAGTTGTTTTAGGTACAGGAATCAATGGATTGGTTGATGACATAAAATCTAGTGCTTATGATATTGAAGAAAATGTAACCTTTATTATTCCTGAGTATGATTAAAAATGACTTTGCAAAATGGTGTTCATACACGCAATTCGGGAGAGATTGCAATGAACAAGATGAAAGAATTTCAGATTTCATCGAGACTTATTCAAGATTTAAACATTTACAATTTTTGATTTTAAAAAAATGGAAGCACTTAACGGAAAAGGATACGAATACTATTCAGAAATGCCAAAGCATATTAGAAAACGATGGTCAGATAATTTTGAAGACTATGCTAGAATCACAAAAAATGAACGAACAAAAGAGAGGTTTCTTGAAAAAAATCATGAAAACCATGAGGATTTTATAGCTGGCTCTTTTCTTTGGGCAAGTTCAAACGAAGGAAGTTTTTATTGGGACTTGGTATCTAATGAAAAATATGATTTGGCAGATTTAATGTATAGTCGTAAAAATATTAGAAAAGGCACTATGACATTTGTTTTATTGTTGTTTTCCATCTTATGTATTTATGCTCTAGTATGGATAGCATTTTTCAAGAAAGAAAATCCAGTCAAAAATAATTTGCCTGAGAAATTCGTTTCAGTCACTGTATGGGAAAAGCCTGATACAATGGATATGGTTTATGCAGACAAGAATTACAATGGCGAATAATCAGACAGCAGTTGAATGGCTTATTGAAAAGATGAGTCAATATAATTTTGAAATGGAATGTGTTAGGGAAAAATATAATCCCATGGCAATTGAAATGGAGAAAGAGCAGAAAAAAGAAGAATTAATTGGTCTTTTGCAATGGATGAATAAAGTAGCAGAAACTAATCCAATGGCTTTTGAAACAGATTCTAATGATATTGTTGAAATGTATCTGAATGGTTATTACAAATAATGTTATGGCAATACACGACAAATTTTACCATAATAAGCTCAAATGTTTGCAATGTAACCATACACAACAGGAGGCTATTTTAAGGTTTAATATGACAGGTAATAGTTATTCAATGCACTACATGTGTGAAAGTTGTAACCACAGATTTAGAATCAGAAAAAATAAAAACGGTATTTACTTTGTAGAAAAATTAAGAAATGTCAGAAAAATTAAAATTGCCATATAAAGCAAACGAATATGTTAAGTGGCTCAGAGGAACTGGAATACCATTTATAAGAATTGATGATACCAAATGCTTTTTGATAATGGTGGCTAGAGGAGATTATCATTATTTGACTATTGAATTTCAGTTCATGGGTAAAGATTTTTTTGATAGTAAATTTTCGTCATTTAAGGTAAGTAGGCAATATGTAGAATCTACTGAGCAAGCAGTTAAAAGGACTGTTAAATACCTAAATGTCGATTAAGGTACTGGTTAAATTTAAATTTAATATGTATCTTTGTTATGTACTCAATAGTATTATTTTTTGTAGAATGAATATAGTCTTGGGGATTGCCTGTGGCTTTCCCCAAACTTAATCCCCCAATCAATGAAATGGAAGTAATACAAGGTAATGTGCCTTCAAAGTCAAATTGCTATAAAATTATTCAGGTCAGAGATGCTTACGGAAAAGTGTATTCATCTTTAGGGAAAAGTAATTCATTAAAGTCTTACGAAAAATCATTCTACTTGCAGGCTGGAACTTATAGGGGAAGTCAAATTGATGGACTTTTTGAGTTTGAAATTGATGTTTATTATCCATCAAATCGGTCTGATTTAGATAATAGCTTAAAAGTGGTATTAGATTGCTTGCAACATATTAAGGCAATTAAAAACGACAACAATTGCGTGAAGATTGTAGCAAGAAAGTTTATAGATAAAACTTGTCCTAGAATAGAATTTCAAATCAAAACTATATAAAATGAAAGTATTAAAAATTGCTATTGCAAATGACATCAAACAGCTAGTTAAAGGAGGAGGTTCTGATGTTGCTATGTACATCCCTATGGATAAAGTTTCTGCTATTTTTCATTCAACAGACGACTTGCCAGTAGTATTGGTAGGAGATAAGCAGTACAAAGGTGTATTGGAAATCATTGAAAGTGATATTGAAACAATCATTGATGAAGAAAGCATTCCTTTTCAGGAGTCGGCTTTGACTGTGGCTGAGTTTGAGGTTTCAAAAGAGTCAGATGAATCTCAAGATGTTATTCCACTTTTAAAAGCAAATGACTAATGGAGCAAGTAGCAGGATTTACCCCACATCCTCGTACTAGTCGTAGAAGAATGAATCGACCTATTGCTAGTAATCAGTCAAAGTTTATTCCTCAAAAGGGTAGAATTTTGCAGACTTATTCTGAGGTTCAGGAATTGCGGAATAAGCGAAAAGTAAAAGCAAGAAGAATAGGCTTGTTGCAAAAGATTGCAAGAAAAATTCAAAGGATTTTTTCTTAAATCATTGGTCGGTTGCTAGAGTGGTTATAGGCTAGTCTGCAAAACTAGAGACAACGGTTCAAATCCGTTACCGACCTCAAAACCCTTAGAATATGAACATAGAAGAAGTAAAGTTATCTGAGATTAAACCTAACCCTAACAATCCAAGGGTTATTCGGAACAACAAGTTTTATAAGTTGGTGAATTCAATTAAGCAATTCCCTAAAATGCTTGAAATTAGACCGATTGTAGTCAACGAGGAAATGATTGTTCTTGGTGGTAACATGAGGCTAAAAGCATGTAAGGAAGCAGGCTTAAAAACAGTTCCAATAATCAAGGCATCTGAATTGACCAAGGAAGAACAGGATGAATTTATCATTAAGGATAATGTTAGTTTTGGAGACTGGGATGTTGATATGCTTGCTAATGAATATGAGTTAGACAAGTTGCTAGATTGGGGTCTGAGTGCAAATGATTTGGCAATCAAAGAGATTGAGGAAATGAGAGAGGAGGAAGAATCTGAGGATAATCCTGTTTATCCAATTGCACCTAGAATGACTGAAAAGCATGACTATGTTTTAATCCTAGTTGATAATGACATCGAGTATTCCTACTTGAAGACTTTCTTTAATTTGACAGACCAAAAAGACTACAAGAGTAGCAAAGTTGGTCAAGGTAGAGTTGTACGTTTTGCAGAATTCAAAAAAATCATAGATGAAAGAGATAGTAAAGCTGATAATTCTTAGTCACAAGCGAGCTAATAAGGTAGATACACTTGACACAATCTCGAATTGTAGTCTTTGTATTCCTGAGAATCAGGCTGACGAGTACAGAGAGCATAATCCAAATGTTGAGATAATTGAACACCCTAATACCATTATTGGTCTGAGTGCTAAGATGAAATGGGTGCATCAGAATTACCCCAATTGTGTTATGCTTGATGATGACCTTAATGCAATGTGTAGAACATTTGTTGATAAGGAGTTTGATGAAAAATTCAGGGTGGATAAAGATACTGCCTATGATATTTTACAGAGTACGGCATTTACAGCTAGAGAAGCAGGTTGTATGATGTTCGGCTTCAGTAACACTGCTAGACCAGTTGATTACTCAGCAATGAAACCTCTTTCAATGACAGGTTTTGCCATTGGAGGAAGTATGGGTTTTTTCGAAGGATTTAAAATGGATAAGTTACCAAATGAATGTATATCTGCTTGTGATTTTTTTGTTAGTGGCATTAGTGCCCATTTTCATCGTAAGTGTTTTATTAATCGCAGGTATGCCTTCACTTCAAAAGAAGGAACATTTACCTCGACTGGAGGAATGGCAGACCTTAGAACACTTGAAACTGAGAGACATGACTACTTTCTTTTAAAGGAGTATTTCGGCGATGCTATTCAACGTAAGAAGAATACCAGTATGAGAAAGAGTTTGCAAAATGAATACGAAAGAACATTAAGAATCCCATTTTAATATGACAAATCAAGAGTTTTACGACCTGAAATTAAAAACTGAGCAAAATACCATTAAGCAGGTAGGCTGGGAAAATGTTGACAAGGCTATTTTGAGGTATAGAAGAATTGCTGATATTTTGCATGAGGTAAAATGTTCATCAGTTGTTGATTATGGATGTGGTTTAGGAGATTTTGTTAATTATGTACCAAGAGGCATTGAATACACAGGAGTAGATGTGCATGAATCCTACATTGAAAAAGCTCAGTTAATTCATCCAAAAGAATTGTTTTTTACTATTGTTGGTAACGGAAAGATAAACGAATGTGATTGGGCAATAAACATTGGAGCTTGGACTCTTAATGGAGGAAAGAATCATGAGGATTATTGGAATGATATTGTTAGTCAGGTAAGCAAAATGTTGACTTACACTAATTCCGGATTAATTGTAAATGGATTTCATAAATCAGTTGACTTTGAAGACCCAAAACTATTCTATCACGACATGAATGAATGGTTTAAATTGGCTAAATATTTTGATGGAAAAATCGAGATTGAATTATTCCAAAAACATGAATTTATTCTTAAAATTTATCAGGATTAAATTTTAATTTATCCCATCTTTTTCGTAAATTTATAACTCAAACATAAACAAAAAATAAAATGAGTTACAACATGATTACAAAAGGTGGGCATAGCTTTTACGAGGTAGCCTCAGCAATTCAGAAGTATGTTAGACGTGGTGATGAGCACAAGGCTTTATACTGGTTTAGCGAACTATTCATTTCAGGTTATGATGAATATGGTTGGAAACGTATCAAGGTAATGGTATCTGAGGATATTGGTATTGCCAACCCTACTTTACCTGCTCAGATTCATGCTTTATATGAGACTTATGTCGAAATGAAAAAGCAAAAAAATAAGCATTGTCCTGAAAAATTACCTTATGTACATGCTGTAATGTTATTAGTTCGCAGTCCAAAATCAAGACTTGTTGACAACAAACTTTGCCAATACTTTGATTTGCGGAGCAACATTCCAACTCCTGAGTTTGACGATTATGTATTCTGTCTTCACACTCTCAAGGGAAAATTCAAAAAACGTGGCAATAAGCATTTTTACGAGGAGGCTGCTTTAATTACCAATGAGCCTGCTGACTTAATCAAAGAGGAGTATGAGTATCGTGACTTTGTTGCTCAACAATACTACGACAGAGACAATGCAAAAGCTCCAAAACCAAAAGAGGAGATTGAAGAACAAACCACATTATTCTAAATGTTAGATAGTAAAAAAGTTCTAGTAGTCGTGGCACACCCTGATGATGAGGTATTGGGGTGTGCTGGCTATTTATTGGAGGCTAAACATCGAGGGATAAATACGCATGTATTGTACCTAAACAATGGATGTAATTTCAGAAAAGACTTCAATTCAAAAGAGATTGCTTGCCAAGTGCACAATGTAAGCAAGATACTAGGATTTAAACCTCATATTGAGAATTTCAAAACAGGTATGTTTGATACCTATGCAAGAAACGAGATTGCATCAGTAATTGATTCTTATGTAAAAAGGATTAAGCCGGACACAGTTATAACGCATATCTCAAATGATTTGCACCAAGACCACAGGATAGTGAATGAAGCCACTTTTATTGCATGTCGATTCAAAAGCAATAGTAGTGTGAGGAATATCATGGAAATGCCTGTAATTTCGAGTTCAGAAATAAACCCAAACTTTGATTTTAAGCCCAATTTGTTTGTTGATGTAACCAATCATATCAAAGAGAAGATAAAAGCCATGGAGGAGTACATTTTCGAGGTCGAGGCATTTAAAGAACTGAGGGGAGAAAGCGGTATTGAAGGATGGGGGAGATTTTATGGTATGCACATAGGAGTCCAGTATGCTGAGGCTTTTAAATTAATTAGAGGTTGTCTATGAAAAAGGTAATGATAAGTCAGCCAAGGTATCTACCTTGTATTTCGTATTTGAGAAGAATTGGATATGTTGATACTTTCATCATACTTGATAATGTTCAGCGAGTAGAACGAGGATTCGAAAACAGAAACAAGTTGCTAGACATGAATAGTAATCCGCAGTGGTTAACTATACCTGTCAAGTCATCAAGTAGATGTTTAATCAAGGATGCAGAAATTAATGGAGAAGAATGGATTGAGGAGCATAGAAGAAAAGTGAGTAATTGGTATCCAAAACATCCTGATATTGATGAAGTGTTTTATGAGTACACCGAAAGATTCAAGAGAAAAAGCCTGAGTTATAGAGATGGTCTTGTTGATAGTTTGGAGTACATCAGTAATTTTTATGGTATCGGCACAGAATTTGTTTTAGCTAGTAATATCAGTGCAACCATTAATGGAGGAGTAGATGAATTGATTAGGCTGACAAAGTTAGTAGGAGGTGATACTTATGTGTCAGGTAAGACTTGTTTAAGCTATGGTCTTGACCATGATTATGCAACAGAAAAAGGAGTAAATCTTGAAATAGATGAAGTAAATGGCATCGAGTATGGGTTCATTGATTCGCTGTATATGGATGGAGTAAATTTGAATTTATAATTTTAACAAATTTATCCCCTTAAAAAGAATGGAAAAAAGTAAAAAAAGTAAGGCTCTTGAGAATTCAATCAAGACTAGGCAGGAGAATAAAGAAAAGAAAAAAGCTGAATTCCTTGAGGAGTTTAGTAAGAAGGCTAATAATGTTTCTGCAACATGTAAGGCAATAGGTATTGAAAGACCAACCTTTTACAATTGGTTAAAGAATGATGTAGATTTCAGACTAAAAGTGGAGAATGCTGAGGAAGGAGATATTGATATGGCTGAGAGTGCATTGAAGAAGCAGATATTAGGAGGAAACATCACTGCTATTATTTTTTACTTGAAAACGAAAGGTAAGTCTCGTGGATATGTAGAAAGACAAGAGATTACAGGTAAGGATGGAGTAGATATCGTGATTAAAGAAGTATAATGAGCAGAGGTCTTATTGAGATTGAAGTACCAAAATGGCATGAAGGACAGATTAGAATCATGGAGAATTCTAAAAGGTTCAATGTTATTGCCTGCGGTAGAAGATTTGGTAAGACAGAAATGGCTAAGAGGCTATTGTTGTACACTAATGACAATGGCAAGCTGAATGGTGCATTAAACGGATACCCTGTTGCTTATTTTGCTCCCACATACAAAATGCTAATGGAAGTATGGAGAGGGGTGAATAGTTCTTATTACAAGCTAATTGAAAAGGTATCTGAATCAGAAAAACGTGTTGAACTTATAGGAGGAGGCTCGATTGAGTTTTGGTCGTTTGATTCTTATGAATCTGTTCGTGGTAGAAAGTATAAAAGAGTAGTATGTGATGAGTCTGCTATCTTAAAGTCTGATAAACTCAAAGATGCTTGGGAGCAAGCAATTCGAGCATTGTTAACGGATTACAGAGGAGATGCTTGGTTTTTATCAACACCAAAAGGGAAGAAGCACTATTTCCATGAACTAGCAGAAAATCATAAGAAAGACCCCAAAAACTGGGCATTCTTTCAGATGCCGACATCAGTAAACCCTTACATTGATAAGGAGGAGATTGAAGATGCTAGATTAATCCTACCCCCAGTTGTATTTGCTCAGGAGTATGAGGCTTTATTCACAGACATGGTGTCTGATAATTTGTTTATCCAAACATTCAATCTTGAAAGGCATGTTTCGAAGACTCCAATTGACTTTAACCCAGCATTGCAGACTTTTGTGTCAATTGACTTTAACGTAGCACCATTGTGTTGTATTGTAGCTCAGATGGATATGTATTTCAATCAGATTAATATCATTGATGAATACAGGCAGATGGATTCGGATATTTATGAGCTTGCGACATGGTTGAAATCAAAGTATGATACTAGCAGGATATTTGTAACAGGAGACTCGGCAGGATTTAACAGGTCAGTTTACTCAAGAGGACATCAATCTGCTTGGGATATTGTCAAGATGGAGCTAAACCTAAACTGGTCTCAGGTAAAAACTGCAAAGGGAAAACCATCAGGCTATGTAAACAATAAAAGGCTACTAGGCAACGCATTGTTTGCTAAACACCCTAAACTTCAAATAGGTAATTGTCCTTGGCTTATAGAGGATTTAATGAATGTTGAGTGTGATTCAACAGGTCAAATGAATAAGACTAGGAACTCTACTCAGTCTCACTTGCTTGATGCTTTACTAGACTTCTTTTACTCGTGTTGTTCAGATGCAGTAAAGATGCCTTCAATGAGAGGCTAGATTGTCTAAAACGGTAAGGTGTAAGTAATTAAAAATCAATTAAATTTACGAGAAATAAACCCCCAAAAGAATATGTGGAACGAAAAGTCAGTTTCAGATAAACAGATAATTTACATCAATTCGAACACTGGAGAAGAAGCATCAGCATCGATTGTGTATAATCATCCTGAGTTAGGCAAGTTTTATATGTTTGATTCTGTGATGACTATGCCATTCCAACGCAAGTATGTTTTTGACTTGATTCAACAGAATGAGAAAATTGGTATTGAAAAGAAGGAATTGCTTACTCACTTGGAGTCAATCAAGGAATTTATCAATACTGGTAAGGCTAATGACGCATACGGAACAGTTATGTATATTGAGTCTAAATTAAAAGATGGATGGGATTATCAGAAAAGTAGTCTTCTTATTTGTGCTCTGTTAGTAGTGCAGGAAGGAGATAACATAAATGGTTTTAATCAGTCAGATGCTGAGGAAAGAATTAACAAGTGGGCAGTAGATTTAACAATGCTCAGTTTTTTTTTGAACTTTGCACAACTAAGATTAAACAGTTTGATGAACTTTGTAAACAGAAGTTCAAACACATTTTCGGAGGTGGTATCCCAATCAACGGAGAGCCTACCACAACAGTCTTAGGTAAATTAAACGATAAGCGAGACGAGGACTTGCAATTGTTTATAAGACGAGCTACAAACGGAAGTGTTATTGAACGTGACAGATTGCTTGAGTATAGCTGTTACGGTTTTTATAATGAATTGAATTTGTTCGTACTAGAAAACAATAAGGATGCAAAAGGAAATCTTCGAGGTACAGTTTGACCCGACTAGCTTTAACAATAACATTGATAAGGCTTTAAATGCTTTATCCAAACTAGAAACCCAATCAGGTGAGTCAGCTTTAGCGGTTCAAACCCTTGCAAACTCAGTAAAGGGTGTTTCCTTTTCAAGACCAGCAGGTGAAATACTGAGGCTTAATAATGCTTTGAATCAAGTGAATGTTTCTACATTAAAACTTGATAATTCTCAAGAAGGATTGGCTCGTGCAACTAGATTGACTGAGCAAGCCATGAAATACTATGGTAAGACCACTCAGGAAACTACTGATAAGGTAAATAAGCATAAAAAGGCTACGGATGATGCTAGTAAATCGACAACTTCTTTTGGCGAAAAAATTAAGGGGGCATTCAGTAATCTAGCTGGTGCTCTTGGACTTACTGCTGGTATAGCTGGACTTGTTTCGTTAAGTCGTGCAATTCTAAATACAACTGCTGAGTTTGAAAAGTACAAGGCTGTACTTACAAACACATTAGGTAGTTCGGCTTTAGCTAATAATGCTTTGGCAACAATCACAGACTTTGCTTCAAAGACTCCGTTCTCTGTTGCTCAACTTACTGAGTCATTTGTTAAGTTAGCTAATCAAGGCTTTGTGCCATCTGTCAATGAACTAAGGAAATTAGGTGATTTGGCTTCATCAACTGGTAAGGAGTTTGACCAATTAGCTGAGGCTATTCTTGATGCACAGACTGGAGAATTCGAGAGATTAAAGGAATTTGGTATCAAAGGAAAAGTAGAAGGAGATAAGGTCACATTTGCCTTTAAAGGTGTTCGTACTGAAATTGATAATAATTCTGAGGCAATCAGGAAATACATTGTAAGCCTAGGAGAAATCGAAGGTGTACAAGGTTCAATGGAGGCAATTTCAAAGACTTTGACAGGTCAAATATCCAACTTAGGAGATGCTTGGGATCAGATGTTAGTTTCTATTGGAAATAACACTAGAGGAGTATTTACTTCTATAATTGAATACACAGGAAAAGTCATCAATAAAATCACTGAGTTCAATGACCAAGTTCAAGCTATTAATGATATTGACCCAACTTCTGGTGGATTTTTCCAGCAATGGTTAAAGGGGGATAACATTATAGCTAAGGGTATTATTGCAAATAAAAAGGCATTACAAACAGTAACATCTGATATTATTGCAAATGCAACAACCTTGGATGATATTGAAAAAGGTAAGTTAAAATTGAGAGAATCTTATGATGAGAAAAGAACTCAAATTGATAAGATTTATAATGCAAAGAATAGTGCAGGTATAAACAGGCTAAGAAGTTTAGAATATCGTGGTTTACGGAAGGCTTACAATGACCAAGTTTTGGCTTTAGATGCTCAGGCTAAATTATTATTAGATAAGGCAAGCAAATCTTCAGCAGGAATATCAAAATCAAAGCAAAAGGAACTTGATGACCTTATGAAATTAGAGGAGGCATATTGGAAGAAGCTAAGAGATATGCGTTCTGCTTTGGCAACTTATAAGTTTCAGAATAGTCCGAAAACACAGCAGGCTATTGAGGAAGAATATGCTCGTTTGTTAGAAATTGAAAAGTCTGAGATTCAAAAACAATTCGGTAAGCTAGGAAAGCTAAAGGTTTTAACAATGCAGGCTGAGGCAGTAAAGATGTCAACTGCTAGAACCCAAACAGATGTTGAAGAATTCACAAAAGCACAGAAAGATGCTTTAACTGGTATTACTCGTGCAATTGAAGACCAAGAATTATCTATCAGAGAGAAGAAAGTAGCTTTAATGAAGGATGGATTCGAAAAGGATAATGAAACTACTCAGTTAGAATACGATAAGCAAATCCTTGCTATAAAGAGAGCTGAGGAGGACAGAATTAAAACTATCCAAGAGGAAAGAAAAAAGGGCACATACACAGACACAGTAGCTAATCAGGAAATCCTAAGAGCACAGCAAGATACACTTGTCTCAATAGAACTACTTGAAAAAGATAGTTATGAAAAGAGATTGAAAAACTTGCAGAAGTTCTATGAGGATATGCTTGGTATTACTGATGCTGAAGGAGCTAAACGTGTAGCTAAGGATTCTGAGGTATTGGCTAGTATTGTAATGAAAGAGTCTGAAAGATACGCAAAAGGAGAAATTACTCTAGAGCAGTATGAAAGAAACATTGCAAGAAAACAATCTGAGTTTAGAAAAACTGAACTAGATACTCAGTTAACCAACTATGAGCAGGATTTAATGCTTTTAGAGGAGAGTTTGAAGAATGCTGATACTGCTAATAAAACATCAATCGAGACTAAGATTGCAGGAATCAAAGAAGGCATATCTAAGACTCAGACTGAAATCAACTTATTGAATAAGCAGTTTACAAATCCAGTAGATAGCTTAATTGGTAAGGCATTTGGTATCGACCCCAATGACCCTAAGTCTCAGGAGGATATTGATAAGTTCAAGAGTGCTATCACAAATGCAATTGGAGAAACTGCTAAGGCTGTAAATCAAACATTGCAAGCACAGATAGATGCAGATAACCGAGCAATTGAATCTCAGAAAAAACGTGTTGACGAGGCTTCAAGAATTGCATCTGAGGGTAATGCTGAATACTTACAACAAGAGGAGGAGAGAATGAGAGAGCTTGAGGCTAAAAGAGATGAGGATGCAAGAAAGCAGTTAGCAATAAACGCGGCACTCCAAGCATCGCAGGTTTTAGTTTCTATTACAGGAGCTTTAGCAAGTTCAGGTGGTGAGCCAATTCAAGTAGCTACTAAGGTTGCTACGATTATAGCGGCACTCGCAACTGGTTATGCTTTGGTTTCTAGTTTGCAGTCTAAAACACCTAGTTTCTTTGAGGGAACAGACTTTGTACCACTAGGAAACAATCCTAAAGGTAGAGACACAGTTCCTGCATTCTTACATGAGGGAGAGGCTGTAATTCAAGCTGATAAGAATAAGGCTTATGCTCCAACTATCAAGGCTATTCGCAGAGGATTATTGCCACCTGAGATATTGAATGGTTTTGTAACTGGTAACCAAATGAATCACATGGCTTTAGGTCAGGCATTGCAGGCTAGTTCAAACACTTCATTCAAGGAGTCACACTTTGTAGAGATGAATGAGAGATTAGCAGGATTGGAACAAGTAATGCTTGGAACAACAAAAGCAGTAAGACAAATTGGAGTAAATGTTAATCTTGATTCTGATGGATTCAGTTTATCTATTCAGAAACACTTGGAACGCAAGTCTAAAATCTTGAACGCATAATGAGCATAGTTAAAATTGAAATACGCAAGCACCAACTTGTAAACAAACAAGGTCAGAATGTACTGATTGATTGTGTGAATAATCAAGGCTCTTATGTTCTTGGTAATGTAGATTCAACATGGATTGACATCACAGCAGAAACGGATGGTCTTGAGGATTTGGAGCTATATATCAAGAAACCTGTAAACTCAGGTAAGGCATCTGAAAGGAGTGCTACTGCTCAGGTTACATTGGTAGGCGGTGCTCAAACTATTGTAATGGAATGGTTGTATTCTACTGCATGTTCTCAGTTAAACTACTTTGATGTTAGAATAACAGACTTGACATGCAACCTAGTTTACAACATGTTTTCTTTGAAAGCAGATAATATCGAGTATTGTACAAATGATGGTTGCGGAGTTACTTTGCCACTGAGAGAGGCAGACAATGAATACTTCAAGCTAAAGAAGATTTCAATCATGGATAATCACTTAAAGTGGTTTTCTGAGGATGGAACTAAGGAGCACCCTACTTTTTTAGTTACCATTCTAAATCAAATGAGCTTGTTGCAATCAGTGTCAGTAGGTATGTACTTATTCGTACAGAACTTGCCCGGCATTGGTTTGATTATTGATGCTATTGCAGATATTGAAAAGGCAATTAGAAAATCATTAGGTGTCGGTTATTATGCTCCAGCTCCATTGATTAGAACATTGCTTGAGAATGTAGCAATTAAGGCTGGATTAACACTAGATACTATCTTTGATGTTGGTCAAGATGCTGAGAATGATTGCATGTTTATTCCATACGGAGGAGATTATCACCAGAATGAGGCAGTAAACGGCTCAGGTTCTCCAAGCACTAAGTTTATTTGGGGCAATAGGTATATTTGGTCTGCGGACAAATTTATCGAGGCTCTATGCAAAACATACAACTGCTATTGGGAAATAGGTAATGGTGTTCTTTATATCAAGAAGAACATTGAATTATTGGATAGTCAAACCTTTGACCTATCGCAAGATATTATTGGTAATGTATGCTATTCTTATAATTTAGAAAAGAAGCCTTCCTATGGCAGATATGAGTATGCTAGTGATGCTTCAGATATGTCATTGAATAGTTCAGCAATAGCTTACAATGATATTGTTGACTTTGATGGTGAGGCAGATAATCCTATCCTAGAAGGAGAGTTAGATAAAAGATTTGAATTTGCTAATACTAGCTTTCTGCATGATAGTTTTTCAACTAATCCATACATTGAGATTTTTGATACTGCTTATATTGTAGCTTACATCCTAGCAGGATTATTGTCATTTGTAGCTACATCTTTGATAGCAGGAACCATAACAGCCACAGGAGCAGTTTTAATAACAGCAGGTGTAGCCTATTTCACTGCATCAATCAGCATTTCTGTTGCAGATAAAAAGAATGAATATGGTGAGAATTCAGTTTATGGAGGTTCAATCAGGATTATGGGAAATGGTTCAATCAATACACCAAAGATTATCCGATATGACCCTGAGAATAATAGCATAGGTAATGCAAAGGCTGTGTATGCAAATATCGAAGACATACAACCATCATGGATGAATACTGAGAATATAGCTTATGAAGACCAGCCATGGGGTTCGTCATTGAAAAAGCCTTTTACAAAAGTGTGGAATTATCCATTGTATTTTGATGCAAATTACATTGGTAACATGTATGATAAATACCATGAACAAACTGATAATCCATTTAAGGTAAATGTAGGAAACAAGACTTTGACTTTAATCATGCCATTGTGTTGCGAGACTATTGTAACGACTGGACTTGTAAGCGATATTGGTCGAATTGTAGGTAAGGTAGCTAAGGTTAGTGATACTGAAAAGATTATTGTTGAAGAAGTAAAGGTATCTTACAAGGAAATGTTAATTGAAGTCAAAGGTAAAATAATTTATATCTAGGAAAATGAAACTTTACAAAGGAGTAGGTAATGTTAGTAGAGATGAATTGCAAGAATGTAAGTTCGGCTCTCACAAGAAGTGTCCATCTTATGCAATTCCAATAACTGAGGCTGTAAAGTCTTCGATTAGTTATCAATTGCAATTGCGTGAATCGCCTAAAAGAATTCGTTCTTATTTTGCTGATTTGTGCTCTGAAATGGAGATTGAATTCAAGTTTCAGACTTTGTTGTATGGTTTAAATACTAGAGATGAATACTATGCAAATTACCTAGGATTTAAAGAATTGCCTGAGTATGATTCTTTCTATGTTTATTTTGAGGTTACATATAATGATAACAGCATTGAAAGATTTTTCTCTCAAGACTTCCTGAAAGAAAGATGTGAGAATGTAGCAATAATCGAGGCTTGCTATTCAGAAAATGATAATTCAGGTTATGACTCAGATGGTAATTATCTAGGATTGCCTGTTGATGCTATTTTTGGTAACTCAGACTTGAGATATTACCACATGTACCCTGTTCGGGAATTGACTACAATGTACCAAGGTAACAATCTTACCTACAAGACTTTAAATAATGGCTCTAAGGTTGTTAAAACTACTACCGAGAAGACATATCAGATAAGTTATGAGGTTTTACCTTATTGGTATGACGAAGAAGTAGTGAAGGCATTCGAAAAGGGTGTTGTTAACGTGCTAGGTAAGCAATACACATTGAAGGAATTCAAGGCTGAACCAGTAGGAAATCCTTCATGCAGTCGTGTTTACAACACAGTTACAGCATCTGAAATAAAAAACATATCAATGTCCTGCGGAACTGCTGAATGTCAAACATTCTTCTGTGTGCCGACAACATGGTCAGCTACTATATTCCCAGTATGTTTGGATGAAGATAATCCTGAGTTACAGCAATACAACTTGGTTGTAAATGGATTGCACCCTATTGCATTGCATAGCATCACAAACAACACAGGAGCATCAATTGAGATTGATGGTTATCAAGAAGATGGTAGCTATGTAGATTTCAATTCCATTTTAATTACAAATCCCACATCTGTTGGTACAATTGTAATTGAATATGAAGATTGTGATGGTGTAAAAAACAAGACATTATACATTCAAGAAGCAGATTGTTGCTGGTTAGGAGATTTCATCCAATTAAATTCATAAGATATGCCAAATAGGACAGTTACAGTTAAATTAACATCAGCAGGTTCTGATACTGGTAGTTTTAACATTAAGACAACAGATGGAGTAGTATTATTTAGTAATATTACAAGAGAAGCTATATTAAGTGCAAATGGTTTAACTATTGAAATTCCATACGAGACAACTCAATTAGTATTGGAGTCAACAGGTGTGTGTAATACTCAAAGAGTGTTGCAATTAACACCAGTACCACCTTTAGTTACTAGGTATTATGAATTAGTATGTTGTAATCCTGAGTTACCAAATGTATATACCAAATTAGCTAACACATTGCCAGCAAACAGGTATGTTAAAGTAGGGACTCCAAACATATTCTATGTTTATGAAGGAGCTTATATTGACCAAAATTTTGACCCATCAAACTTAGACACTAGCATAGTTCCAACTTCTGGAATAGGTTGTGCATAAAACACTTAGTTATGACAAATGAACACCAAGCAAAGGTTGAAGCTGTAAGAAAGCATTTTAATTCAACTACAATGAGAATTGGAGAATTTTGGGATGAATTCTATGAATCTTACGGATATAGCAATCGAACTGGATTAAAAAAACTTTGTATAGTAAATAACATTACTGTTGGCGAAAGAGCTAAGTTTAGAAATACTAGCAATGGGAAAAAAACTGAGTTTAACCTTAGTGAACTTGATAATTTTGGTATAGCACAGAGTATAGGCAAGGAATATACTAGCTTGAAATTGCCATCTGAGTTAAAGAAGATTGGTATCATGTCGGATATTCATTTCCCATACCATAGCCTTGAAGCTCTGAGAACAGCAATATCATATTTGCTTGAGCAAAAAATTGATTGTTTGTATCTGAACGGAGACATTTTTGACTTTTACAGCATAAGCCGTCACGAAAAGGACCCTGATATGCGTGATTTCCCTAGAGAGGTCGAGATGAATAAGGAATTTGTTCAGAAGCTACGGAATCTATTCCCAACTATCCCAATTTATTACAAACTAGGAAATCATGAAAATCGTTATGCTAAATCATTGCAAGTAAACGCAGAAGAATTTGCTCAAATTCATGAATTGCAGTTTGATATATTCTTTGGATTTGATAGATTAGATTTTAGGGTAGTAAACGATTGGCAAGGAATGGAGATGGGTGATTTACTTGTGCTCCATGGACATGAGCTTTATGGAGGAGGCGGTGTTAATCCAAGTCAGAACTTGTTTAACAAGACTATTTGTAATACTCTTATAGGACATGTTCACAGAACTTCTAACACTACTAAAAAGACTGGTTTTAAACAATTCATCCATACATATTCAACTGGATGTTTAACCTCTCTAAGTCCAAAATATATGCCATTCTCTCAGCATAATCATGGCTTTGCAATTGTTGAAATAGAAAATGGTATTTCAAGAGTTAAGAACTTGGTTATCAAGGATGGAAAGGTTTTGTAGTTTTTGTCAATAATAGTCTATTTGTAGTTAAAAAAATAGCCATATATTTGTAATGTACATAGCGGTACTGATGGCAATTTTCAACTTTTAAACAGAAAAAAAATGCCGATTAATTATTCAAATTTTGTTGATTGTGCAGGTGACACTTGTGTTAAAGTGACTTTGCCTGTAAGAGCATCGCAGGCTTGCGATTGCGAAACTTGGAGTGGTCGTATCAACGACTTATACTTCATTGATTGCTCGGAGGAAATTACTCCTGCAAATCTTATTGATACCGCTTGGTGGACTGCATTAAAAACTGGCAACAAGATTTTCAACTTAGGTGTTGGTATCGGTGGTTATGCTAAGAAGAATGCAACAACTTTTGATGCAGGTGGATGTGGTGTAGCTACAATTCAACAAATCGAATGGGCTTTAACATATCAGGTATTCTGTATGGATAAGTCTTCTGCTATGTACACTCACGAATTCGCAAATGATTTAATCAATGGTGGTTTGAAGAACTACAATGTGATTGCTCGTTTCTGCGATGGTGACAATATGATTTTACCAATTGGTAAGGTTGCATTATCTGATTTTAACAATGAATTGCCAACGGATACTACTGGCTTCATGTCATTCTCTTATGAATTCTCTTGGCAGTCTATGATTGTTCCAACTCCATTAGAGGTTGCTGGCTTACAAGCAGTATTGCCGAAAGCTACTCGATAGTCTTTTTGTTGTGTTAGGTTAATAGTGAAAATGGGGAGGGGTTATGCCCCTCCTTTTTCAATTTAAATAGATATGGATTTTACAAGTTTGGAAATTTATGATATTGATTCTGCTAAGAAAATAGTAGATAAAGTTATATCATCTGAGGATGGTGTACCTCAGTACAAGGTTCACTATTTTGAAAAAATAAAAAAACAGCTTCAAGTTCATACTGAAGGGAAGATTTTCTCTAAGGTTATTAATGTTTTCAAAAACGAGGAGCAGGAATCCACAAACTTTGTTGTAGATACATACGAATCTGTAACAAAGGGTTCTATTTGGAGAGGTATTGACAACATTGCAAGAATCTTTAACAACACTGGTTTTAATATCACTGGAGACAAGAATACAATTCAAGCACTTAGTGATGCAAACTTCTTCGGTGATTATATCGAAGATTTTATTTCTGTATCCACAGCTAAAGACCCTAACACAGTTCAAGTTTGGCAGAAAAGAAAAGATGGTACTTGGGAATCTGAGTTTATTGAAACAGAATTCATCAAGATTATCAATGAACATGAAATTGCCTACATTGATGTAGAAAATAGCGATTATACAATTGAAGTAGATAAGACTTATTTAGGCTCAGTAAATAGCCAATATGATGATATTAATAGACGAGTAACTAAATCATACTTTGAAGGAGTTAAGTATAAATTTGGCGATAATATTAAGATTATCTATATCAACAATTTTCAGTACATTGAAATTGTAAAGAAAGGAAAAGAGGCAGAGGTAATAATTGAAAATTTCAAGACTCCTTTAAAACATCCTTACACATGTACAGGTGTTCAGGAAATTGCTGAGGGTGTTTACGATTCAGCAGTAGCACCATTTATTCCATTCGGGAATCATGCTTTAATTCAGCACAGAACATATCGTTCAGTTGAGGCATTGTTTGGTTATCCTAGAATGAGTGAGGTTGAACTACCTTGCGAGAATTGCGTGAGAGGTATGGAAAACTGCGAAGTTAGTGAGTCATATCCTAGCGGATTAAAACCATGCTCAAAATGTAGCGGAACAGGTCACGTTTCATTGCAGTCAACATTTAAAATTTACAAACGTAAATTATTCCCTGATAATCCTGAGCTTAATGCAAATGTAAAACCAGTAGAATTTTTTACACCTGATTCAGCAATCCTTGAGTATAATGCTAAGGCTTGGAAGGAAACCCTCCAAATGGGTGAAGATGCTATTTACATTCAGCAACGTGTAGAAACAGGTAATGTAGAGTCTGCTAAATCAAGAGAAAAACAATTGGAATCAATGTACTCATGGCTGGGTCGTATTTCAAATGTTATCTATGGTAATATTCAGGATGCTATTAATAATTATTGTGCCATTACAGGTAGTGGGGTTGCAACTGTTGAAAAACCAATGTCGTTTGCAATCATGTCTGAGCTTGAGGCATTTGATTATCTTAATAAGATTGTAATTACCGATGCACCAATTTTCATCAAGACAAGTCATATTGAAAACTTCTTGAACAAGTATATCTCAAAAACATCTGCTGTTATTAAGATTGTTGATGTATTAAAGAGAGTTGACCCATTTGTATTCTATACTCAAGGAGACTTGCAAGCATTGTCAGATAGCGGAGTAATTAATGATACAGATTGGAGAATCCATGCTTATGCCTTCCCTCTATTAATGCAGATGTACACAAGAAATCCTGAGTTATTAGATTTAGAGTATGAGGCTATTGAAAGACAACTATTAGCTGTTGTTGATAGCAAGATTAAACCAAAGGCTATCGGTATGTCTAGTGACCCGAATGACCCAACTACTAAGCTGAGAGGCTCTGTTGGTGGTTTATATACTATGATTCAAGTAGCAAAAGCAGTGTCCGAAGGAGCTTACGATTTAGATGCGGCTGTCGCTTTGATTGTTGATAGATTCGGTTTAACTGAGGAAGAAGCAAGAAAGCAACTAGGTACACCTAATGTGCAGATCCCAACTGCTGTTTAAATAAATTGAAATGACCCACGAGGACATTTATACTAAGATTAGCAATATAGCAACAGACAACTTCAATATTAGCGAGGTTGAAAAATTGCTATTGAATGAAATACTAGCTAATGTTAGAAAAGGTCTAAATACAAGTGGTAATAAAATCACTGGATTAAACAGAAGTGCTGGTAAAATAATCTCAGATTCTATCCGAGCATTGTATGATACTAATCAGTACAAGAATAGTCTTGCTAGTTTACTATCAGATGTACAAGGATTAGGTGTAAGTAAGATTGGAGTGTATAAGGATAATGCCATGGAAGTGGCTATTTCTGACTTGTCTGAGGCTCAAAGTGTAGCATACGACAGTTTACTTGACTCGCTTAATGAAAGTGGCTTAAATCAAAGATTTAATCAGCCTGTTCGTCAGCTTATTTATCAAAATGTTAGAGATGGAGCTAGTCAGACTATGCTTGAAAAGGCTATTAGAAGTTATGTTTTAACTGATAATGGCTCAAAGTCTGATTTGAACAGATACATCAATTCAGTTTCTATTCAGTCAGCGGATGCTTATTCTTCTGCAATTGACCAAGAAGTTTACAACAGATACAAAACTAAGATTACTCATATTCGAGTAGTCGGTTCATTAATTGAAACAAGTTCTCGTCAGTGTAGGCAAGCAGTGATTAAATACGAGAGAGAAATACCAATGGATAAACTTCCTGAATGGATTGCTTATGCAAAAGATAATGGAGGTAGCCAAACATTGAATACTAACAATTTGTCAAGTCTCAAAGCACATTATGGTTGCAGGCATCAGTTTGTTCCTGTAATTTTAAAAAACAAATAGAATAATATGGAATGCTTAAATAACCTTTTGAAAATCCGTGATTACTGTGAGCCAAATTCAACTGGTCCATTCATTGGAGATTTTGTTGATGTTTCTACTTTGTTGCTATCCAACTTAGCAAATGCTGAGGAATTAACTGGTAAGCAATATGGTGATATGTTAATCAATTCTGCAATTGAACAGGTTAAGTCGGATATTCTATTGTCTGCATCTGAAGGATATTCTGTAAGAAATGAGGTTTACCACCTAATCTCTCAGCACAAGTTTTCAGGAACTTATAATAACTGGGGAGTTTCGTTGTCAAACTATTTCCGTTCAGGTTACTCAAGCATTAATATCACTGAGTTAAAATTCAAGGCTAGTTTCACTGGTCCATTTACTATTGTATTTGATGATTTGGCAGGACAGACTGAATTGCTTGCTGAGGGTATTGCTGGTCAGGAAATTACAATTCCAGTTGAGTATGTAACTAAATCAAAAACTGTTAGAATTTTCGCCAAGGAATCTAATGCTACTTTTGCAGTATTGACTGGAACTTCATCTTGTGGTTCTTGCTCTGCTAAGAAAGGTGTTTACCTAGGAATGCAAGGTTTCAATCGTTTGACTAATCACCCTCAGTCAACTGGTTTTATTCCAAGTGCACACATCTCTTGCAATATGGATGATATTATGTGTATTGCTATAATGAGAAACAAGGCTTTGTTCTCTAAGGCTATTGCTTACAAGGCAGGTGCTTTAGCTTACAATCGTTTGCTACTTACAACAAGATTGAATGATAGCACATTAAATATCAATGAAAGTGTAGCTATTGCTTATCTAAATACTCTTGAGGCTAAATATCGTGAACTTATGTTCGGTTCGGCTCAGTCGTATGGTAACGCAAGTACAAATGGTATTATATCAGTTATCAGACAATCGTTCAGAACAATGAATGACCAATGTATTGTTTGTTCTAGTCAGATGTCAAGTTCAACTGCAACATTTTAATGAATGATATTCAGAAGATATTGATTAACCTTAAGTCTTGGGCAAATTCTACTGCACCGATTGATAATATCGTGCAGGGAATGAATCAAGGTAAATCTGCAATGCAGAACAGGATTTTCAATTCTGAGCAAGGAGCAAAAGATATAACTGGAAAAGGACTTGGTTCTTACTCTGACCCTTATAAAAAGTATCGCCAAAAAAGAGGTAGGCAAACAGCACATATTGATTTAGAGATGACTGGTTCTTTGAGACGAGACATTAAGGTAATTCAAGAAAATGCTAAGGTTGCTATTGCAGTTCCTTCATCAATTGAAAGAAACAAGATTGGTTACATCGAGAATAGATACAAGACTGCAATTTTCGATATTTCACAAAATGAAAGAGATGAAATTATGACCACTATCGAGAATAATTTCACTAATGATATTAAACAGATTATCAATGGAATTAATTAGCGAGATTGTTAAAGCACTTTGTCCTGAGTTTGGGAATGTTTATAGTGCTAGTTTGGAGATAATCGATGGAATGCGAGTTCCTGTATATTATGATGGTAATGATTATAAGTCTTTGTTGCCTGATGACACAAAGGATGAAATCATTTACTTGCGTGAATTAAATAGCAGTAGAATATCACCAATTGATTTAGGTGGTTGTCAGAAGGCTTTGTTTGTCAATAGTAATTACCGCATTGTATTTTATTCTAGTTCAGAGTATAATACATTTGCTATTACTCAGAAGTTTTATTCTGCTCTTGCATCTTACCAAATTGAAATTAATTCAGTAATCAATAATGTTGATTCACTTTTCATGCAAGAGTCGGGTAAGAAAAAGCATATTAGATTGAAGAATGTTGGTTATTTCGCCATTGATTTTTCTATCAGAAAAGAAATTAACAAGTGTGAACTTTTAGACGATTGTGGAAATGAATTGCAATAAGTGTATTTTAGATTTGTGCAGTATTGATGTTTGTGGTAATACTGGTATTTTAAAATTGCCACATACAATTTTGGTAGCTGGAGATTACACTGTTTCGCTTCAATTTCAAGGAGTGAAATTACAGACAACAACTCCATTTGCTGAAGGAGAACAATTGCAATTCAATTTGACCAATCTTAATGAAAAGTATTGCTATACAGGTGAGATTCTTGACCCAACTGGAGAAAGACTTTTAATCGAGTCAGCAGGAACTTTATATGGTGGTTTTTCATTTTGTACTAATCAAATAAGAATCCCTTTTACAAATGCAAATTAATCTACTTGTTATTGCTGGTTTGGTTGGTTTATTCAGGATAGCTATCTATGCAATTGGAGAGCCGTCTTCTGAGTTTAACCCAAAAGCTATATTAGCAAAATACACTTATGTACTGGCAAAGTGGAGATTGAAATCATTGCAGGTACAATTACCTGAGTTTCAAGTTTTAGAAAATGATTCAAAAACCAAGGCTGATTTAATAATCGAGAAGGAAGTAGAAATGTCATTCACAGTAAACGAATGTTTACCACTAGCAGGATTTTTAAATATGCTAGGCTTCTGTTCTACTTGTTCTTCTGTTTGGTTTTTTGGATTAACATATTTATTGCCCCATATTTTTACATCGGGATATTACGATGCTTTTATCGGATATGGTGTATGCCTTATTGCATCCCGATTCACATTTAAATACCTTTAAAATGGAATTAGTAGAAAAGTTTAACCCCTCAAACCTGCCTACGATTGATTCATCTGAATTTCTTACATTGACTAAAGATGATATTCAATTACTTGCTAGTGTTTATCCTGTAATGCAACCTAAGTTATTGATTGCAAAGGAAGGAACAAGTTTCCCTCAGTCTCCAGCTACTTACAAATCTTTGTTTAGTTTATTGTTCTCAGGTCACAAGTTTTATATTACAGGAACAATGTATGGAAAACCCAAAGAAGTTGTTGCTTCAGACTCAGATGTTAAGATGGCAGAAGCTATTTCAGCACCTGATTTTCTTGCTCCTGAAGGTCAAATTTTTGAGGAAGCAGATGTAGTATCAGAAACTATATTTGAAGCTGAGAAACCTGAAGAAACTATCAAGACAATAGCAAAAACACAAGTTAAACGCACAAGAAAATCAAGTAAAAAATAAACCCCCACAAAAATGAGTTTAGAAACCCTAGTAAAAAATCTTGGTCTTACAGACGAGGATATTACAGCATTAAGCACAGAAGGAGCAGATTTGACTCCTATTACCCAAAAGGTAACAGATTCTATCAAGGCTAAGATTCTTGAGGATGAGGCTTTTTACAACACATTAGACAAGAATCGTTTGCCAAAAGATTGGTTTAATGAAAAGTTTAATGAAGGTGTATTAAAGGTGGCTGGTATGGGTAAGTCAGCAATTGACAAGCACTTTGGTTTAACATCTGAGGATAAAGCTACATTCTCAGAGGATGAATTAAAGGATATTGCAAAGTACACTGCTAAGGCAACATCAATTTTCAAAGGTAAGATTGCTGGAGATAACAAAGATGTTTCTACTTTGCAAGACGAAATCATTACATTAAAACAGCAGTTGGATGAAAGAAAGACTGAGATTGAGTCATTGCAGACTAAATTTGATTCAGACCTTTCTGAAAAACTAACAGCGAAAGAGCTTGAAACACTTTCTTTGATTGAAGCATCTCAGTTACAATCTAATATCCCTGTTCCAGTTGGTATCATTTTTGACAAGGCATTTGCTAGTGTAAAATCAAAATACACAGTTGTTGTTGAGAATGGAATTGCTAGTATCCGAAAAAAAGACAATCCTACATTCAAGGTTGAAAAGGCTGATAAGTCAGGTCACATGGAATTAAAGGATGCTCTTACTGAGGCATTCAAGGAATTGAAGACTTGGAAGGATGATAACGGAGGTCAACAAGGTGCAGGAGGTAAAGCAACAGTTACAATTAACCCAAGCAAAGGTTCAGTATCTGAGGCATTAAAGAAAAAACAAGCAGAGGAAGACGCATTCTTTTCATAGTTGATTAATAGGTTTAGTGCTCAAAAACCCCTTTCTGATTCGGATTGGGGTTTTTTGTTGTTGATAAAAAAAATAATCAAAAAATAAATGTTATTTATTTGCTAAATTATAATTTAATCTGTATCTTTATATGGTAAATCAAACACTACATAAAATGATACAAGTATTAGAATTTCAAAACACATTCACAGTTAACGAAAAAAGAATCTTTGTTAATTACAGAGAATTGTTAATCAAGGCATTTTATATGCAACCAGCAGATGCAGACCAAGATGCTTGTCAAAAGATTAAGGAGATGCGTGAGAGAAATGCTCCTAAAGTTGATTATTCAAAATACCAAATTGTACAATAATGAAGCAAGAACTAATTGATTTTAAATTTATGCTTTTAGAAAGCGGATTTAATGTAGCTCAGGCTAATTTGGATTATAGAAATAATGTTACTTGGCTTTTATTTGAAAAGTATGGTAGATTAGGCTATGTTCAGATTGAAAGTTTTGGTTATTTCTCATTTTCTAGTGTTAACAAACCAAGTAAGATTTATGGTACAGGAACTCGGATACTTTCTGAGGTTTGGAATCCAACTATTGAAAATGCTGAGTACATGGTTTCAAAAAATTGGAGTAATAAGAATGCAGAACTTTATTCCAGCTTAGATGAATATGCAAGCTACCCTATTAATAAAATTTTAAATTACGAGGTTCAAAAGAATTGGACAGAAGTTATATCAAATTTAGAAAACAATTAATCCCAAAAACATGAAAAAGAAAATCAAAGAATTTATTGAAGATTACGAACCTCAGACTGTGGTTATGATTTTAGCATTAGCAATGATTTTGTTCAAGTTAATTGATTTAGCAAATCACATTTGATATGGAATTCACAGCAGGAGTAGTCGTATTTATTTTAGGATTCCTATTCTGTTTGATTATAGCAGTAGGAGCATTATCAATTTTTTTAACAATTTTAGAACACATAACCAATGGCAGAAGCACCGAACAAGATGACAATGAAAAGTATTACCACTAGTCCAAGACAAGGAGAATTTGATGAGTTAATCGAATTGGTTCACAATTGGGCAGAAGAAAGGAATTTGTTGTCAAGAGACAATGTAAAATCTCAAATGCTTAAAGTTGTTGAGGAAATTGGAGAAACTGCAAGGGCAGTAAACAAAGGAGATATACTTGAGACAGTTGATGGTATTGGAGATTCATTTGTAACTTTGATTATCTTAGCATTTCAATTAGGACTGAGTCCTGCACAATGTTTGAATGATGCCTATGAGGTAATCAAGAGTAGAACTGGTAAAACAGTAAACGGAACTTTTATAAAGGATTAAATTAGTTAGATTCATACGTTTTGTTTTTGAAAAAAGCCTCGATTTTGTCGGGGCATTTTTTTTTGTCAATAAAAGTATATTGCATGTAAAGAAAACCTGCATATATTTGTACATCATCTGGGTTTTAGCAGTCACCCGAAAAGGCTAAAAATTTCTCAGGCACTTCAAAGCCGTAATTTGATTCCTAAAAAGTATTTTTTCACATTGACTTAATTGTCATATAAAATGAATTGGTTATGCCATTAGTAAATCCATCGAGCTTTGCAGGTTGTGCACCTCGCACTGCTCAATTAGCAGATTATTTCGGTAAGCAAGTACCAGCAGGTCGTGATTTCGGTTCACTTGCATTCTTGCAATTCTTGACTTCAACACAAAACACTTCAGGTGTTCGTCGTTTATCTGATGACGTTGTAGGTGTGCCAGGCAAGAAACGTGGTGTTAAGTTGATGTTCACTACTCCATTGTGTGTTAGTGTATGTACAACTGCATTTGATTGTACAGATACAAAGGGTGCTATCTCTCCTGCGGTTCAATTCGCTGAGTTTGATATTGCAACTGAGTATCATGTTTGTGATGGCTTAGGTGCTCCATCTGCATTAAAATTCACTGATTCTGAGTTTGCTCAGTATTGCGAATTAGATGACGAAGCATTCTTACAAGCTCAATTTGCTGAGTTTGATATGTCTATGTTTAAGGCATTAGATAAGCAATTAGTTTCTTTATTGCGTACTCAAATCAATGTAGCAAATGATGTTAATTTCCCTTTCTTAAAGGTGAACTCAACAACTGGTCATCGTGCTTTATCTGATGAGTGGTTATTCTGGATTTCTACTGAGTTATCAGAAAATCATGGTGTTGATATCATGGATGTTGTATTGTTCGGAGGTCGTATGATTAAGACAATTCAGCAAAAGTACAAGTTGGCTACTGCTTCAACTGAAGGTTTTGATTTGTCTGCTTCAACTGGTGAAGTTCCTGCATTATACTATGACAGAAACTTTGATGTTTCTTTCGGAACAAATGCAATCGTTGCAATTCCTTTGAAAGCCTTACAATTAGTAACATTCAACAAGTATGTTGGTGCTAAGGCATTCCGTGGAGAAAAAGACATCAACTTTACAAAAGTTATGCCTTTAGGTAACGGTTCAAACATCACTTTTGACTACCAATGGCGTCGTGATGTTGAGTGTGCAGGATACTCATATTTCCCAAGCATCTATGCTGAATTAGTTAAGACTGTTTCTTCAGGATGTGCTGGTGCAAATGCTGATGGTTTTGTTGTATTCACAGATTGTGGAGAAAACGAATTGCCAGTTTGCGTATAGTAAGATAGTGCCTTAGTACCGCTATGTACAGGCTTAAGGTGGGCGGGGTAAAACCTGCCCATTTTTAATTTAAATCAATATGAAGATTAGTGTACACCTTAGTTTGTCTGAGTTAATTAGTTCTGAATCTGCTAAAAGAAAAGGAATTAGTAACATGCCTACTGAAGCTCATTTATCCAATTTGCGAGTATTAGCAGAGAAGGTATTTGAACCTATTCGTGAGCATTTTGCAACACCGATATTTATATCCAGTGGTTATCGTTCTGAAGCTCTCAATAAAGCTATTGGAGGCTCAAGAACATCTCAGCATTGTAAAGGTCAGGCTATTGATATTGATATGGATGGTTCTGATAGCGAAGTATCAAATAATGAAATTTTTCATTGGGTAAAACAGAATTTGAAGTTTACTCAATTGATTGCGGAGTTTCCCGATGCAAATGGGAATTTAGGATGGGTGCATATTGGATATGATGCACAAAATTTAAAGAATGAAATTATCATTGCAGTAGGCAAGAATAAATATGTTCCATACAAAGGGAACGAAAAGTTAGTAAAATGAGCAGTCAATTAAATCAAGTTGAAGGAGAATGCTGTAATGGTATCACAATTGATTGTGATGTCACTGGAGCTACTAATTTGCTTGTAGATTTATCGGGCGAAATTTTACAGAATAACTTTGGTAGTAAATTAACTTGTCCTGAGGCTACAAACAGAGTCGTTAGCTTAAATAAAAGGACACTTGGATATAACTATCCAGTAGCTATGAACGGAGCTACAATTGAGGCTATTAGCCTCTCAGGAATATCATTAGGTTTTGGGTTTTAAAAATAGCATATAATGGCAAATACTGATATAGTAACTAGGGAAGACATTGGTAACGGATTGGCAATTAATGCAAATAAGTTAGAAGCTGATTTCACCAAGGTTGCAAGTAAAAACGATTTACTTACAAAGGCTGATTTGGTAAATGGCAAAGTGCCTGCATCTCAGTTGCCTTCTTTTATAGATGAAATTCAGGAGTATCCATCTTTGGCTACTTTTCCTATTTCAGGTCAATCTGATATTTTGTATTTGGCTTTAGATACAAATAAATTGTATCGTTGGTCAGGAACAGCTTATGTTGATTTAAGTGCTTTAGCAGGAATGCCTGATTTTGCTTTAAATGCAGATGTAGTTCATAAAACATTGGATGAGACAATTGATGGAATTAAATCATTCAATTCCCCTATTTATGCTCAAGATGGTTTATCATTAAAAAATAACAATGCTCCGTTATTACAAACAGGTCGGACAATCTTGTATTCAAATGCTTCGCAGTTTGGTTTCCTTAATGGAAATGACAAAGGTGCGATTTTTATGTATAACAATCCGAATAGTTTGGTCTATGTATTGCCTAGCGAAACAGGTACTTTGGCTTTGTTATCAGACCTTGCTCCGTATTTGACTATTGCTACGGCTTCTAGTACATATCAGACCCTAGTAAATCTTTCTCAGGACTTAAATGCTTCTGCTAGTAAATACCCATCTGTTGATGCTGTAAATGCTGGATTAGCAACAAAATATAATAACCCAACTGGAACGGTTTCTCAGTACATTCGTGGAGATGGTTCTATTGCTAATTTTCCTTTTATCCCTACATTGATTTGGGGTAATATCGGTGGAACTTTAGCAAATCAAACTGACTTGCAGTCGGCTTTAGATGGCAAGTTTAATAACCCAACTGGAACTACAAATCAGTATGTTCGAGGTGATGGTTCTATTGCTACATTCCCTGCACCTTATGGTTTATTACCTACTGGTGGGGAAGCAGGTCAGATTCTTACAAAGGTTGATGGCACAGACTACAATACTGCGTGGATGGATAACTACGCATTGTGGACAAGTGTTGTCCGTCATGATGTAAAGGCAGGCGAGGCTATCACAAAAGGTTCAGCAGTATATATTAGTCCTATTCAAGATGGAACTAATATGATTGTAGTTAATGCTGATTATTCTCAGGAATCTACATCTAGCAAAACTTTAGGTTTAGTAATGCAGTCCTTATCAAGTAATGATTTTGGTCAGGTTGTAACAGAAGGTTTGCTTAGTGGATTAAATACAATCGGTGCAAATCAGGGAGACCCAGTTTGGTTAGGGGCAAATGGTAGTTTAATCTATGGTTTAGGCAATAAGCCTGAAGCCCCAAATCACTTGGTGTTTATTGGTATTGTTACTCGTGTAAATGCAAACAATGGAGAAATCTTTGTTAAAGTTCAAAACGGATTTGAGCTAGAAGAATTACACAATGTTAAGATTGTAAACAAGGCTAACAATGAAGTTTTAGCTTATGAGCAATCTACTGGACTTTGGAAAAATAAGGCAATCAATGACCTAATTGGGTATGTGCCTGCAAATGATAATAATGTTGCTCACTTAAGCGGAAATGAAACAGTAGGTGGTAATAAGACCTTTACTGGGGCAACTGCTATTGCAGGTTTGTTTATTGACGAGACATTTGGTTATGCAAATATTGCTGACCACACTCAATTAAAAGTAAACCCAGATTACTTTCATTTTAATGCTAGTTCGAATAATAAGGGTGCTAAATTCACATACGGTACAGTCGGTCAAAGAGTTTATGGTTTACCTATTACCGATGGTATTTTAGCATTAACATCTGATATTCCTACACTTAGCAATTTAGGGGGTGTTCCTGCGACTAGAACTATTACAATTAATGGTGTAATGTATGATTTAAGTTCAGATAGAACTTGGACATTAAGTTCTGCGGATGTTGCTAATGCACTAGGTTATACACCTTTGGCAGTAGAGTCTGACCCTATTTTTGTTGCTTCGCCTGCATACGGAATTACAAGTTTGCAAATTGGAAACTGGAATACTGCATACGGATGGGGGAATCACGCTAGTGCAGGATATTTGACTGGCATTACATCAGGTCAAGTAACCGGTGCTTTAGGTTACACTCCAGTTCCGACTACAAGAACAATTACAATTAACGGAACTGCTTACGATTTGTCTGCTGATAGAGCTTGGACTATTGCATCAGGTGTTACATCGTTTAACACTAGAACTGGAGCAATTGTACTTAGTTCTGCGGATGTTACTGGAGCATTAGGATTCACTCCTTACAACGCAACAAATCCAAACGGATATATTAGTGGAATTACAAGTGCAATGGTTACTGGGGCACTTGGTTACACTCCGTACAATTCGTCAAATCCAAGTGGTTATATCTCAGGCATTACATCTTTGATGGTAACAAATGCTTTAGGTTATACCCCTTACAATTCGTCAAATCCTGCTGGATATATTACTGCTTCTGCTTTAGCTCCATACTTACCATTATCAGGTGGTAATATGACTGGAAATCTAAGACTTGTAAGTATCAGCGGTAATGACCAAACGGTAGAAAATACTTATGGAGCATATTTGCACTTAGGTGGTTGGGCAGTAGGTCGTACAGATGCAACTGCGGTGTTAGTAAATACCGCTTATAGAGCTGATTATGCAGATGCACTTTTCGATATGAACATATCGAGATTTACAAACAACTCAGGATATGTAACATCTTCAGGTTCGGTAAATTATGCTAGTTCAGCAGGTAATGCAGATACTGTTGATGGGTATCACGCATCAGGATTTTGGATTGCAGAAGGAGGATGGAAGCCAGGTTCATTGTCAGGCTCGACTAGATTAATTGGTAAAACATCACCAGATGGTGGAGAATTTGGACTAGCATATTCAGGAGGTCAAATTCATCCTTATGCAGATGGTTTCTTTTATCAAAATGAAGGAGCATATAGAGTATGGGATTCAACTGAAGTAGGTAACTCACATACTTGGACTGGAGGTCAAAATAACTTTTTAGGAAATGGAAATACTGGTTCAACAAATAATGTAGGACTTGTAGTTTATTCTACTGGTGGTAATGGTGCTCAAATGTCATTTCATCGTGCAGGATATTATGCCATTAATATGGGATTGGATTCTGATAACGTATTTAGAATAGGAGGATGGAGTGCAGGAGCAAATAGATTACAACTTGATATGAGTGGTAATTTAACTGTTGCAGGCTCAATGTACGGCTCTTATTTCTATGGTTCAGGAAGTATTCGTTGCGGAGATATGTGGGGTGGTGCAGGTTTGTATCGTCCTAGTGGAGATATGGTTTTTGGTACTGAAGGATATAACTGGGTATTTTCTTCTCAGGCAAATACAAGAGCTTATTTTAATTCAAGTAATGGTAACCTTTGGATGCAATGGGGTGGATGGTTATCTGATTTATTGGCTGCAAAAGCTACTCATAGAGGTGAAGGAGCAAATTATGTTGATTACTCTCGTTATGTTTATAATAACGGAGCATACTCAGGTTCTGGTTGGATAGAGCCATCTGACTTAGGTGTTAGATATGCTAGTTCGGCTGGTTATGCTAGTTCTGCTGGTTCTTTATCAGGATTTGATAAAAATAACCCTTCATTTGGTGCTGTTTATGCTGACAACTGGTTTAGAGCTTACAATGACACTGGTTTATATTCGCAGTCTTATGGAGGGCATATAAGAAGAAGTTTAGGTTCATCTTTTGGTAACTGGGAAACATTCGGTTACGAAAGAAACGGATGGAGTGGATTCTGTTATGTGCATAATTACTTATTAAACATAATGAGTAATACATCAGGAGACCATGGATTCTATCAAGAGAATGGTAATGGTTGGACATTATTCTATAACAGAGGAAATAATTGTTGGGGTATTGGAACTGACAACACTTATTCAGGTGATGGTTTCCGTTGCGTAAAATATGGTTCGGCTCAATATGGATGGACAACTTGGTCTGATAGACGTGCAAAGGAAAATATAACTCCTATTGTTAGTGCATTAGATACTGTTTTGGGGATGCGTGGTGTTTATTATAACTACATTAAGGATGATGCTAAATCACAACACGTTGGTTTTATTGCACAAGAATTAATGGAAGTTTTACCTCAGTCTGTGAGATATGCAGATGAAATTGATGAATACAACATTAATTATGGTCCAATTGTTTCTGTTTTAGCAGAAGCAATAAAAGAGCAAAATGCTGAAATTTTACAACTAAAATCATTGATAAATCAATTAATTAATAAGCAAAATGGCATTTCAAATTAACAAACCCATCGGAACAGATGCTGGAATTATTGACGGAGCATACATTAGAATTGGTGGATACAACATCAATAAAAATGGAGATGTAGTTTTTATAATTGACATTTTTAAAGACAAAAAATCAACTGAGGTTGAAACTTCTTATGTTCCAGTTATACACCCAAATAAATTAAAATCATCTGAAATTGGAATTTCATTAGATGTAAAAATGACAACAAAAGTCAAATACACTAAGATAATTACAAAACAAGTTGATGGTGTAGATACTGAAATGGAGGAAGAATTTACAAAGACAGTTTCTGATTTATCAGCATTTGAATCAAAGACTATTTTTGAGGTAGGATATGAAAAACTAGGAGAAAAACTAGCATCATTATTTGGTCAAGAAAATATTGAAATCGTTTAAATAAAAAGAAAATGGCATTAAAAATCACAACTCCAATTGGAACAGATAAAGGCATCACAGATGAGGCTTATGTTCGTATTAGTTCTTACAATTTGCAAACTGCTGGTTCTGCTACATTTCATATTGAAATCTATGAAAATGAATCTGTTTTTAAAGGAGAAACTCCTGAGTTAGCTGGCATTGCAAGAAATTCGCAAATAGGCGATATGATTGTTGTTGCATTAAATAGCACAGTTACAGATGAAGATGGAAAATCTACAATTGTAAAGGATTTATCTCCTGCGGTTGGTGTAGATATTTTCACATTCGGATATGCTAGTTTGAAAGATAAACTTGTAGGTTTATTCGGAGAGAAAAATGTAATTGACTGTTAATGTCAATTATTGTTTATTACTGAATCGTTTTGAATTAGTATTTTTATAGTAAACATTAAAACCCCAAAAAATGGAAAAGTTAACATTAAAAATGTACGAGTTAAAGCCGTTTGAATTTGAGTTAAACGGATTTGTAAATCAAGAGACTGGTGAGGTTGTCAAAAAAGGCTTCTTGCAAGAGGATTTAAGTATGGGTATTAAGTTACCACTTGAAAGATTTGCAGTTATTGTAAGTGATGAATTAGCTTTTGTCGAAAAGAAACGTATTGATTTGGTAAAGAAATACGGAGTAGCAGATGAGCAAGGCAACTTGCAAGTACCAGAAGGTCACGAAGCATTTGCTAAAGAGTTCGATGAATTAATGATTTCAGAGAAAGAGGTTGAATTTACACCTTTGAATGCAAAAGACATTGCAGGATTAAAATCTGAGAATCGTTACCACATGATTTTAACAAAGTTAGTAAAGTAAACAATTTAAAAAATGGAGGATAACCACACAGTAGCCACGTTCAACGTAGTTTTAAGCATAATGTCAGCGGTAGTATCTTTAGCTACCATTCAGAGCTTGGTAGGAATCGTCGCAGGCTGTGTGGCTATCGTCTCAGGTTTGATGGCAATTAGATATTACTATCATAAGACTGACGAAGTTTTAAAAGGAAATGGAAGCAAAGATTAAGCAATTCTTGCAGTATGATGGAGTTTACTCTCATACTAGATTAATTTCGGTTGTAGGCTCTTTTGTCTCATTCGGAGTCTTTGTTTTTAATCCTGAGAATGCAGGTGTACAAAATGTGGTTATCGCCATTATTGCCTTTAGTTTGACAAATACGACTGCCTCCAAGTTCGTAGAAAATTTTAAAGTTAAAGGCAATGAATAAAAAATTGCTCATAGTTGGGTCGTTAATAGCCGTTGCGTTGTTATTGGGGGTTTGGCAATGTAAGGAAGGTAAAAAATCGAATGAAAAACTTGCAAGAGATATTACTATCAATGGTAAGACATTTGATGTTGTTGATGACAACACGACCACAACTTTGAGCACAAAGGTTGTTTCTGGTAAAAAGTCAAATACCCAATTATATCCTGAGATAGTCTATATTGCAGGAGAAAATCCTAAAATTGATACCGCAGAAATAATCAAGCAATATTTAGCAACAGTAATTTACAAAGACACTTTGTTTTTAGGCGATTCCTTGGGCACTGTGACGATTTTAGACTCCATAAGGTCAAATCGTATTGCCTCAAGAAATTGGACAGCTAAAATCAAAGAAAAACAGGTAGTAAATACTAGGTATTTGCAAGAAAAACCAAAGTCGCATATTTATGCAGGTGGTTCGGTAGCAACAAATGTAACATTAGAGGCATCCTTGTTATTGCAATCAAAATCAAGCAATATGTATCAAATTGGTATAGGTACTGATGGCTTCGGAAGTTTCATTAAGGCTGGTATGTTCATAAAAATAAAGTAAAGGCTAAATTTTATTTTTACTTTTATCAAAATTTCCATAACTTTACAGAATGGAAAATCACAAGAAATTCAAAGAGAGCTTAAAGTTTATAGTACAGAAGGAGTTTTTTCCTGTGTATGCTCCCAGCATTAAATGTTTTATATTCAAGTCAAGAGGTAAAAGTGCCAAGAATAAACCAATAGATTTTTCTGATGATGAAAAGGAATTGATTGTTAATGGTGTTATGAAAATGGCATTAAAAATGAAAAATGACTTTGAAAAGAGTAAAAAGAAAAAGCTAGAAAAACTTGAAAAAGAAAAGTTGAAAGAATTAAAGTAAATGAATGAACCCCCTAAAATTAGCCTCTTTTGAGGCTTTTTTTATTGCCAAAAAATTTCAGGGTAATTTTTTACTGATTTGATTGCTAAATTAAAATTTATTTTATACCTTTATATGGTATTAACTAAACACACAAAAAAATGAGTACAAAATCGTTAACTAAATCAGAAGATGTAATCAAATACACTCCTGAGCAGGTTGCATTGGTCAAGAGCCAAATTGCACCTAAAGCTACTGATGATGAACTGAAGTTATTTTTGTATCA